>Ga0206839_1015_pt1 | contig 48772 bp, 45 predicted proteins | sample Alteio_BWOrgCont_27_FD_152883 | JGI IMG/M metagenome (GOLD analysis project Ga0206839, IMG submission 152883) | Enriched cells from forest soil in Barre Woods Harvard Forest LTER site, Petersham, Massachusetts, United States -... | ecosystem: Environmental > Terrestrial > Soil > Temperate forest >... | reverse complement strand
GGTGAGGGCAATTGTGGCGTTATTGGAGCAGAAGCAGGTATTATGAAATCATCCGTTCATGTTGATCTTGGATCGCGCAGCTATGATATTGTGACAGGTGAAAATCTGTTACCCGAGACAGGTGGGCTTATTGCTCCGCTTTTAAAAAGCAACCGCGTCATCATCATCAGTGACGAAAACGTGGCAAAGTTATACTTAGAGTCCGTTGTAAACTCACTGGAAAAGCAAGGAATAAAACAAAACAGCATACTATTGCCTGCAGGTGAGCAGACTAAAAGCTTTAACGAACTTACCAAACTGCTTGATAGATTGCTGGAGCTTAACCCTGACCGGAGCACTACTTTAATTGCGCTTGGCGGCGGTGTTACAGGCGACATCACTGGGTTCGCGGCTAGCATATTATTGCGCGGCGTTCCCTTTATACAAATTCCGACCACGCTGCTTGCCCAGGTGGATAGTTCCGTAGGCGGCAAGACCGGGGTTAATGCGCGCCAGGGTAAGAACCTCATAGGAACGTTTCATCAGCCGAATATTGTGATTGCCGATATTTCCACACTGCTTTCCCTGCCGAAACGCGAGCTGCTTGCAGGGTATGCTGAGGTGGTGAAATACGGTGTGATTAATAATGCTGCATTTTTTACATGGCTTGAGGCCAATGGCGAAAAAGCAATTGCCGGGGATATGGGGTTGCTATCCCATATCGTGCAGGAAAGCTGCAAAAGCAAAGCAGCCATTGTCGCAAGCGATGAACGTGAATCCGGCATCAGGGCTATTCTTAATTTTGGCCATACACTCGGTCATGCCCTTGAGGCAGAAACCGGATATAGCGATAAACTGCTGCATGGGGAAGCTGTGGCGATCGGCATGTTGCTGGCATTGCGTCTTTCTGTGCAGCGGGGTTTGAGCAAGATGGAAGATTACGAAAGGTTGAAGAAGCATTTGGATAAAGCAGGGCTGCCGACCTCGCCGGGCGCTATCCAGAAATTTAATGCAGCACGCCTGATAGAGCACTGCTACCATGATAAAAAAGCCAAGGACGGCGGGCTTACCTTTATTCTTGCCAAAGGCATAGGGCATACGGTTATTTCGCATGATATTGAAAAATCAGAGCTTGAAGAATTATTGAGGGTTACTTTATGATATTGCCGTTTGTAACAGTGTATGACTATGTGGCGTAAGTATTCTTATCTCCTGGCTTCTTTTATTACGGTACTTTTTCCGGCGTTATTTCTTGTTGGCGGGGTAGTGCCAGAGATCGCCATGGATATAATCGGCGGCCTGTTTCTTATCCATTGCTTCATCGAGAAAGACTGGCAGTGGTGCAGGCAAAAGTGGGTGCAATGCCTCAGTATGCTGTGGATATATATGTGCCTGCGCAGCCTGCTTGCACCAGATATTGGCGCCTCGTTTTCCCATAGCATAGTCTTCGTGCGCTATTTTATTTTTGCGGCGGCGTTTGGCTACTGGACGTTTGCAGTACCAAAGAACCGTCAAAGATTTATGAAGGTGCTTACTGCTACCTTGGCATTCATGATTGTGGACGGATTTTTTGAATTCAAGATGGGATACGATATTATTGGCGGTATATTGGAATCCGCTACCGGGCGTAAGTTTCCGGATTATGAGATCTTCGTTAATACAGCCGGTCAGTTGCGGCTTGGAGGTCCTTTCCGTAAGCCTATCCTCGGGATCATGCTGACCTGGTTGTCTTTTCCGGTATTCCTGAAATATCTGGCATTGGATAATAATCATGATACGGATGCAGGACTGCAGGAAAGCCCGCAACGCCGGTTGACATATCGTCGCTGGGTGATAACCGGCCTGACCGTCGTATTATCCATGGCGGTGGTATCGCTTTCCGGTGAACGCCTGGCGTTGTTGCTGATGCTGCTTGGTTGGGTAATCGCTGTACTTCTCCTGCCTGTATTGCGGATCAAAGTGATAGTGCTTTTTATTGCCGGGATATTGACCGTTGGCGTTACTATCGTTTCCAATCCGCTGGTGCTGCAGCGTCAGGGGAGTTCAACAGTCAGTACCCTCAGCAACTGGCATGAAAGCCCTTATGGGAGGCTGCTGGTTACGGACTGGAGCATGGTGAAGCTAAACCCGTTTTTCGGAATTGGCTCCTATGAGTTCCGACTGGTGTGTCCATCGCTTTATCCTGGCATGAGTGAGGCTAAGCTGAAGGAAACCTGTTATATCCATCCACATAACATTTATATGGAATGGCTGATTGAAAACGGAGTTATTGGTATTACCCTGTTCTTAACTTTTCTGGCTTTGGTTTTTGCGCAATGTTTCAAAGACTGGGAGCAGGCAAAGCAGAATCCCCTATTTGTGGGGTTCCTGATCGCATTTGCCTTGCGCGTCTGGCCGATTGCTTCCACCACCGGGTTATCATCACGCTGGGGCGCGCCGCCTTTCTGGCTAGTACTTGGTTGCCTGATCGGCTGTATGGCAGTGAAGGAAAGGCAAACGTAATTTGAAAGTTATCCTTATCAATCTTGCGCGTGCAACCGAACGTCTTTCTAAGATGGATAAGCAGTTTGCAGCGCTTGGAGTTGCCTATGAGCGTCTGGAGGCAACAGATGGATTAAACATAACCGGGAGCGATCGCGCGCTTGTCGATAATGAAAAACGCAAATGGTTTACGGAATACCCTCTTTCGGATAATGAAATAGGATGCTGGCTCAGCCATCGCCGCGCTATGCTTGCGTTAATAGACAGTGGCGAAGATATGGCGGCAGTGGTTGAGGATGATGCTGAACTATCGACGGATTTTGCGAATGTGCTTAAAGCGGTTGTTGAACGTAAGCTACATTTTGACTTTATTTTCCTGCACCGGAAATTTAAAAAAAATGAAAAATTTTATCCTTGTGTGCAGTTGCTTCCTGATCTGCAGCTTGGCGTGGTGGGTTATTCGCATATGGGGGCAATTGCCTATGTTGTTTCGCGTGGGGGTGCCAAAAAATTTCTCCATTATACTCCGCGTTTTATTCATGCCGTGGATAAGGCAATACATCGGTATTGGGCAAATGGCTTAAGCATTTATGCGCTTAACCGTCCTGTGGTTATCACTAATGATGGCGGTTATTCCTATATTGAGGAGACGAGGTTGCAGGAACATAATAAGCCTGCGCGCTTTCGCTACCATGACAGCAACATGCTATTCTGGCGTTTGATGAGGCGGCTGGTGCGGACTTCCGAAAGTGTGCGTAAGTATCTGTATTTCTATTTTTATCTTTATGCTGCAAAGCATAATGCTTTATAAGCAGCATAATAACCACATAGAAACTTTATTGCATTATTGCTATTTTTGCTGGTCTATGAAGAGGTCTATTATGCGTATAGTAAATCAGTTCATACGGTTCCTCGTACCGCTTATATTTATTACTGGTCTTGCGGCCTGCTCTTTTAGCGGAAAACTTTTCTAGGATATCATTCCAGATCAGAGAACAATATTCCTGTTTTTTGCTTCTTTCGGCAGGCAAACTACCACGGTGGTGCCTTTACCTGTTTCGCTCTGGATATTAAATGTCCCCCCCATGATTTCGATCAATTTCCGGGTAAGCGGCAAGCCAAGGCCTGTACCTTTATATTTTCGTGCTAACGTGCTGTCAATCTGGCCGAAGGGTGCTATGGCACGGGGAATATCTTTAGGTTCAATGCCTATACCGGTATCCCTTACCTCTATGGATATTGAACCGTCTGCTGCATTCTGCCACATAGAGACTGTTACAGAGCCGCCAGGTGGAGTAAACTTTACGGCGTTGGAGAGCAGATTGAGCATCACCTGCTTCAGTTTTTTGCTGTCGGTTTTGATAGTGAGATGGTCATTCGGCATATCTTCTTTTAATTTTACTTGCCCTCCCTCAGCCTGGGGAGTTATTAGCCTGATGGTGTTTCTGAGGGTTTTGGTAATGTCGATTTCACTGATATCCAGTTCAAGCTTATCTGCTTCGGCCTTTGAGTAATCCAGAATGTCATTTATCAGGTTGAGCAGGTGAACACCCGAGTCATAAATATCTTTTATATATTCAGCGTATTTTTTATTGGTAACAGGCCCGGAGCGCTCTAGTTTGATAAATTCGGAGAAGCCTACTATCGCGTTAAGGGGAGTGCGCAGTTCGTGGCTTACATTGGCCAGGAACTGTGATTTATTACGGTTTTCCGCCTGAGCGCTTACTGCCTGTGCAGCGAGTTCGATGTTAGTTTCATGCTGTTTGGCAACCATCGCTTCTGCTTTGTTTGATGTAAAGTACAATATGAAAATGATGATCATAAACAAGATGATAATAGCTGAGGTGCTTAGTTGCCTGAATAGGTCAAGGTTTCTTAATTGTTCCGTTGAATTATAATGGATTTCAATCACACCCTCTACGCAGTTTAAAACATTGGTATCTGTACATGCGATATTTGTTTCACCTGGACGGTTATAGCTAATCACTGCCGGTACAGCACTGTTATCCCGCATAATGGGGATGAATGTACTGATAATAAATCCATGTGATTTGGTGCCATCCTGGTTCGTGATGAGCTGGTCTTCCAGCAAGCTGCTTGCAACAACGCCGGTTAACGATGTTAAGAATGCTTTGTTGTCTTTCTGTATTTTTGGAAGGCCACTGCCTGTGGTTATAGATGAATGGCTGTAGCTATAACCTGCTATTCCGGGCTGGTCTATGGAAACAAACTTTATGCTGTCAGTAGTATAAATCCTTACCCCTGCAATAGGCATGTTTTCAAAATATCTTAAACTTCGTTTGCTGAAATCATCCAGTGCCAGATTTATTTTATTGAAATCCTGGGAAGTGGTATTATGGGATGCCAGTATTTGTTTATATTGTTCTGTCAGCGATTTTGCCTGTTTATGATATTCCTTCCATATGGTGTTGATATAACCTTGCGCCACTAACGTGTTGTTATTTTCAATAATGGCTACAAAATCGCGCGAGATCATTTCCTTGAAATAATACCCACCAGTAATTGTGGATAGTACAACAAGAATGAAGCTTATACGAGAGAACCATCTTATATATGAAAACATAGCCGCTTTTTGTTATTATGATCAAAGTTTCTGACAGAATTACTGCATAGATATTCCTGCATGAAATTTTGCCGAAAACGCTAGAGATTAATATATCATTAATCTCCTAATAAATCCTTAAGAATTGGAGTTTTTTATTATACTTTACCTAAACGCTCAGGTTGTAAAGAAGCGTGGTATTGGAAAAATCCCACACGCTGATCCGAAAAATGCAGGAAAAGGTTATTAAATTGTTATTTATCAGAATATTATACTTTTTGCGAATGTAATGTCATCGGATGTATGATGATTGCCTGGGGAATATTCTGTATCTGTTTTAATATCAGGCTTTAAAATCTGATTAGTCTAACAATTTCATTTCGCTGAGTATTTTGCATACTGCTTTAAACTCTTCTTCGATCTCATTCATCATTGCAAGGCGCTTGCTTTTGCTGGAATTAAGCATTTGCTGTGCTTTTGCACATATTGTACGCAACTTCATCGCACCTATGGTTGCAGCTCCGCCTTTAAGTAAATGCGCCGCTTCCTTCCACGATTCCGATATGCCATCAACACAGTGCTCGCCCAGCATCTCAAAATGTTTGGTAAACTGTTCGCGGAAAGTTGTCGCGAATGATTTACCCGTATCCAGGTCGTCCTCAGAGAATGCGTTTAATATGCTCGGATCCAGAGTAATGCTTAAATCGCCAGACAGCCTTTCACCGCCTTTCTTTTCTAACTTTATCCAGCGCGATAATATGTCCACCAATCTGTCTCTATCTACTGGCTTGCTGATATATTCGTCCATGCCGCATCCGAGGCATCTTTCACGTTCACCCATCATAGCATTTGCTGTCATGGCAATAATGGGAATGTGCTTGTTAGTGCCTTGTTCCGCTTCGCGTATCATTTCGGTGGAGTAGTAACCATCTATGATCGGCATATGGCAATCCATGAGAACAATATCATAATCACCGGACAGCGCAGCTACTTTGGCGGCGTGGCCATTGTCGACTATGGTAAAAGTTTGTATGCCCAGAGAAGTCAGTAGTTTCTTGATATATACCTGGTTGAGAATGTGATCTTCGGCTACCAGTACCCTGATGTTATTGGCTTCTATGATGCTGCTTGAACGTGGGGCTTTGTTATTTACACCTGACTTTTCTTCGGTTTCTGAATATTTAAATGTAATGGTTATGGAGAATTTGCTGCCTTTTCCCAGCTCGCTTTCGACAGTAATATTGCCATTCATGATAGCCAGTAACTGTTTTGTTATAGCCAGTCCCAGGCCCGATCCACCATATTTCCGGGTTGTGGAATTATCTGCCTGCATAAATTTTTCAAATATTCTACCCAGGTTCTCTTTTGCAATACCTATCCCGGTATCCACGACATCCAGTAATAGCAACATGGTATTGTTCTGTTGCGGCGTGGATGATAAATACACATCCACCCTGCCATAGACCGTGTATTTTATGGCGTTACCTACTATGTTTGTCACTATGCGCGCATAACGCACAGGATCACCGATAACCTGCATTTCGTTATCATTAGCGTGCAATTCCAGTATAAGCCCTTTTCTGCTCGCCATAGGCAACAGCATATTTACTATGCGCGTAGTGGCATCTTTTATATCAAAAGGAGTATGTTCTAATTCCAGGTTGCCGGATTCAATTTTTGAGAAATCCAGAATGTCATTGACGATTTCAAGAAGGCTCTGCGAGGAATAGGCAATAGTTTCCATCATTTCTTTCTGCTCTTGATCAGTCGTAGTGTCTAAAAGCAATTGCGCCATACCTATCACGCTATTTAGCGGGGTCCTCAACTCATGTGACATATTGGCAAGAAAATCAGATTTGGCAGCATTAGCGGCTTCCGCTTCTTCTTTTGCCTTTTTTTCCCTGATATGGCTTGCGATCAGTTCTTCACGCCAGCGGCGAATAGCCTTGAAGGTGAGATACCAGGAAATTAATAATATGATAATAACCAGTGCTGCCAAAGTCAGCGTAAGATATATATCACTCTCCAGATCCAGAATGTTTCTATGGGATTCCTGACGGATTTTTTCAGATAGCTTACTGCGTTCTTCCAAGTGTTCTTTATTATTTTTGGTATAATCAGGGGAACGGAGGACTTCTTCCGCATCTTTGATTTTGTTATCATTAATAAGATCAAAATACTGCTTGTCGTACTTTATGAGCTTGTCGTTCGTTTCTTTCGCAGTACGGGCTATATTGCGCAGTTCTTCGTCCGGTAATGCTTCTATTTTCTTGTTGAGTTCCGAAGCAATGATTTCATTATAATGTTTATCAAATTCACTGTCCCCGGTGACAGATGTCCTTGCGGATTGGTACAATACACTGTCCAGATATAAAATTTCATCTGCTACTTCGGCAATTTTCTGCCCTTTGCTCATGTCATGCGTCAGGAAATAATGAATGTAAAAACTATTCCCTGCCATCCATGCCACCACAAGGGTGGTCAGGAATATTGATATGCTGATCAGCCTTACGGGGAAAACATATTGTTTTTCCCTGGGGTTCTTGGTGAAGCCTGATAAAGGCGCTGGCAATAACATGTCTAACATACGGGTATATCTTCTATTTTAAGGAACGGGTTTTATCAATGTCGTAAAAGCTTGTCCGAAACTTATTTCTGAGTTTGCCGCTGCGATTTTGCTGTAATAAATTTCCACGCGTGGTTTTGAGATTATGCCAAGCACGCATTTATTATGCTGGACGCAATCAAGGTCAGTAGACATGGTCAGTATTTTATACTGAGTGGCAGCGTTGCTTATTTGATTGTAATACGCTACGAGATTGGAAGTTATGATGGCGATTTTAACGCTGGCCATTTTTTCCAATTGACTTACCGGAATCATAACCGCATCAGCGCTTAAATCACCGGGTAATTCAAGCCCGCTATCTATAAGCGATTTGACGGTTTCTGCTTCAAGCTTAGAATCATGCTGATTAGGATCAAACACAATGGCAATTTTTATACTTCCGGTTATTTTGTTATTCAACAGCGGCAATGTCTTCATTCCCACCATAAGATCGGTCTTGTCCATGGCTATAACAGCACCAGTCTTTAAAAATGTAACGATAATGACTACCAATACAAGCCTTATAAGACGCATATCTATGCCTAATCTTCTTTTTCTTTTCCAGTTAGGGAGTCATCTGAAATAGGCTCATCCATTCAACCTGCAAACAATATATTGTTAATATTGTCAAAAGGAAGCAATAAATTTAGTTTCATATGCAGGAGTCCGCTTATGCCAGAATTGTTTGGAACACAGAAAGGAACCTGCGCCTGTAAATTTCAGGCATAAATATTCAATAGCTTTGTAATACATGATATTTAAGTGCCGTGTTATATTAGCAACGGTAAATGAAAAAGCGGAAATGTTCCTGAATAACCTTTGGGGCTAAATTTATTTTTATAGTAAGTTTCACCTTATATTGGGGAGGTTGTCATTGCCATTTTTATTAACAGACAGCGCGTTGCCAGATATTAGAAAGACTGTAAAAGAGGCATCTCGTTTTTTTGTTTTGATTGCAGGTGTTTGTTATGCGGGGCGTGTGGACGCTCAGTTTGTCGACTATGGCTCCATGCAGGCCTTGTTTGGCGAGCCTGTGACCACGAGCGCTACGGGTGTGCCGCAGCGCGCCAGTGATGTTCCCGTCAATATGACTATCATAACTGCGGATGAAATCAGGCAATCAGGTACTCGCAGCATAGCGCAGATTATCGGGTTGTATGTACCGGGAATTGATATTCTGCGCGGCGCTGAGAATTCCTACGATATAGGAATACGCGGTTATCAGCAGCCGTTTCAACCCGGCCTTCTAGTGCTTTTGGATGGGAGGGAGGTGCTTGTAGGCGACTATTCACGCACTATCTGGGATAACCTTCCGGTCAACGTCGATGATATCAGGCAGATCGAAGTGGTCAAAGGCGCAAGCTCGGCTTTTTCCTCTCTCTATGGTTCCAATGCGGGATATGGCGTTATCAATATTATCACTTACAGTCCGCTTTATGATAAAAATAACGTGGCTAATGTTACTGGCGGGACTCAGCATACTGTTTCCGGGGATGGTACGGCAACTCTCAAGGGCGATAACTGGGGAAGTAAATTTACCCTTGGCGGGATGAATGCCTATGAATTCGATACTCCGCGTTATGGCGGCGATTCGGCTCCTTTTAATCCCCTTCACGGCTATCTCGTAAATAGTTCGGTAATGCAGGTAAATCCTACATTGCAGGTGAATACCGATGTGAATTATTCGAGAAGCCGGGGTAACACAGCGGATAGCGTTGATGGTTTTGTCGTTGGCGATCAAACAACGACAAGCTATTCTGCGCGCGCCGGGTTTAACTGGCAAAGCCCATACGGGGTTATAACCAATAGCAATTATGTCAACAGCAACCTTTCAAGCCTGTTGGAGCTTTCAGGTGGCGGTGCTCCTTATAATCAATACACACAATCCTATGTCAGCCAGTTGCAGGATCAGTTTACCGTAGGAAGTGATCATACATTCCGCGTGGGCATGGAATACAAGTTTCAGGCTTTCTCTTATGGATATTCGCTTGGGCCGTTTGCCCCCAAGCTGGATGAAAACAACTATTCTGTCAATGGCATGTGGCTATGGCAGATAAATGATAAATTGTCCCTTACCAACGCGATCAGGGTTGATAGCCAGCGGATGTATGAAGCAGGGAATCTGTGGCCGTATGGTCTTATTCCTGCGAATGAATATACGCAGAATAACTTTGCCTGGAGTGCTAATTCGGGCATCGTCTATAAGATGACGGATAAAGATACCATAGGCATAGGGTATGGTAGGGGAGTTCTGCTTCCAAGCGCGATTTCCGCTGGCGGTAATATTGTTCAGAACTTTGTCCTTCCGGCCTTTACTGTTCCTGTCGATGGGGAGGGAAATCCGTATTTGAAGCCTACTATCGTGGAAAATTATGAACTTGATTATACCCACTCTATGCCGGATCTGTTTTCTACCCTGAAGTTCTCGCCTTACTTCATGCATACCAAAGATATTGTGGATCCGTATGGAGCTCAGCCTAGCCCGATTACAGTTGGCCTTGTTACGTATCAGCCGGAGATAAGTGAAAATATTGGAAGCAGTAATGCATATGGCGCTGAAATTGAACTCAAGGGGGGCAATGCCGGATTCCGTTGGGATACCAGCTACAGTCTTTCCCATGTTAAGGATCAGTCCGCTGTTTTAACGAATAATGATTATCAGGATTCGGCTCCTGAGTCCCACGTAAGATTATTGCTCGGCTATACAACCGGCCCATGGGAATTTGACGGTAATGGTCAATATCTTTCATCAACTGCCATGTTAAGGGATCTAGGTAATGATTTTGAACCTGTGAATGTTGGGGGATATTATAGCGTTGGCGCACGCATAGGGTATAATATCAATGATCATTTCACACTTGCATTGATGGGGACTAACATAAGTCAAACCTATACGCAGGAGAGTGCTTATCCTGCTATAGAACGCCAGGTATTCCTGAGTCTGACCGGGAAACTATAAATATGGTGTTTTGTATCGTGTTATATTGGCAACGGTAAATGAAAAAGCAGAAACGCTCCTGAATAACCTTTGGGGCTAAATTTATTTTTATAGTAAGTTTTGCATTATATTCAGAGGGGTTGTCATTGCCATTTTTATTAACAGACAGCGCATTACCCAATATTAGAAGAATTGCAAAGGAAGCCCCTCGTTTTCTGGTTTTGGTTACAGGCCTTTGTTATGCGGGGCCTGTGGGTGCTCAGCTTATCGATTATGGCTCCATGCAGGCTTTGTTTGGTGAACCTGTGACCACCAGTGCAACAGGTATTCCGCAGCGCGCCAGCGATGTTCCCGTCAATATGACTATCATAACTGCGGATGAAATCAGGCAATCAGGTACTCGCAGTTTACCCCAGGTTATCGGATTGTATGTGCCCGGAGTTGATATTATGCGAGGCGCTGAGAATTCCTACGATATAGGAATACGCGGTTATCAGCAGCCGTTTCAACCTGGCCTTCTTGTGCTTGTGGATGGAAGGCAGGTATTTGTGGGTGATTACTCGCGTACAATCTGGGATAATCTCCCAGTCAATATCGATGATGTCAGGCAGATCGAAGTGGTCAAAGGCGCAAGCTCGGCTTTTTCTTCTCTCTATGGCTCCAATGCGGGATATGGCGTTATCAATATCATTACTTACAGTCCGCTTTATGATAAAGATAATGTGGCCAATATTACAGTTGGAACCCAGAATACCATTTCCGGGGATGGTACGGCAACTCTCAAAGGTGATAGCTGGGGTAGTAAATTTACGGTTGGCGGGTTCAATGCGAATGAGTTTGATACTACGCGTACACCCGCAGATTCGGCTCCTTTTAAACCCATGCATAGCTACATGGTGAATAGTTCTGTGCTGCAGGTCAGCCCGACGTTTCAAGTTAATACGGATTTGAATTATTCAGAAAGCAGGAGCAATACAACAGATAACGTGGATGGGTTTATTATTGGAGATCAGACTACAACAAGCTATTCTGCGAGTGCCGGGTTTAACTGGCAAAGTCCTTACGGGGTTATAACCAATAGTAATTATGTTAATTCTAATCTTTCGACTATCGCGGAGTTATCTGATGGTGGCGCTCCTTATAACCAGTCTACGCAATTATACGTCAGCCAGTTGCAGGACCAGTTTACCGTAGGAAGTGATCATACGTTTCGAGTAGGTATGGAATATAGATTCCAGACTTTTTCTTATGGGTATGATGCAGAACTTGAGCCCATATCCCCGAAGCTGAATGAAAATAATTACTCGATTAATGGCATGTGGTTATGGCAGATAAACGATAAACTGTCGCTTACCAATGCAGTGCGTATTGATAGCCAGCGGATGTATGAAGCAGGCCAGTTATGGCCGCTTGGTGTTATTCCTGCTAATGAGTATACCCAGACTAATAATGCCTGGAGTGGCAACTCGGGTATCGTTTATAAAGTGACGGATAAAGATACTATAGGGGCGAGTTATGGCAGAGGAGTGCTTCTTCCAAGCATGCTTTCAAACGGTGGCAATATACTTCAGGTTTTTAATGGAAGTTTTGGCGCAAATATTATTGATGGGGAAGGTAACCCTTACCTGAAACCTACTATTGTAGAGAATTATGAACTCAATTACACCCGCAATATGCCAAATGTATATTCTACTGTAAGGGTCTCTCCTTATTATATGCATACTAAGGATATTGTGGATCCGTACTTTACTTCTGGCAATCCTATTACTGATGCTGTGAATACCTACACGCCTGAGATCAGTGAAAATATAGGGAGCAGTAATGGGTATGGCGGTGAAATTGAACTTAAGGGCAGCAACGCCGGATTCCGTTGGGCGACCAGCTACAGTTTTGCCTATGTGAAGGATGATTCAGTTGTTTATGCGAATAATGATTATCAGGGTTCAGCACCTGAGTCCCACGTAAGATTATTACTGGGTTACACTACAGGGCCGTGGGAGTTTGACAGTAATGGCCAGTACCTTACTTCAACCAGTATATTAAGGAATACGGGGCCAACCTTAGGAGTGGTGCCTGTGAATGTTGAAGGATATTATAGTGTTGGAGCACGCATAGGATATGCAATCAATGATCACTTTACTATTGCGTTGACCGGGACCAACCTGAGTCAGGCATACACCGAGGAGAGTGCGTATCCTGCTATAGAACGCCAGGTGTTCCTGAGCTTGACCGGGAAACTATGATAGGTATATTTTTTAAACTTGAATTGCTGGTATAAAAATGAAATGGCCAGGCAGTAAAAAGTTGCCTGGCCATAATATGCTTAGATATAATAATTTATCTGAATCTAGCGAGACTCATATTGAATGAGGTATTATTAGTAGTATGTTTGCTTAAACTGTTTTCTGCATATGCTGCAGAACTGATTGCTAATGCAGCAGTAATGACCAGAATTGCCTGTTTTAAATTAACCATATAATAGAGCCTTTTAATAAATTTAATATTTTAAATATTTCTAAGGATAATAGTAAATAACAAACGCGCTCCTTATTTTTAAATATTATCATTTATTAATTAATAAGTCGAGTAAAATTTTGTGAACATTTTGTCATAATTATCTCTATATTTAAAATTATTATTTTATAACAATGTATTGCAATAAAATATAGCAGAATTATAGCGGTGTTTTATAATAATATATTGTCTTTTCTGTCTATAAAATTAGAAAGTGTTTCATGGTATTTTTGCATTTATTTTACCTTGTGTATTTTTATTAGTTAATAAATGGTTAATTAATAGTGTATGCATTAGCATTCTACGTCAGTGAACTATATTGATATCAAAATAATAATTATAGTCATGAAATTGCATGTGTAAGCAGATGCATAGTTTAAGTGTTTATCCTTTTGCAGTTTCTTTATTTCCCTACTTCATGCTCATACTGCTACTTAATGGTGTAGCTTATATAGGTGGCTAATAAATATGTGGGGGGGTTTATGCTTAACTGGATTATCACTTTCTTTATTCTTGCCATTATAGCAGCATTTCTGGGGTTTGGCGGCCTTGCCGGCACGTTCGCGCAAGTGGCGCAACTTCTCACTGGCCTGTTTATTATCCTGTTTCTGGTGAGCCTTGTGTACAGTATTATTACTGGCAGGCGCCAGCCACCGCCTATGTGATATAAGATAAGGCAGGTTATAAAGAGGACGGGGTATAATCAATACATAATGTGTAAGTTACGCGCAGCAGAGTTTCTGCAATTTGGCGTTTAGAATATTAGGATGGATAGGTTTGCTGATATAATCATCCATGCCAGCTGCTATGCATTTTTCCCTATCGCCGGCAAGAGCATGTGCGGTTACTCCTATAATAGTATTCCTGAAGCCTTTCTGTGTTTCCAGCGCCCGTATCCGGCGTGTGGTTTCCAAGCCGTCCATATCATACATCTGAACGTCCATAAGGATGGCTGTAAATGGCCTGGCAGCGACAGTAACGCATTCTAACGCTTCCATACCATTTTCTGCGGTCAGTACATTAAACCCTATGTTCTCCAGCATCATCGTCGCAACCATGATATTGGGTGCATAGTCTTCTACTACCAGTACAGTGCCATTGTAACGGTTATTATCAGATTTGGTACCTTGCTCATGATCCGTGAGCTTCTGTTTATTATGAGGAGAAGCTTCTTCCAGAATAATATTCACGCTAAACACAGAACCTACACCCTCCTTGCTTTTTACGGTGATATTCCCTCCCATCAGGGTTGTCAGCGAGCGGGCGATGGAGAGTCCAAGCCCTGAGCCGCCGAAACGGCGGGTAATAGTTTCATCGGCCTGGGTAAATTTATCAAATATGGTTGCAAGCTTTTCATCCGGTATGCCGATTCCGGTGTCACTTACATCAATAGTAATTGAAATCCTGTCGTTTTTCTTCTCAGCGCTCGCATTGATACGCACTTCGCCGCTTTTAGTGAATTTTATGGCATTGCTCACGAGGTTCATAATAATCTGTTGTATTCGCGTACGATCGCCTATGACGGATGTGACTTCTATAGTGTTTGTGATCACCAAACGGAGATTCTTTTCCGTTGCCTGCGTCTGAAACATGGTGCTTATATCATCAAATAGTTTAGGCAGGCTGAAGCTATTATTTTCCAATTCAATCTGCCCGGCTTCAATCCTGCTTAGATCCAGCAGATCATTGATAAGCTTCATAAGCAATTCAGCATTAGACATGAGGGTGTTGAGCATATTACGCTCTTTCTCACCCATCGACATTTCGGAAAGAAGTCTTGAGAGGCCAATCACGACATTAAGCGGCGTGCGCATTTCATGGCTCATCGTGGCAAGGAAAGAGCTTTTTGCCTGATTAGCTGCTTCCGCTTTTTCTTTAGCTATCTTTAGCTCCTGTGTTTGCAGTTCGTTGATGCGCAGCAGCCGTTCCTTAGTATAAGCAGCTTGCATTACGGCGGGAAGCAAATCGAGATAAGTCTGCCCACTGTCTTTGATAGCATAATCCGCCGCACCTTTTTCCAGCGCTGTCAAGGCAATCCGTTCGTCGCCGCTCGCTGTCAGAATAATGACCGGAAGCGATGTATAGCGCGTTCGTATTACATCGAACATTTCAAGCCCGTTCATAGTTGGCAGGTGATAATCTATTAAAACCAGATCGTATTTTTCGTTTTCCAGCTTTTTTAACCCTTCTTCAGCGGAAAAAGCGATAGTCACGCTCAGGTTGCGTCGCTTCATGCGTTTTTGCATAAGGCGTGCAAGACCCTCATCATCCTCCACATATAAAACTTTTTCTAATGCGGTGTGTGGCATAACTTACCTGGTTACAGAGGGTATTTTAACAACTGCCAGCATTAGCCCTAGCTTGCATATGGCATCTGAGAACTTGTCATATTCGACTGGTTTTGTAATATAGACATTACATCCCATCTCATAGCATAGATTGATTTCACGCGGGTTATCGGTAGTCGTTAGAATGATAATCGGAATGGAGCGGGTGCGTTCGTTACTTTTCATATGCTTCAGCACTTCATAACCATCGATATGGGGAAGGTTAAGATCAAGCAATAGCAAAATGTTTTCATGCTTTGCATCGGCATTCTCCTTCCCGAAAAAATATTCGATGGCTTTAGCGCCATCAGAAATATGCACCAAAGGATTACCAATGCCTGCGCGTCTTAAATTTTTTTCAATAAGGCGTGCATGTCCTTCATCATCTTCAATCATCATAATTGTAAAATACTCTGTGAATGTATTCATTTTTCTCTCCTAGGCTGCTGCCATGGTTTCGTTGGCAACATTATTAAGCCTGAAATGGAATGTAGTGCCCTCATTAACAACGGATTCAACCCATATACTACCTCCGAGTTTACGTATAGTTGCCTGCGTATAAGCCATGCCGATTCCCATTCCCCTTACGTCAGCGGCATTGCTTGCCCTGCGAAAAATATTAAAAATTTTATGGCGCTCATTTGCCGAAATTCCCCGCCCGTTATCTTTGATAGAAAAAATAATATCCTTTCCGGACAATTGGGATGAAATGGCTATGGTACCTTTCCTGCTCGGCAGAAGATATTTGACTGCGTTATCCAGCAGGTTGCCAAAAATCTGCTCCACGGCAAACGGATCGGAATATATAATGGGCAATAACCCATAGGTAATTTCCACGTCTTTTCTTGCAATTTCATAAGCGATACTTCCCAGGCACCGTTTTACCACTGACTCTGTATCTATGGCTTCTGTCAGAATTTCACGTCTTCCGATACGTGAAAGGTTTAATACTGCGTTGGTGATAATGTCCATCTTTTCCACCGCCTTTGTTATGAAATCCAGGGCTTCCGGTATTTCTTTCTCAAAAGATTCCTTCAGCACTTCCTGCTCTGCCTGAGACAATATGGTTTGTGCGTGCTGCAATATGGGAGTGATGCGTTTCAGCGAATACTCCATTTCACTCGCGAATCCTTTCAGGTTAACCAGCGGTGAACGCAGATCATGCGAAGTGATATAGGTAAAATTCTCCAGATCGTTATTAAGTTGCTTTAATTCCTCTTCGCGGTTCTTGTGGGTGGTAATATCCGTATGCGTACCTATCAGGCGTACCATTTTTCCGTTTTTATCCCACGTTCCTACCCCACGCGAAAGTATCCAACGCCAGCCTCCGTTTTTGTGCCGCAGCCTGAAAACATTGGTATATGCCGGAATTTCGCGATGACGGTAGCGCCGTGATACTTCCAGTGTATTTGGAACGTCATCCGGGTGAAGGTTCTCTTTGAACATTTCAATAGTATTAGGATATTCATCTTCGCTATAGCCAAGCATGGCTTTATAAGCCGGAGAATAATAGATAGCCCTGCTACTTAAATCAAAATCAAAAATGCCGTCATTGACTTCATTCATGACCATGCGGAAGCGCTCTTCCGTCTTACGCGTTTCTTCCTCCGCCCTGCGGCTTCGCTCCACCAGCGATAAAATAATCATGGTAGCAAACACCATGGCGCCAACAGAAAGTATGACGCCGGTAACCAGGGTATAAATAAACTCCCGTTCTTTTTGCGATGCAGCACGCAGTTTATCATTTAGATCATGCAAGCCCGTATTGGTAAAGTCTTCAATTAATTGACGCAGATAATCAGTGTTTACTTTCTGAGTTTGAAGAATGGCAGGCGCCACATAACCTGATCCTTGTGTCCGGCGTGATTCTACCTCAGACTGCAGCAATGCACTGTATTTGCTAATCTCAGGTATGATTTGCCCGATTTTTTGCCTGATTTTATCATCATCGTTTTCGACCATTTCCCTTAAAGCATATTCATCGTTCTTATAAGCGGAAACACCTATGTTGTAGGGCTCAAGGAAAGTGTCCTGTCCGGTCAGGAGATATCCCCTGACGCCAGTTTCCATATTCAGAACATCAATAAGCAAAAGGCGTGTGACCCTGATAACTTCATAATAATGTATTGCCCAGCGGTTAATGCGCCTTGCTTCGTTATGCTGATAATAAAGTATGGAGCTGAAAGTCAGAAAAAGAGCTGAGCCAATAATACAGATGGTAATAAAGTAATACTTACCTAGCTTATAATTAAGCAGTAACATATGATTATATATAAGGGAGACTTCAATTCCAGTCTCACCACTATAATAGATTTACTTATAACAAATTTATTATTGAGTTAGCCCAAAAAATAAAAAACCTATAAAGATTTTAATATATAGTGATCACCCCTTCCGGGGCTCAATTCTTCACATATGATGGGTATATTTATCTTTTTGCCGGCACAGCATTGAAACCTTCTGAGAAAGCATCCACTACATCATTAATGTGTCGGCTGATACCTGATTCAACCAACGTAAGCTGTTTGGGTATATGACTGATTTTATAAGCAAGGAGCACGGCTGCCATGATAATTACAGCAAGTACTAATACTATTATACCCCCCAAAATACAGGCAGCAGCCAATGGCTCTACGCCATGAGTTATCATCCCCTGATAAGCAACATATATACCACCTGCTATGAGTGACGTGAACAATATGCTTGCTACTAGGCTCAGCATGAAAACGAACGCCATACCAACCAGTAGACTCTCAATAAGAGATGTACTAACAGATAAAGTTTTGCGCAATAATAGAAAGCCCGCGATTTTCCCAAGCATGAATATACTCTGTATTAATAAAATTAACGACGCAGCAGAATGCCAAGGATAAATCCTGCACCAAGGGCAAGCAAAGTCGAACGCACTGGTTTGGTATGTATTTCGTCATTTACCCTATCTGCGACGTGGCTTACTTGATCATTGGCAGACTCGAAATAATCCCTTACTTTGCGTCCTGCTTCATTAGCAAAACCGGTTATAGATTTGTGATCCCTGCTATCAAAAGTTTTTTCCATATCATTGCTGGCACTATATGCAGTACCTTTGATGTCGTTTTTAAGATTCTGGGCATTTTCTTTAGTTGCGCTTGAAAGCATAATACTTCTCCATAAATTAGAATTAAGAAATTTGTAAGTTAACCTTTGCATAAAAATGCTTAGGAAACGATATGCTTGAAAGCGCAATAAAGTAAAGAATCCGTAAAGGAAATTTTTATTATTTTTTAATTTATTAGCGGTTCTTCACTATAGATTCCAAATAGCGTATCCCATTACGTGGCATACAATACTTTTAACCTGATAAAAAAGATTTTCGCTGGAATGGCTGGAATGATAGATATAGTTTACCATAATTTTATTTAAAGTTCCTATATTCAGAATAGCTTACAGATCATGAATACACCATCCTGTTATGCAGCTGTGCATCCCGCCAGCATAACTATACGAAAGGAATTATATGACAGATTCTCAGCAAAACCGGCAGTACAACAACGCGCAGGATGATCCGGGTACGCGACAGGATAATTCAGGAAATACGTCTCCGTCGCAAAATGATGACAAGAAAAGAGAAGTAAATCCTGCTTTTGGTAAGGAAGGTAAAAACTCCTGTGGTTCAGGTTCCTGCTCTACAGGTGATGAAGGTGGAAAAAGTAAGTGAGATATCACTCTGAATAAAAGCCGGATTTAAATCCGGCTTTTATAGAGTGGCGCTCTAACAATCGTAAGGGAGATCATTATGAAAAACTCGCAATTAATCGCTTTAGTAGTCACTGTTTCAATGCTTGCCGCATGTACAGAGCCTGATGGTTCTCCTGGACGTGGAATTGAAAATGGCGGCGCACTCAGCAAAACGGACGTAGGAACCGCAGCAGGTGTAGTGGCGGGAGGCGTTGTCGGCGGCTTCATTGGCGCTGGCGTAGGCAAAGCTATTGCTGTTATAGGCGGTGCAGCTATCGGTGGCGTAGCGGGTAACAGCGTAGGAAGATATCTGGACAACCAGGATCGCGAAGCTTATAGTCGTGCGACACAGCGTGCCATGAATTCCGGTGCAAATACGGATTGGAATAATCCTGAAACGAAACATTATGGAACTATAATGCCGCAGAAAGATTACCGTGATGAAGAGGGGCGTACCTGTCGTAAATATACCCAGAAAATATACATCGATGGGAAGCAGTATATCGGACATGGCAGGGCATGTCGTGAAGTTGACGGAAGCTGGAAAATTGTAAAATAAGGAGGTTTTATGCGTAATAGCAAATTATTGCCCATGGCAGGCTGCCTGGCTATGACAGCTTTGCTGGCTGCCTGCTCAAGCAATCCTACCAATGGGTATTACGATTCTAACGGGCAGTTTGTTCCTTCCAATCCGGTAAACAGAAGTGCTGCCATTCACGCACCTAATTCTGCAGCCATGACGGAATCCGGACCGGAGTATAACGAAACCTATGAAAACCATCAAAGAGTGAGGGTAGTTGAGCCATATGAACGTGAAGGTTACTATGACTACAATGGATATTACCTTGCACTTGATAGTGGTCTGAATGTTCCTGAAGATATGTTCCCGTCTCGTGGAATGTGCCGTGTCTGGTTTCCTCATCGTCCCTATTCTGAGGAACCGCCAATTGAATCCTGTCAACATATCCAGGAACGCGTGCCTATGGGAGCATACGTGATTTTTGGCGGAGAATAACATAAACTATGCGGTATTGCTCACAAGCTGCCTGTCGAACAGACAGGCAGCTTTTATGTGTTATTTACTTATTGCCGCATGACCACCTGTAGGTTTCTTATTAATAGTCATGTAGAGATACGATTGTTCATGGCGGCAATGCTGCCAATAAAAAAAGCCGGCATCCAGAGATGCCGGCTTTTTCGTTGCTTAAGCTTTAAGCGGCTTTGGAATCGTTATAACGCTTTTCCATTTCCTTTACGCGCTTTTCAGCTTCTTCTCTTGCGATACCATGTTTTTCCTGCACTATACCAAAAAACTTATTAGTATCACCTTTAAAGACATCAAGGTCGTCATTGGTAAGTTTACCCCAGGTTCTTTGCATTTCACCTTTGAGTTGCTTCCATTTGCCTTCGGCTTGATCTTTATTCATATATTCCTCCTAGGAATTGTTTATATGACCGAACCATTCGACCACATACTAAACGATAAACTCACCTACCTAAAGATTCTATATGAGTTCAGCCACGTAAGGTAAAAACAACGTAAACAGCTTAGGTTGTGCAGGCATATGATTTATGCATTTTGCCTACAACAAAATTTGACAGTCGCAAAATGTTAAATCATATGCCTGCACAACCTTATTGATGGATATTTTACCTCTCACTCCATCCCTCCCATAGTTTTCTTATAATCATTTTCTTATGATAGAAATTGGCATGTAAACGATGCCAGGTTTTCTTAATTACGTAATGGAGAAAAAATGTATGAAAAATTTTGGTATTCGTTCATGTATAGTAGTTATGGCAGCTGTTAGTATGCTTTCGGCGTGTTCTTCGCACTGCACATGCCCGCCCCCGCAACCAGCCTCAACTACTATAGTGACTCCTCCTTCGCATTATTAATGCATAGTGAGGAAAGCAGCAAACCGGTGAATGGTTTTACCATTCACCGTGCGTGTTTATGCACAGCAATAGAAGGATGAGCTTATGAAAAATCAGGTATTATCCAGAGATGAAGTATTGCCCGCAAAGCATGAAGTCTTTCTGGCGGATATACAGCAATTAAGAGCGCGGGCGCGTGCCAATATCAATGACGGAGCAATTACGCCTGCATATGATATAGATGTTAAGCATACTATCGATATATTACAATCAGTGCTGGCTACTGAAATAGTTTGCATGCTGCGTTATACAATGAATGCCGTTGCTGCAACTGGCATCTCAAGTGAAAGCGTGAAAAATGAGTTTGATGAACATGCCCGGGAAGAACAGCAGCATATGCGCATGGTAGCCGAACGTATCAACCAGCTTGGCGGCACGCCGGATTTTAACCCGCAAGGATTGCTGACCCGGTCTGCATCCGAATATGTCGAAACCGATAGTCTTGTAGATATGATTAGGGAAAATCTGATAGCGGAGCGGGTTGCCTGTGAACATTACCGCGAGTTGATTCGTTATTTTTCTGATCGTGATCCGGCAACGAGAGTCATGCTTGAGCAGATTCTGGTAAAGGAAGAAGAGCACGCAAGTGACATGCATGATCTCTTAGTTGCACATGAAGGAAAACCTATGCTGGCAAAATAAATCTTTAAGGGAGGATATATGAATATCATCACACATTTGACACATGAGTTCATGCGGGGATGGAAAGAAGAAGGACATAAACGACATAGTGCTGAGGATAAAAAATTGCGGGACAACCTGAAAGAACACCAGGTAGATAATATGGTTATCGATAGTTTTCCGGCCAGCGATCCGCCAAGTACCTATTGAGGGATTTATGAACAGCAGTGCTCAGGACAAAAAAGAGATAAAGCAGGATAATAAGATTTTATGGGCTTTAATGATCTTTGTTATTATCGCCACGATTGCTTATGCAGGTTATGCTGCTTACCTTAAATATCATAGCAATGGAGACCACATGTATGGTATAGTCTGTAACTTGCTTTATGCATAGAGCAGCGCCTAATGTACTTGTGGTTATCGACATATATTCATGCATTTTGTTTTTGCTGGCGGGTTGTAGTAGCCATTTCCGGCGTATGCTTTTTCTTGTATAAATCAAAGATTGCTATTCCCTCATGATTATGAGGACGTTCAAGCACTAATGGATTGCTAAGTGTTTTTAATGTATCGTCATACCCTTTCCTCCAGTGTGCCTCCATGCCGAGCCGTGAAAATTCAAAGTCCTTGGAATATCCCTCATAATCGGTGTTATGGTAAATCAGGTGTACGATGTTATACACGTTGGTATCTGCTTCTTTGCTAAGCTGTTGCACTTCAGGCAGTTCCCTTAATTCTGCTGGCAGTTTTTTGAGCAGTCTGGCAATAGTATGGCGCAGCTTATGTTGTTCACGGAAACGATCCGTATTGGCACGGGTGCGGCTTGAATACTGGATATCTTTCTGCCGTGTCAGTACTTCCGCCATATTTTGCGGAAACTCTCCTCTTGCGCTCCATAAATCCACCTGGAAAACCAGCGTATCCTGGTAGAATTTATCTTCAACCAGCCATTGCAACGGGGTATTGGATATAAGGCCGCCATCCCAGAAAAATTCGCCGTCAATTTCTACCGGCGGCAATCCGGGTGGCAGTGCGCCGCTTGCCATGATGTGCTCTGGCCTTATTTCTCCTAATTTACTGTCAAAACTAATAAAATTTCCGCTTTCCACATGTACGGCGCCGACATTGAATCTTATATCGCCATTATTAAGCCGATCAAAGTCGACCAGCCTTTCTAATGTCGATTGAAGATGTTCGGTATCATAAAAGCTTGTGGCATGTATGGTGCCTTTTTCAGCAAACCAGGGTGTTAAGAGGCGAGGTTGGAAAAATCCCCTTACTCCTTGCGTCAATGTATGGAGAGCGCTCATCATATTTAAAACCTGCTGTTCGCTATCTGAGCGGGTAAACAGCGGTTTAAAAGCCACCAGATAATGCCGATAAGCATCCGTAGTTACCAGTTCCCAGAATTCACGCAGGCGTGGAATGCGCAATTCCGGAGGATTACCAGCAATAATAGCGGCATTGACTGCGCCTATGGAAATGCCTGCTACCCAGTTAAGTTCGATTCCCGCCTCGTCAAGCGCCTGGTATACGCCTGCCTGGTATGCGCCGAGTGCACCGCCTCCTTGCAATAAAAGAGCTACACAATCGAATGGCAGATCGCGGCGAGATGTCCTTTGATTTCGTTTAGGTATGTCCACAACATTGTTATTCGCCATGTACCAGTACTCCTGCTTTGCGGTTCTTTTCGCCCTGGCTGCGCTGATGGGGCAGGTTCTGCTGTTTTATGGATTTCTGGTCATTGAGGTAATCATGAATGACGCGACCATAGGGCAAAGTGATGTCAGCGATAAAATGGCTGCCGCCTATAACTTTTTTTACAGGAAAATCTGCTACTGGTGCATTCACATGCGGTACAAGATGAATCCTCGCATGGCCACTCCATGCGCCTTTGATTTCTGCATCGCACATATTGTAAGCTACCAGCTGGGCAATCGCCGGCCTGCCATCCACACCGGGAATAAATTTCAGGTTGATTTGAGTTTTGGTAAGTTTTTCGATTATCTTATCAGGGTTGCGCATTTCTGCATGCATAGGGTTAGCAATCAGGTTTTCAGTTTTATAGGCCATAGTGCCCATTGAAACCAACTCCTCATCATAGTGCAGCGTGCCGGTAAGTGTATCATGCACGACTTTCAGATTAGGATTGCCATATTTTTTTGGAAATCCCCATATTTCCCTGCCACCAGTAAGGGGTGGTTCATCATCCAGATACATCTGGCAGGTAAAATTGACTTCCTCGCCATTAAACAGGCAAGGTATGACGATACCGCTTTCCGTGTAATCGCCAAAACCTGAACTGTCCGGCATTTTGATATATTCATAAGCTATTAGATTGCCTGGTGCTGGCTCCAGCGGTTCCGGCAGCGCATGGCGTATGGCATCCGGATCGGATTCATACGTGATGGTAAAATATTCGCGGTTAATAAAACGATAAGGGCCTTTAGGATAAGAAGGCGCTGCTGCCGGTATGCCAGATATATTCAGTATTTCCTCATTTTTCATACTGTTTCTCCTCTCACTAAATTATGAAATTCACGGTATAGCCGTATCGATTCTTTATGGTGAAAAAGAAATAAAAGAACCATACGGAACGCAGAGTAATGAATAAGGAGAATGTGTATGCTTACAGGAAAAAACGCAGTGATTACCGGGTCTACAAGCGGCATAGGCCAGGCTATAGCCACAAAGCTTGCCGAAGAAGGTTGCAATGTAATGCTTAATGGATTCGGCGATAAGAATGAAATTGATGCATTCAAGAAAGAACTCGCTGATAAAAACAAAGTACAGGTGGAATATTCCGGTGCGGATATGTCAAAGCCACCGGAGATTGAGCAGATGATCAGCGAAGCTGAGAAAAAACTGGGTGGTATTGATATTCTGGTAAACGATGCTGGCATACAGTTTACTGCACGGGTTGAAAAATTTCCCGGTGACAAATGGGATGCAATTATAGGGATCAATCTTTCTGCCGCATTCCACAGTATTAAGCATACCATTCCCATCATGCAGAAACAGAAGTATGGCCGCATTGTTAACATTATATCTGTGCATGGTCTTGTTGCTTCCATAGAAAAAGCAGCTTATGTATCCGCGAAACATGGACTGGCTGGCCTTACCAAGGTGGTGGCACTTGAGAATGCCAAGAATAATATTACCTGCAACGGCATCTGTCCGGGCTGGGTTCTGACTCCGCTGGTACAGAAGCAGATTGATGATCGCGCGCAAAGTGAAGGTAAAAATGAAAAAAGCGCTCAGGAAGAATTACTCGAAAAACAGCCCAGCGGCAGGTTTGTAAATCCCGAGGATATTGCGGCTTATGTCTCTTTTCTTTGCGGTCCGAACAGCAGTTCTATCACCGGTGCTACACTGACTATTGATGGTGGATGGACAGCAGAATAATAAACCTCTTTACCAAAACAAATTTGCATGGGAAAGTAAGGTATCATAAAATAGGTAGTGTTATGTTATCTGTTCTTGAAGAAGAAAACCCTTCCCTGAAAAAGCAACCTAAAGATCCATTGCAACAACTTAGTGATTCCGCAGCTCATATAGCTGCCATAATGGATACGTTGTTTGAACCTTTGCAGCTATATCTGCATGACAGGCTGGCAGTTAACCAGTCGCATTTTACATCCGGAGCATTATTGGATGAACTATTGCGCGAGAGTCCCATTTACCCTTTGTTGGGCGATGATACTATCAATGATATCTTAATCAATGGTCCGTTTGAAGTATATATTACCCGACATGACAAGCTTGAAAAAACTGACATTGCTTTCCGCGATTCCCGCAGTCTGATGGTGCTGGCTACAGCCATCGCCGCTTCGGTCGGGCGTACTATTGATCCCAATCGCCCGCTGGTAGATGCAAGGTTAAAGGATGGCAGCAGGGTTAATATTATAGCGCCGCCTATGGCAGTGGGAGGCATAACTGTTTCTATACGCAAATTTCCCCATCAGGAGATTACCATTGAAAAACTAATAGAAAACGGAGAAATGACTGAACAGGTGGCAGAGTTCCTGAAATTATGCGTAGAGTCGCGTGTCAGCATTTTAATCAGCGGTGGTACAGGAACAGGTAAGACAACGCTGCTTAATGCCATATCGCATTTTGTTCCTGAAACCGAACGCATTATAACAATAGAAGATACGGCGGAATTGCGTTTGCAACAACCGCATGTAGTGCGTCTGGAAACCAAGGAGCCTCATACGCTGGGAGAGCGCAAGGAAGAGGTAAACGCTGCCGATCTGGTGCGCAATGCGCTGCGTATGAGGCCGGATCGTATTATTGTTGGAGAGGTAAGGGGTGGGGAAGCATATGACATGATCCAGGCGCTTAATACCGGCCATGCCGGTTCCATGACTACTGTTCATGCTAATACGCCGCGTGATGCTTTTACGAGACTTGAGAATCTGATAGGTTCACGTATGCCAAACACACCGGCAAATAATGTCCGTCAGCAGATGGTCTCCGCGCTTAATATTATCATTGAACTTGTTTATGAAAGCAGTGGCAAGCGTCGTATATCCAGCATTATGGAGGTGGTTGGCATGGAAATGGATACGCCAACCATGCAGGAAATATTTACGCTTCCACAAGGGAGCAAACAAACATGGACAAGCATTGTGCCGCATCATCAGAAACTTGCTGAGGCAGTGCGCAGCAGCCCTTATTTTCAGAAAGCATTAAACGCAATGGAAAAAACTATCAGCTAAGGTAAGGCGAAGATATAAGCTATTAATATAAATTCCCACTTCTACTATAGATAATTTATCGCACCGCTGCCATGTATGGGACAGGAAAACCATTAACAGCAGGAGGGTGTTATGACGATGATGGAAAAAATTACCGGTAAGGATGAGCAATTAAGAGATAGCCATGCAGTGGTTCCTATTCCTGATCGTCTGAAAAAAAATGAAAAGATAGTTATTATTACTGCTGATGATACGGAAGATATAGAATTCTTTTATCCCTATTACCGTTTAACCGAAGAAGGTTACACCGTTGATGTGGTTACTCCTGACGGTGGCAAGTTCGAGGCCAAGCATGGCTTGGGGTTAAACACCAGCAAATCGATAAGTGCGGTGCGTCCACAGGATTATGTTTTGCTCTATATTCCAGGCGGTCAGGCTCCGGCGAAATTGCGTAAGAATGAAAAAGTGCTCAATTTCGTAAAGGAATTTGCCCGCAGCGGCAAACCCATCGCCGCTATTTGTCACGGGCCGCAGGTATTGATTTCTGCTGATCTGGTAAAAGGTAAGCAGGTAGCCGCATGGCCGGAAGTAGAAAATGAAATCAAGGATGCCGGCGGTATATTTGTTAATGAGGCACTGGTAGAAGATGGCCAGCTTATTACTGGCCGTAAACCCGGAGACCTGCATCGCCATCTTTATGGTGTGATTGAATACTTAAGAGGCACTGTGTCAAATCAAAGCCGTGAACAGCGAAGGGCTTCATAATCATTTTGCAATATACACGGTTTTTGCATTGACGAATTCGCGAATACCTAAAGAACCCAGTTCCCTGCCATAGCCGCTTTCTTTAGTGCCGCCAAAAGGCAGGCGCGGGTCAGAGCGGACGAATGCATTCACGAAGGTCTGGCCTGCATCAATGGCGGTGCGCGCCAGATTTTCAGCGCGTGATGTATCAGAAGTAAATATTGCTGATCCCAATCCAAAAGAAGTGGAATTGGCAAGCGCAAACGCTTCTTCCTCGTCTTTTGCTTCAATGATAGCAGCAACCGGCCCGAATAACTCTTCGTCAAATGCAGGCATACCTGGCGTCACATTGCTAAGTATAGTAGGTGGATAAAAAGCGCCTTTTTCTTTGGTTGTTTCGCCACCCAGCATTAACTTTGCTCCTTTTTCAATGCTTCGCAGAACCTGCTTATGTAGTGCATCACGCAGGTCAAGGCGTGCGAGTGGGCCAATACCTGAAGAATTATCTTTGGGATGGCCAGCGCGAATAGTTTTGAAATATGCAATAAAATGATTTTCAAAGGATGCTTTTACAGAAGAAAGCACAATAAAACGTTTTGCGGCAATGCAGCTTTGCCCGGCATTAATCAACCGGCTTTTGGCACATTCCACAGCCGCTTTTTCTATATCGGCATCAGCCAGCACCACATAGGCATCGCTGCCTCCCAGTTCAAGAACAGTTTTCTTAAGGCATTCCCCGGCTTTTCTGGCTACTGACTTACCCGCTTCCGTGCTGCCGGTTAACGTCACTCCACGAATATAGGGATGAGCAATGATACTATCTACGGCTTCGCTGCTTACCAGCAAGGTGGTAAAACAGCCTTCGGGAAAACCGGCATCACGAAAAATGGACTCTATTTCCAGTGCGCAACCGCATACATTGGAGGCGTGCTTAAGCACAGCAACATTACCTGCCATTAGGTTGGGTGCTGCAAAACGTATAACCTGCCAGAAAGGAAAGTTCCAAGGCATAATCGCCAGTATTACGCCCAGCGGCTGGTAGGTTATAAAGCTCTTCCGGGCGTCGGTTTTTATGATTTCATCCTGGAGAAATGCTTCGGCATTGCGGGCATAATATTCGCAAGCAACGGCGCATTTTTCAATTTCTGCTTCACCATCGCCAAGCAGTTTTCCCATCTCATCCGCCATAAGCACTGCGAGTGATGCTTTGCGTTCACGTAATATATTAGCAGCCTTGATAAGGAATCCTGCACGCTCAGAGAATGGCAGCATTTTCCATTGCAGGAAGCACTTTTGCGCTTTGGCAACGCTACTTTCTATTTGCCGGTCAGTAAAAGCTGCATACTCGTGAATAATCTCACCCGTTGCCGGATTGATGCTTTGCATTTTTTTTCTTTCTGGACAATAACGATTAATGTATCGCCCTTACAGCCTTAAGCGTCAATACCAGATATTACCTGTGTTCATGATCACGGTGCTCATCATGCGGGGGAGCTCTATGTGCACGCCAATACTCTCTATCATGATGCCTATGCCAGGGATCATAATAAGTGGGATAAGGTGATACATAAGCCGGAGCTGGGGGCGGAACTGCTACATAAGCAGGCGGTTGCCCTAAATTAAGCTGAACATCCAATTGGGAATAAGCTGCTGTTCCACTTATCATATAAGCTGCTACAGTCACCAGAAGTATCTTTTTCTTCATGGTCATAACCTTTCCATTGTTAGTAATAATTAGTAAAAACTATACGTAACCACATATAATGAAACGATATTGCTGAGCTTGGTTTTTAATAAAAAAACGATATATTTTTAGCTAAGTATTTAAAACAAATTATTTTTTTATAAGTATTTCCCTAACCATAAATAGAATCCTTACTCAATACACATAATAATAACATCCGAATTTCCTTAAGATTCTAAATAGAGGAGGATTTTATGAAAAAGCGTTCCAGAAAAAATTATTCAAATATTATAATCAAACACCTTATAATTAAGGCGATAGCAGGGATATTTATTATTTTATCGGCTCCGGTACTCCTTGCTCAGATAAACGATAATGGGATGGTGTTAGCCAGCAATGTTGCTGCTGGCGTTGCTCCGTCTGGTGGAAGCAATCCGTCCATGCATAATGCTATGACGCAGAATAATGTAAGAAACGGAAGTCACGCCACGAACTGGACCAGAGAAGGGCAGTACTGGCGCGAGCATTATGCGACCATGCCTTATTATAACAGCACTATTCCTTATTCCATGTATGAACCGGCCTATCAATACGGCATGAATATGTACAATCAGTATAATGGCAGGCGTTGGGAAGACCTAGATCAAGACAGGCTTCGTGCGGAGTGGGAGCGCGCGCATGGCAATTCAACCCTGACCTGGGATCAGGCGCAAAACGCGGCGCATGATGCCTATATGCGCATGTATAACCAACAGAATAAGTTAGGGGAAGCCAATGCAAATTATTCGCCTATGGGTGCTGGGCGCTGAATTTATCAGTAGAAAGGAAATAATTATGAAGTTACAGAATATATTCATGGCTCTGGGTGTGGCAGGTCTATTGTGTATTGCAAGTCTGTCAACAGCATGGCCTGTCACAACGGAGAAGTTCGTAAAAGAAGCTTCTATTGGTAACGAATTTGAAGTTGAAACCAGTAAACTGGCTCTTGAAAAATCACAAAATAAAGATATCAGAACTTTTGCCCAGGCTATGATTGATGATCATACGAAAACAGAAGCCGAATTACGAGAACTTCTGCAAACTTCCGCGACAGGATTAAAAGTTGAAGAGAATCTGGATGGCAAGCATCAGGACATGATGAATAAACTGCAATCGCTTTCCACAGATAATTTTAACCATGAATATGTTTCCATGCAGACTAAAGCGCATAAAGAAGCGATGGATCTATTCAGGAGTTACTCAAAAAATGGAGATGATCCTGCGCTTAAGAAATTTGCGGCAGATACTCTTCCAACATTGGAAGAACATCTTAAACTCGTAAAGAAGTTGAAGCAGGAATAAAATAATTAATTAGTAAAAGAGTTTTCCAATGACACGGTCAACACGGAATGTGTATAAAACTCTTAGACTTGTACTTCTTCTGTTTTTTGCCGGATGTTCTGATCGGTTACCTGTATCCGATTTTGCGCGAACGCCGAGCGTTGCTATTACACAGAAAGATACACAAAATACTGCGATAGGCCGCTTGCTTAAACAGGAAATAGATGCGCATGGCGGTGAATCAGGTTTTCATCTTTTGCCAGCCAGCCAGGATGCTTTCCTGATGCGAATTTCACTGGTGCAGGCTGCAGAGCGCAGCGTAGATTTACAGTATTTCAGCGTACGTAATGATACGACGGGAAAACTCCTGCTGGAAGCGATCTTACATGCAGCTGATCGCGGCGTGCGAGTGCGCATGCTGCTTGACGACTGGAATCTCAAAGATTTTGAATCCGGTGTGGAGGCATTGAATACACATCCCAATATCGAGATCAGGGTGTTTAACCCGTTTGCTACTGAAAACCAGTCAGCATTATCAAGCATGGGTAATTATTTTACCCGCTTTGATCAGTTTGCAAGAAGGATGCATAACAAAGCACTGATTGCGGATAACCAAATGGCTATCATGGGCGGGCGTAATCTCGGGGATGAATATTTTGGTGCAGGCTCCGATTTTAATTTCAGGGATATGGATGTATTGGCAGCCGGGCCTATTGTAGAAAAGATTTCAGGAAATTTTGATAAGTTCTGGAACAGTAAAGAAGTCTATCCGCTACTGGCGCTCAGTATACCCAAGCCGGATACGAATAAGGTTGCACAGATTCGCCAGGAACTGCAACTTCATTGGGAAGAGGTAATGAAATCACCTATGGGAACTTATTTACACGAATCGCCTGCCATTATGCAATTAAAGAAGAAAGAAACTTCGCTTATCTGGGCACCTGCCGAATTTTCAGCTGATAGTCCCTATAAAATTGAGAAACCAGAGAATATGACGCGGAGCAAACCGGAAAAGCGCATAGATAAGCTCGCAGATAATGCTCATCATGAATTTATCATTGTTTCTCCTTATTTTGTACCGCTTGAAAGTGGAACCAGGTGGCTTGATTCTCTTGCCAGGCAGGGTGTTTCAGTGCGTATACTGACTAATTCGCTTTCCTCTACCGATATGGTAATAGCCTATGCGGGCTATAGCCATTACCGCGAGGCATTGGTTGCAAGCGGCGTTAATTTATATGAGCTTAAGGCCATAGGCGGAAAACCACCGCATCATATATTTAAAGGCTCTTCCTCGCAAAATAGCCTTCATGCCAAATTTTATATCATCGATCGCCGGGATTTAATCATTGGCTCATTTAATATGGATCCACGCTCCATAGAGTATAATACCGAACAGGTGCTGGTGATTCACAGCAAAGCATTAGCGCAAAGTGCCGCAGAGACTTTTGAACGCACTATTTTGCCATCTACGAGCTTTCATGTCATGCTTGCAAACGGAACATTGCCATCTCCGGCCCAAACAAGAAATATGGATCCCTTATTGTCAGTAGATCCTGGCCAGCATCTCATATGGGTGGCTGAGCAAGACGGCAAAAAAGTACAATATGACTATGAGCCAGATGCCGGCTTCCGGCGTCAATTCATAGGTATATTATTCTCAGGGTTTCCAATCGATGATGATCTTTAGCCATGCGGACATATGATTTATGCATAAAAAAAGGAGAAGAAATTATCTTCTCCTCCTTTTTATCTTAGATAGCCCTGCTATTGATTGGCAGGAGCGGTAGATGTTCCCGCATCGCCAGTATCCGAGGCTGCTTTCTTTTTATGATGCTTGAGCATCTTCTTATTGACATCTTTTGCTGTTTGTTTTTCTGCAATGGCGGCTTTATCAGCACCAATTTTGGCACTGTCAACCGCTTCCTTGCCATAACTGCCATTGGCACTATCAGTAGCTTTTGCAGCACGATCATTATTCAAATCCTGCCGATCTTTCTGAATGGCTGCGTTGTCGTTATTAATCGCATTGACATCTGATTTTATCGACTGGTCATTTGCGGACTGGGCGAATACCGGACTGGCAATCGCCATCGCGCTGATAAGGGTAAGTGTAGTAATTTTCTTCATAACTTCTCCATTTTTATTATTATTTTTTAGATAAACCAACCCTATGAGTCTGCAGAAAAACAAACAAACTTTCTGTGTATAATTGAACCGGATGTATAAAATGGTCGTAAAGAATTAAGCCAGATTCATATAGAAATTATTCAGTAGATGAGTTTGAATACTAGCGGTAACCAGCTCCTCCGGTTGCCCCAGCGCCTGCGGTGCCCCCGATCGTACCACTATTTCCCGTTGCTGAACCATTATAACTGCTTCCTGTTGTACCAATGCTAGTGTTAATGTTACCAGTGTTGGTATGGTTAGTTCCATATGAACTGCCATTGGGGGAAGTACCGTAAGTTCCGCTGTTGGTTGAACCAGAAGGATTTCCGGTAGAATACATATTGCCGGTGCTATCGGAGCTGCTGGTGGTATCGCTTTGCGCAAGTATCATGCTGGATACCGGTGCAATAATCAAAATAGCGATGATAAAAAGAGTTTTCTTCATAACCATTATCCTTCTCAAAATGTGATATAGCCATATACGCTAATGCCAGAATGGATAATGATGCTATGACAAAACCAAAAGAAAAATATAAAAAATGCGTAACTAAGCGTCAGCGAATGCATGTGCATTATGTATGTATAAGAAAATGTGTAATTTCAGGCTATACAATTGATTCTTCAATATCTTCCCGGGGGCGGTATGGCAACATCAAAATTAACTCCCAGACTATTCTGCAGTAAAGGCAAACTGATCTCTTTTGCTTTTGTACTGCTGGAATCCACCTCCGCTATTTTTTTAATAGTAATCTTTACATCACCAAATAATTCCTTATTCAGAGAGACCATGCGCCGGATAGATTGAATATCGTCAGCAGCAAACAATTTTTCTGCAAATAATTTTAATTGTTCGGCAAGCTTTCCAGGATTATTATCTAATATTTTCCGATGATCTTCTATATTAAGCGCCAGTGCATAGCATACTGTTGCGATATCCTGACGGAACTCATCAAATCTGGCCGGCTTTGCAGGGGGTATATAATGATCACCCGCCCCCCACACTTCCTGGCGTACATTATCTGGCCATATATCACAAGCTACACCACATAAGCGCTTTGCATTCATCATGCCACCATACATATGAAAGTTTTTTCCGTTGCCGATAGCATCCATTACCATTGCCATACGTCCCATGCGCCGTAATAAATCAGTATCGCTTAATAAAGTTTCAGCGTCTTGTTGTGCCAGTTCGGCAGAGTGATAATCTGATTCGTCATGGGTTCTCTTTGCCAGCCAGTCGTTAATTACCATTATGCTCCTGGCAGCCTTGGTAGCTGCACCACCAAAACTTGGGTGCACCATTTCAACCACTTCCGGATTTCTTAAAAAGCTTGAAAAGAAAACAGCTATTTGCGCTATTGAAAAATGATCCGGCACCAAGCCATTGTCATCTTTTAAGTTTTGAGGAAAGCTGGGCAGGCAATCGGGGGCAAGAAAATAATTTTTAGTACGTTCATAGATACTGCGCTCACAGGCTCTATCTTGAGGCGGACTTTCCATATAATCTGGCATCCAGTCGTCATAACCATATTTTATATAATCCTTCTCACGTTCTGCATAATAGGTCTGCACTAATCTGCCCCAGAAATCATTGGTGCGGTTTTCTTTCTGATCTTTCTGGGTGTCCAGGCGTTGTTTTAAGCCGGCAGGGAGATCTTCAGGACTTTGCGGCATGGCAGCCAAAAATATTTCCACAATTGCACGAAAATCCGGAGGCGTGCCAGCTTTATGTTCCTTTAAAGCAATATACAATTCCTGTTGCTGTTTTGGCGAAAGCCTCAGGCGTTCTGCAAAACCTTCCAAAGCTGTGCGCGTGCGATCATCTTCCGGCAGACACTCAAGGCTTGTGTTTATTCCCGCCAATAGTTTGTCAGCTTGTGCTGGTAAATGTTCAGTGATATCTGCCATTACCTGTTGCAAGGAACGAAAATCAGCAACATGTAACCTCACATCTTCAAAATAGGGGGTTCGTTTGCGGGTATCTTCTGGTGTCAGGATATATTCCTGCGCAGCCTCATCAGCAGAAATTTTTTCCCATGTTGTTTCTAATGCCTTCATAATTATTTTGAAATGAAGGTTAAACCAGACAGAATCAGGGTTGCCAACTGGCTTAGTCAATGGTTTAATAGTCTCTTCGGCCAGTTCTGCGTCGATTTCCTGCAAGCGCGGAATATCCTTTTCTTTGCGGTATGGATCTCTGCCAAGGATAATACAATCCGCTACACTCACATCTGCTAAGGCGCCAAATGCGTTCTCTAATCTTATTTCTACTTTAGGAGCAGGCATATTGGCTATGTTTTCCATGCATCATCTTCCAGGTGAAAGGCCACTGCGGGGGTTCAGCAGATCTATTCTTGGTACTCTATCAGCGTGGGTGGAAATACCTGATTTATTGCGGATATCATGGACAGCTTCTCTTGCACGCGCTGCCGCCACTTCCATGAGCGGCAAAACCTTCTTCGCAATATCCGGAGGTATATTATGCTGCTCAAGATGTACGCTCAGATATTCTTCAATCGTATCGTGGTCGATTTCCCCAGCTATCCCAGAATTGAGATATCTATTAATAGCTTCCCCTTCATAACCATTTGCTGCGCATAGAGCAAAAAACAGGTTTGTTTCCGGTCTTTCGCCAACACATTCCCACGGCCTTTGACCTTCAGCGAGTAATTCTGCATAGTTATCTGTATTATCAGTATTATTAAAAAGATTGGTTCTATATTTTGCATCCACAACTTCTTTCGGCAAAAAAGCGCCAAAGCCAAGATTAACATAGCAACATTTAGCGCACTTTTCACAGCCATCAAGGTCGTTATTGCACGAGTTAGTTGCTTTTATGGCGTCTGGCTTATCATTTAAAATAGAAAAAATTACACCATCATGGATAGGTTGCAGGAGGCTAAAACATCCGTAATTAGTGATTAGATTTTTCCGCATGTAGGTGTTAATTAATGTTTCAGCAGCAAATGATTTGCCCCATTGATGGTTTAGGCCCTCTTCCGTTTTCCCCCAATATACCTGAGGCGCATTAGCGCTACGTTCATGGCCTAATGCAAGATAATGATAATTATGAGCCAATGCATAAGGCAAGCTGCCAAAAATGGCAGAGGGCGTCTCGCCCTGGGTTAACATTGTAATGCCTTTTGCTATAATTTCTGGATATTCTAATATTTTAGAATTCATAATGGTATCATCCATGCCCAGATATCTTCTATGACTTGGACTTGAGGTATCTATAACCCTATCTGCGGCTGCACGCTGGTCTTCATGACGGCCATACTGATTGATAGAGTATGATAATGTATCAAAAGGCACCTCGCCATTTTGCAGAAGCGTTAAGCAGGCAAGGCTGTCTTTTCCGCTACTGCAGGACAAGAGGGTTTCAACCTTGCCTGCAGGTAATGCTTTCGGGAGACTGGAAGACTTAACCGGTTTGGAAGTAAATTTCGGTCCTTCATAGTCTGGAAAATCATTTTTATAGCGCCATTCCCCCCACACATTCTTGAACACTTCCCGCCACAAGGCTTCAAATTCCGGAGTAACAAATTTCTTAAATGGCCCCCAATCAAGCTCGTCTGGTTTTAAACCGGCCAGTTTGTTAATCTCGAATGCAATAATATGGAAATAGATTTTATCCATAAAATCTTTACCATATTGTTCTTCCAGTTCCGGAAAATTAACCGAATCATCGTAGCGATATGCCAGCGGAAATTCTCTGTCATTATAGGTAATGGTGAAAAGCAAATCATGTTTGGTATTTTCAAAACTTTTTACCGCAATACGATCTATCATACCTGGAACCTTTAAAAACACAGCTATTTTATTATCTCGTCAATGTAAGAAACTTATATTATCAAAAGGTAATTTTACTCTTAGTAAGTTAATATTTCATTAATTAATGAATCTTTATAATTTCTTAACTGCCAGTTGCTATAATTGTGTTTTACCTTTTCTATGGAATCTATTGTGAATGCTCTTAATAATGTATCTGGCCTGCCTGCGCTCAACCATATAACATCCGTTTACTGGGCATTCTTCTCCGGAGGGGCGCGTAAACTGCATACGGATATTGTAGGGCTCTTAAATGAGATGGGTATAAAACAGCACGTTATTAATTTTTATACTTCCGTAGACCGTGGCGGCAAAGAAGGTGTCCAGTATCAAGAAAACGCCTTAGATTATAAGAGATTAACGGAGTGGGGTATAAACCTGGACTCCCTGGGCCTTACGCATAAAGATAAAAAAGATAAAATTGATCTCAATCGTAATATCGAGACATTTTCCGGCGATGAAGATCCTAAAGACCGTCTGGAAACTATTGTCCGCGATCTTGCAGATGGGCTTGATGATACTCAGGTCATACTGACTGTCAAGGAACAACCGATAAACCTGATAGTGCTTGCTAACCGCTACCGCGAAGAAGTGCTCGGAAAAGAAGCTAAGCCAATCATTATTACCCTACACCGTTCCGATCCCGGTGAACAGGATGAAGAAACCTTCAGAATACTGAAAGGTATCGAGCATGACCCGAAAAGAAAGCGTTACATAGCTGGTTATATCTGCGCCGGCCAGGGAGCAGTGGTACGCGCCTATCATAAGGCGCTTGATCTTCCGGAAAGCGAACTGGACAGGTTCATATCTGTCCCCAACGGTATGGACCGCGACATATATAAGCCACGCTCGCATGCAGAAAAAGAAGCATTGCTTAATGAGCTCTTCCCCCATGATTTTAATAAACTCCGGCCTACGATTGACGAACCTATTGTACTCCTTAATGCAAGAAACAATCCGAAAGAAAAAAATATAGGTCTGTTTTTAGAGTCAGCGTTGCTGTTCCTGCGTGATCCTGATAATGATAATGCGCACGTAATCACCTGCGGCTCAGGCATGGATGAAGACGGATTGGGAGAGATGATAGGTGCGGCAGCTAAAGTCATTGATATGTCGCCAGCCAAATTAGAGGAAGTAAAAGAGCGTTTACATATGCTAGGAAAAGTATCGCCCGATCAGATGGCCACTCTCTGCAGCATAAGTAATATTTCAACACTTACTTCCCCTGCGGTAGGAGAAGCTGATCCTTTAGTGATAAGAGAAGGCCTGTGTGGCAGAGCCATACCTGTCTGCACATCTGCAGGTGATACCCCGTTTACGGTAGGCATCCCTAACCCTGAGGAACAATTACTACAATCAGTAGAAGGCAGGCCATACATTTTCGGAGAGCGGGGTATCCTGACATCAGAAAATGCGGAAGACATTGCAGGTGCATGGAAATTCGCCATTTCACACGGCAAACTCTTTGAGGCTAACATAGAAGCTTACCAGCAAGAACTGGATGGTAAACAAATGGGAGAAAGATGTGTTGCGGCGATTTCCCAGTTGCTTGCTTGTTATCAGGCACACCAAACCGGATCTCCTGCAACAGGACTTGCTATCACTTCAGCAGAAGCTCAGGCAGTACGGCAACGGTGATTACCAATACAATATGGCATCTTTGCTTAGCCTTGATGTTATGCCAAATCCGAAGCCCGCTTATAATTTTCTTGCTCCCTCTCTTTCATAAAATACCTTATAACATTCGTTAGTTGAGATTTCTCCTGCGCTGGTTTTAGATCCAAACGATAAAGGCATCGTCTTGATAGGGGAAGGCGAACATGCAAAGTATGTAAACAGAAGTGAACTGTATAGTATAATAACAAAGCCGGTGATAGCAAAAACGCAGCAGGACAGAAGCGCAGCAGTCAGAGCAAATTGAAAATTTTCTATTTTACAAATTATACATCATCCGAATTTGCTGCGCCGAGGAAACAGTCACATAACAGGTCTTCGGAGTGAGCATAATACCCATATAGTGCCTACTATATAAATGGTGCCCCGGGTCGGACTCGAACCGACACATCCTTGCGGACACAAGATTTTGAGTCTAGCGCGTCTACCAGTTCCACCACCAGGGCACACAGGCTATGCTTATAAAGATAAAAAAAATGGCGTCAATGGTTTGTCACGCATTCCAGCCGTTAGTAAGCGGATAGCGGCGATCGCGGCCAAAGGACATTTCGGTGATTTTTACCCCTGGCGCTGCCTGGCAGCGCTTATATTCGGAGCGGTAAAGCAGTTTTGCGACCTGCTCCACGGTTTTGCGATCATAGCCTTGCGTTGCGATTTCGTTTATGGAAAGCTGATCTTCCACAAGCCGCATCAGAATCGCATCCAGCAATGCGTAAGGCGGCAGGCTATCCTGATCCGTCTGGTTGGGTTTCAACTCGGCGGAGGGGGCTTTGGTGATAATGCGTGCAGGTATAACAGGGCTTTGCTTATTGCGCCAGTGCGCAAGCTTATACACGGTGGTTTTATATACGTCTTTGAGTACATTAAATGCGCCGCACATATCGCCGTAGAGCGTTGCGTAGCCGACCGCCATTTCCGATTTATTGCCGGTGGTAAGCACCAGGTTGCCTGTTTTATTGCTCACCGCCATCAGAATATTGCCGCGCAGGCGCGACTGGATGTTTTCTTCGGTGATATCCGGTTTTTTGCCGGTGAATAGGGGAGCGAGCATTTCATCAAACGCCAGCATGGCGGGGGAGATGGGAACGATATCCAGCTTTATCCCGAGGGCTTTTGCGCATTCCGCCGCATCTTCCATGCTTTCTTTGGAGGTATAGACAGAAGGCATCATGAGCGTATGTACGGACTTTGCGCCGAGCACATCTGTTGCTATGGCGGCGGTGAGCGCTGAATCAATGCCGCCGGAAAGTCCAAGCAATACTCCGGGGAAGCGGTTTTTCCTGACGTAATCACGCAGTCCCAGCATCATGGCCTGATACATGCCTCTCAGCGTTGCTTCTTCATCGTTCTGGGATGGGGGAGGGAAGTTTTGTGAAGTGATAACCCCATTATCATAATTAAGGACGAAAAAATCTTCTTCAAAACCTTTTAAGTGCCCTGTTATTTCGCCTTTTGCCGACATGGTAAAAGAATTGCCGTCAAACACCAGTTCATCCTGCCCACCAATCTGGTTGACATATATCAGCGGAAGGCCGGTTTGTTTTATGCGTGTGCGGGCATTGGCATAGCGCGCTTCCTGTTTCTTAACATCATAAGGTGAGGAATTGATGGTTATGAGCAGTTCGGCGCCTTGTTTCTTCAGGTTCTCTGCGACTTCCGGTTTCCACATGTCCTCGCATATCATGATACCCAGTTTTTTTCCGCGCCATAATGTGGGGCCTGGAATTATTCCTTCAGCGAATGTTCTTTTCTCATCAAACACGCTATAGTTAGGAAGATTATGTTTGTACTGGCGGTGCAAAACTATGCCGCTTTCAATTAGGAAAGCGGTATTGTATAAAGACGTTTTTTCACGCCACAGGCCTCCGGCAAGTATGGCAGGGCCGTTTCTTGTCAGTTGCACCAGTTGCGCTACTGCCTGCATGGCTTCTTCCTGGAAGCCTTTACGCAAGACCAGATCTTCAGGCGGGTAGCCGGTAATACTCATCTCGGAAAATATTATGAGATCTGCCTTTTGCGCGGCGGCTTTTTTATGCAATGCGGCAATTTTTTCCACATTCCCGGCAATATCGCCGACAGTAAAATTCGTTTGGGCAATGGCTATGATCATAGGGGCGGGCAAGAAATAAAGAAAGTCTACGGGACTTTAACTTGCCGCGCGCCACTTGTCACTTACAATTAAACAGTCAGATTAACGCCGCTTGAGGCATTAGTTGTTATCAGGCTGTTATTTGTGGTGCTATCAATACTTTGCAGGAGTTGCTGGAAAATGCTGTTTGATGAGTTGGATGCTTCGCCAGCACCGCTACCATGATGGTGGTGATGTCCGCCTATACCACCAGCGCCGCCGCCAGCCTGTATGCTCTGCAATTGTTGCTGGAGAGAATTAAAATCATTCTGGGCAGCGTTGATGTTGCCACTGCTTAAATCGCTACCGAGCTGTGCCAGGGTTTGTGAGAATGTGCTGCCTGAACCTGTAGACTGGCTATTTTGCAGCCAGGGAATCTGGGTTATGGAATTATAAGCCTGCTGCGCTCCGGGCAGGTTATTGCCCTGCAGGGCTTGTGATAACTGCTGCATGAGCGATCTTAAGCCGCCTGACTGCTGTGTGCCTGCCGTCTGATAAATGCTGTTTGATGCATATATTGAACTGATGCTGCCCATAATCCTGCTCCTATTAAATAAGCAATTGTAATTTGTTGTTTAAACCCCGTAACCTAATATAAGCAAAGTTTGTGCCATTGTTGTTTATTTATATATATCAGTATATTGAAAAACGATATGTCGAAAATCTTGGTCGTTGGATAATTATTGTAGGGTAAAACTTTCCTTGTGATATGCCGCCATATTCATTAGACTCTTAATATGTACGCATAACGAAGCGTTTGTCTTTCCGGGTCGTATTACATTTACATAGAAAACAGGAGAAGTGATTATGAAGATTGTTCGCACTTTAGGTTTGTTAAGCATAGCGCTTGTTATTAGCGCCCCGGCGGCTTTCGCTTTTGAAAAGGACGATCAGAGCATGGGGTCTGCAGCCAGTTCGGCGAATTTTTCCGATCCTGATGAAAAAACACCGGTGACTATGCATATGAATATGAACGGCAGTAGCAAAAATATGGATAATACTGATCCAACTGCTATTCATTATATATATGATACGAGCAGCGGTGTTTATGTTCCGAGCACGGCAAAGCAGTAAGTTTAAGTTATACCAGATTCGTTAATTCCGGGACTACTTCAAACAGATCCGCAACCAACCCATAATCTGCAACTTCAAAGATGGGGGCGTTTTCATCCTTGTTGATGGCAACAATGAATTTGCTGTCTTTCATGCCGGCAATATGCTGAATCTGTCCGGAAATACCGACAGCTATATATAGCTCGGGCGCAACGATCTTGCCGGTTTGCCCGACCTGCGCGTCATTGGAAATATAACCGGCATCCACCGCTGCACGCGAAGCTCCCACTGCGCCGCCAAGCTTATCTGCCAGTTTTTCAATAATGGTGAAGTTTTCTTTCGATGCCACTCCGCGCCCGCCTGACACTACCACACGTGCGGAAGTAAGTTCAGGCCGTTCTGCTTTTACTTCTTCTTTGGATACGAACTGGGCAAGAGTGCTGTTTTCTGAGCTCTGCAGCGTTTCTATTGCTGCGTTTCCGCCAGTGGCTTTAGCCGCATCAAAAGCGGTATGGCGCACGGTCAGTACCTTGATTTTTTCTTTCGATTGCACGGTTTCAATAGCGTTGCCAGCGTAGATGGGATGGCGGAACGTGTCGGAGGAAATCACCGTGATGATCTCGGAAATCTGGGTGACGTCAAGCAGAGCTGCTACCCTCGGCAATACATCTTTTCCTATGGAAGTGGCTGCTGTCATAATGTGTGAGTAGCTTGCAGCAATGCTTACAATGAGTGGAGCAAGATTTTCTGCCAGGGCATTTTCGTAAACGGCGTTATCCGCAAGCAGGACTTTTTCAACGCCGGTTATTTGGGTTGCTTCTTTGGCAACTACACTGCAATTGCTTCCGGCAACCAGTATATGTATATTTCCAATGATTTTCTGTGCGGCATCCACTACTTGCAGAGTCGCTTTGGCGAGCTTATTATTGTCATGTGAGGCTATTATCAGAATGCTCATATCACCTTTGCCTCGTTTTTCAGTTTGTCCACCAGTTCTGCCACGGTTTTTACTTTTACACCGCCTTTGCGTTTGGGAGGTTCCTCCAGCTTTAAGACGGTAATTTGCTGTGAAAGATCAATGCCTAGTTCGCTGGCAGGCTTTTTTACTATCGATTTGCTGCGCGCTTTCATAATGTTAGGCAGGGTAGGGTAGCGCGGCTCATTGAGGCGTAAATCCGTAGTCACTACCGCCGGAAGCTTGAGTTTTACTGTCATATGACCGCCATCGACCTCGCGCGTTACCAGTGCGTGTCCGTCACTTGTTTCGAGTTTGGAGGCAAATGTGCCCTGGCCTACGCCAAGAAGTGCCGCAAGCATCTGGCCTGTCTGGTTGGCATCGTCATCAATCGCCTGTTTCCCCGTAATGATAAGATCAGGCTTTTCCACGTCTGCAATAGCTTTAAGCAATTTTGCTGCCTGCAGAGGCTGGATATTCTGATCAAGTACGATATGAATGCCGCGATCGGCGCCAATTGCCAGGCCGGAACGTATGGTCTCCTGCACGGCGTCGCTGCCTATGGAGACAATAACCACTTCAGTTGCAATGGATTTTTCCTTAAGCCGCACTGCTTCTTCCACGGCGATTTCGTCAAATGGGTTCATGGACATCTTGACGTTAGCGGTTTCCACCCCGCTGCCATCGGACTTAACGCGGATTTTTACGTTAAAATCCACAACCCTCTTAATCGGCACTAATATTTTCATTAATCTACAATCAAATACAAAATGAGACTGGATTAATCATAAAACCTTTGTTAACAGTGTCCAGATGAAAACGAAGCCGAAAAAATTTAGTGGAAATCTCGCTGTGCTCGATATCGGCAGCACGAAAGTCGCCTGCTTTATCGCAAAACTGGGAAGCGATGGTGTTATAAACGTGAACGGCATTGGCCACCAGCTGTCTAAAGGTATCCGTTCCGGCCATATTATTGATATTGTTGAAGCGGAAACTTCCGTTGTCGCTGCAGTCCACGCTGCTGAGCAGATGGCAGGGGATACCATAGAAGACGTGGTGGTGAATATTGGTGGGTCCGGCGTGGTTTCACATAATATTACGGTGGAGCTGACGGTGTCCGGCGATACGGTCAGCGATCGCGATCTGGAGGATATCATTAACGAAGGCCGTTCCAGCATTGAGACGGATGATGATGACATTATCCACTGTTTTCCTGTCAATTACAGGCTGGATGATGTGAAAAACATCCAGGATCCGCGTGGTATGATGGGCCAGAAGCTGGGTGCTGATCTGCATATTATCACGGCTCCTTCCACGATGATAAGGAATATTACCAACTGTGTTGCCAATTGCCATCTGAATGTGGCGGAATTCATTGTTTCTTCTTATGCTTCAGGTCTTGCCTGCCTTGAGCCTGACGAGATGAATCTGGGCGTGACGCTTATTGATATGGGCGGCGGCGTTACCACTGTGGCGGTATTTTGCGGCGGTAAAAACCTGTTTACCGATATTGTGCCGATTGGCGGCGGGCACGTGACCAGCGATCTGGCAAGGGGGCTTTCCACTTCCATGATCCATGCCGAGCGTCTTAAAACATTGCATGGCAGCGCTGTTGCAACTTCATCTGACGATCAGGCGATGATTGATGTGCCTCAGCTTGGCGAGGAATATGGCGAGGATGGAAGCAATCTGATGCCGCGTTCGATTATGGTTGGCATCATCAGGCCACGCGTGGAAGAAATATTCGAAATGATACGCAGCAAACTTGAAGTTGCCGGAATGGATGAAATCGCCGGAAGGCGGGTGGTGCTGACTGGAGGCGCCAGCCAGCTGCTTGGTATGCGCGAGATTGCTACGAGAGTGCTCGGCAAACAAGTGAGGCTTGGCAGGCCGCATATGGTGAACGGGCTTGCTGAAGCGGTAAGCGGTGCCGCGTTTTCTTCCGCTATCGGGATGCTGGAATATGCCAAGCGCCGGACGCTGGAAGAAATTCACCTGGATTCACTGCGGCATAAGCCTTTGCCGTTTGCATTGAAGAATGTATTGCAGTGGGTGAAAGAGAACTTTTAGCATCCTCTATCTGGAAGGTTATCTATCTATCTGAGACCTGCTCCCATGTCCTGTATTCCGTTGCGGCCTAATATTGGCATGAAAGCCATAAAGTTCTGGCTTCTTCGCTGTTTTCAAGCTTTGCTAACCCGGGGGCTAGATCTATCAGGGTCTGACGAATATTTTCAAAGCGTGGATATTCATGCCAATCCCATGCAGGTATAGGACCAGCTTCTTCAGCTGCTATTGTCATGTCCTGTAAAGCAGAAATATGAGGCGCACTTGCTCTGAAAGCAACTTCTCTGCCAAACTGGGATTGTAAGGGGACTGTCGTATGAAAAGACATTCCAGGTGCCTTGAAATATACATAAGATTCTGCTGACGATATATCGTCAGATGGGATTTCACATGCATCTCCTCCGATGTATTCCAGTTCGTGAAGCAAGGAAGAGGTGCCATCCTGTTGCAGATCATTAAGTGTTAGCTGTTTACCCTCGACTTGGGCATGTAAGTTGCTGAATATTCCACCTGCCAAATAATCTCTTATATCATGAGGGTGTGTCAGTTTTACTGGTTCATCTGGGATCTCGCCTTCTAAAGTAGAATAGGGGGTTGATATGATAACGGATTTGATACCAATAAGCCGTGATTGCAAGGTATCATTGACAGCAGTAAAAATGTCTCCTTCGGTTGCCTGTTTGGATACTGGGATAATGTGGTAATGGGCATGGTCGGAAACACAGCCACACATGCCATGTTCGAACTGAATGCTATTGCGATTATAGGTATTTTCAACTAGCTTTGTCATTTGCGCTATAAGCCATCCTAACTCTTCACGCTGTTCAGGAGGCACTTCCTTCATTGAGCCAATATTATCCTTGGGTAGTATCATGATGTAGCCTGGCAAAAAAGCACCACCTAGCGCGGGTATGACGAAAAAATGCTCAGTTTCCGCAAGCAGGCGAGCGTACTCATTCTCCCGCGTTATTTCCGCAGGTATTCTTCCGGAAGGACGTTCATCTCGGTAAGCCGCGTAGTGCGGCCACTCTAATGTATAGTGAGAATCCCTTGAATCAATCATATTTTAATTGCCTTGCGATAATCATTATATTCCTTAATTATTAAGAAATTATTACAGACATCAAAAATTATGTTAACCGACTCACAACTTCGCCGCTATGCGCGGAATATTTCGCTTGAAGGTATTGGCAAAGGCGGGCAGGAGAAGCTGCTTGCTTCTAAGGTGCTGGTAGTGGGCGCGGGTGGGCTTGGTTCCCCTGTTATTTCCTATCTTGCTGCTTCGGGGGTTGGCCATATGGGGATCATTGATTATGACCGTGTTGAGCTTTCCAATCTTCAGCGCCAGACGCTCTTTGAAACCGGCGATATAGGACGTCTGAAAGCGACCGCGGCAGGGGATAGGGTTTCTGAACTTAATCCTGAAGTGGAAGTAAAGCTGTATTCAGAAAAACTTGATGAAAATAATGCACGCCAACTGGTGAAAGATTACGATATCGTTGCCGATACATGCGATAATTTTGCTACCCGTTTTGTGGTCAATTCCGCCTGTCACCGGGAAAGAAAAACTCTGGTGTCCGGGGCGGTGAGAGGGTTTGATGGGCAACTTGCCGTGTTTAAATCCTACCTTGGCGATGAGAATCCCTGCTATCGCTGTTTTGTCGGCAGTGATCCAAACGATGAGCGTGGATGCAGCGATGTTGGCGTGTTAGGCGCATTCACGGGTGTAATAGGTTCATTGCAGGCTGTGGAAGTAATCAAGGAACTTCTTGGTATAGGCGAATCCCTCGCCGGGCATTTGCTATTGTTTGACGCACTTACCCTGCAGCTTCGTAAAACCCGTATCATACGCGATCCTAAGTGTGAGTGCTGTGGTCATTAAGTGGAAAGAGTTTTCATAAGCTCTTCCTTACCCGGTGCGTAGTCCTTTTCTTCCCAGTACCTTTCGAGCCGCTCAAGCAGTAATCCCATCTCTTTTCCCGGCTTCACGCCATGCATAATCAAGTCATTGCCGGTGAGGGGAAATGTGGGGATCTGCCAGCGGGAAACCAGGTTTATTGCTTGCAAGCCTGCCTCATTATTACTTCCTTCTGCCATTGCTATAATGACATGGGCGATGAAATCATGCTTGCCTAAATGCCTGATTTGCTTCTTCCACAATTTTTCATCCGTTTTATTTATGTCCATTCTGGAGCTTTGGCATAAATCAGACAGGCGGTGGTAATTGGCTCTGGAAAGTTTCCAGCGGGTATATATGAAATCAATTAATTCGGAAATGTTTTTATCTGTGCTGCGCAGTAATAAGGCAAGAGCGATTATGGCGTCTGGGAGTGTTCCGGTTTCTTGCAATACTCCCGGTAGTTTTGCTAACGACTCCATAGAGACAGTTTTCGGTATGACGTAATGCAATATATTGCTGGCCTGCATAAGGCTAATGATATCGGCGCTTTTTTCAGCGGCCAGCAGCTTCAGCATTTCCTGCTGGATGCGCTCGCCAGAAAGCGTCTCTATTTTTGCTGCAAGTGAAGTGCATGCGGCAAGCGCTTCCTTATCGGCGGGTTCTCTGCCGTAAAAGGCCAGGAAGCGGAAGAAGCGCAGGATGCGCAAGGCATCTTCGCTGATGCGCTCTTCAGGCTTGCCAATGAAACGCACCCGTCCGCTTAAGGTGTCCTCATAGCCACCCCAGTAGTCGGTGATTTCGCCTTCGGCATCCAGATACAGGGCATTCATAGTAAAATCGCGACGCGCTGCATCTTCATGCAAATCATTCGTATAGGCTACTACCGCACGCCTGCCATCGGTGGATACATCACGCCGCAGCGTCGTTATTTCAAAATGGCGGCGGGCTATAACGGCAGTAACGGTTCCATGCTCAATGCCGGTTGGAACGGTTTTAATGCCCGATTGGGCAAGTATCTTCATTACCTGTGCGGGAGGTATATTGGTTGCCAGATCGACATCTTTTACTGGAATTCCAAGCAAAGAATCGCGTACAGCTCCCCCGACAAAGCGTACAAATAAGCCGTTAAATGCCTGAATAAGGGCTTTTGTTTCCGGCCAGGAAAGCCATTCTGCATTCGCTATTTTCATGGTGGTTTTTAATAAAATATTAACGTATTTAGGGTATACAATATATAAGTAATATAGTTCTATTGCATAGAAGTTTTCTATAAACTATAGGGTGTCTATTAATGTTCGGCAAGAAACCACAAGGCCAGCCTGTCCCCCCTCCTAAATTTGAGGTTAGGAATCCTGTTGTTGCAAACTCCCAACCTGCGCCGGTTGTTATGGAGGTGCCTGTTATCCAGCAGGAGATTAAAAGGGTTGCTGAAACGAGTGGTGTTGCCACTGTATCTTTCACTGATGCGAAACTCCTGACATCGGATTACCTGCGAGCCAAGGAAATACTGATCGAAAATACACTGGAGCAGGTTAATTTTGAGGCGCTGGATAAAATACCGAAGGAAGTCCGTAAAGCTCGCGTTGGTGATATGGCCATCACTCTTATCAATCAAATCAGCATTCCGCTTACTTCCTCCCAGACAGCATTACTTAAAGAAGAGTTGCTGAACGAAATTCTTGGTCTTGGTCCGCTTGAAGTGTTAATGGCAGATCAAGAGGTGGCGGATATCATGGTAAATACGCACCGACAGGTTTATATAGAAAAAGCAGGTAAACTGCTTCTTTCCGATATTGTGTTTACGAGCGAAAAACACTTGCTTGCCACGATTCAGAAGATTGTTACAGCGGTAGGCCGCCGTATCGATGAAACCAGCCCGATGGTGGATGCCAGGATGGCTGACGGGTCACGTTTTAACGCCATCATACCGCCGCTTGCTTTGGATGGCGCTTTAGTGTCCATACGTAAATTTAAAAAATATAAGATGCCATTGACTCAATATGTGGGATTTGGCTCGATGAGCGAAGAGATGTGCAAATTCCTTGAGATTTGCGGCAATATACGTCTCAATATTATGGTTTCAGGTGGTACCGGCAGCGGTAAAACCACGCTGCTTAACGCGCTTTCCGGTCATATTGATATAGGCGAGCGTGTCGTTACCATTGAAGATGCCGCCGAACTTATGCTCTATCAGCCGCATGTGCTGCGCCTGGAAACCAAGCCTGCAAATATTGAAGGCGCTGGAGAAATCAACCAACGGCAACTGGTGAGGAACGCTTTGCGTATGCGCCCTGACCGCATTATCCTCGGCGAAATTCGTGGTGATGAAGTGATTGACGTGCTATCGGCAATGAATACAGGCCATGACGGTTCTATGGCTACCATCCACTCCAACAGTCCGCGCGATTGCCTGGCGCGTATAGAAAACCTGGTGGCTATGGCAGGTATGCAAATACCTGCGATGGCGATGCGCCAGCAAATATCAAGCGCCATTAATCTGGTGGTGCAGATTGCGCGTATGCGCGATGGGGTCAGGCGTATTACCCATATAGAGGAAGTAATTGGTATGGAAGGCGATGTTATCACTACACAGACGTTGTTTGGTTACCAGCCGGGAAATATGGATGCCATCGGCAGGTTGACAGGCAAGTTTTATTGTTCGGGAATAAAGCCGAGATTTATAACCAAGGCGCAGTATTTCAATCGTGATAAGGAAATGGTGGATTGCCTGCAGATGGAGAGATTGTAAGCACTCCGATAATCGGTGCTCATAAAAAAAGCGCTGCAGCAAAGCAGCGCTTTTAATATTCAGGCTTATCCGTTATCAGGCGGCGAGGGATTTACCCAGGCGCTCTGCTGATTCCAGT
>Ga0206839_1012_pt1 | contig 54231 bp, 49 predicted proteins | sample Alteio_BWOrgCont_27_FD_152883 | JGI IMG/M metagenome (GOLD analysis project Ga0206839, IMG submission 152883) | Enriched cells from forest soil in Barre Woods Harvard Forest LTER site, Petersham, Massachusetts, United States -... | ecosystem: Environmental > Terrestrial > Soil > Temperate forest >... | reverse complement strand
AATGCCAACCTGGATCAGATAAGTAACATTACCTGCACCAAAATAGACGGACTGTTTGGCGCTAACATTATGCGGGATTGTTTCTGGAAACTGAATATGCAGGATTCCACAATTGAGTTTTCAAATAATCTTCCTCAAATACCAGGAAATGCTATAGCCGTAAATTTCAGGGAAGCCGTTGGCGGTATTATGTTTATAAAAATGAATTATGCAGATACCACCTTTTATATAGAATTTGATTCCGGTAATAATAAACCTCTAACACTATCTGACAGCTTATTTATGCGAAGCGAAGATTATAAGAAAGGACATTATGCTATTTCCAATGGAGTAATCGGGTATTCACTTTATGAGAAAAACATTGCTCACAGCTACCGTACTGTCAGCAATATTTCGCTGGACGGTGCATCTTTCAGCGATGTAGTAATAGAAGCCCAGCCGTCTTCAAAATTATTGATTGGCACCCCTTTTATCAGGAATCGGGAAACTGTATTTGATTGGCAAAATCATAAGATATATTTCATGCAGTTACCGGGCTATGGCAAAGGAGAAGATGGTAAGCATAGCATGGGGTTATCATTTAATCTTACAGACAACAAACTTAAAGTAGAACATTTATGGAAATGCTCCTCTGCAGACAAAGCAGGTATTCAATTGGGAGACGACGTAATAGCAATAAACGGTACAGACACAAAAAACCTCACACATGAGCAGTTCTGCAGCATCCGGGATGCTGTTTATAATGATCAGATGGATATTACGATTCGTCATGTATCAGGAGCTGAACAAAAATGCACAATCAAGAAAGAGGAATTAATAAAATAGCACATAAGTCAATAGTTTGCACTCTTTTTAACACACCTTTGCCTTTAAGAATTAGGCATTTTAATCCAATTTTCATATTTTTGCTTCCCTTTATGCAATTACAGGAAAGAAAAATAATATATATATTTGTTATCGCCGCACTTTTTAGCTCTTGCTCCGGTTTTGAGAAGATCAGGAAAAGTAATGACGTGAACTATAAGCTCACGAAAGCAAACGAATATTTTGACAAGAAGGATTACACACATGCCAATACGCTTTATAAAGAGCTGCTCCCTATCATGAAGAGCACCCGCAACTATGAAGCCCTCTTTTATAAATATGCGTATACATTTTATTACCTGAGAGATTATGTAGAGGCTTCTTACTATTTTAAGAATTTCACGGAATATTTTCCTACCAGTAAAGATGCGGAAGAATGTGAGTATATGAGTGCCGTATGCCTGTTTAAATATGCGCCAAAATACACCCTCGATCAAACCAATACTCAGAAAGCGCTGGAAGCCTTGCAGTCATACACAAACAGGTACCCTAAGTCCAAACGCATGGACGAGGCAAATAGATACATCGCTGAATCGCAGAAAAAACTGGAAATGAAGCAGGCGGATGCTGCAAAGCTCTATTATAACATTGAGCGATACAAAGCAGCAACAGTGGCTTATAAAAGCGTGCTTCGCAACTTTCCTGAATCGCCAAACAGCGATTTATACACTTTCATGATCATGAAAGCAATGTACAAATACGCCAGGCAAAGCATAACTGAAAAGCAGGAGGAACGTTATGCCACCGCTATAAGCACCTACAAGGAACTTAAAGATACCTACCCACAGTCAAAATACATTGCCGAAGCAGACAAACTGTATGCTGAAGCAGATAACAACGTAAAAAAAATACGCGATGAGCAGCACAAATAGAAAGTCATTTTCATCAGTTAATCCTTTAGTGGAAACACGTGATGTAATAGCGATGAAAAACAAAACCGGCAACCTGTATGAATCTATTGCAGTGATATCCCGCCGTGCCAACCAGATCTCGGTAAATATGAAAGAAGAGCTGCATCGTAAGCTCGAAGAATTTACTGTGCATGGAGATAACCTGGAAGAAGTGCATGAAAATAAAGAGCAGATAGAAATATCCCGCATTTATGAGCGCATGGCTAATGCTGCACTCCAGGCCATCAACGAGTTCAACGACGACCAGATTTACTACCGTAAGAAATAATTGCTTTATCAAATACTTCACAACAGGAAGCTCCGCAAGGATAGTTTCCTGTTGTGTTTTTTTATTATTCCAGCTATACATTTAAATAACACGTAGCCGCTGTTTTAACAAGTGGTGATATAATAGTACCAGGTAGACATTGAAAATGCACTAAAGTACTGCCTCTCTAATGCCTCAGAGAGGCTATCGCTTTGTAGAAATAGGATACAAGAAAGGGATCATGCCCCAATCGGGGCTACCCAATTTCATAGGGTAATTTTAAAGTCTAAGTGGCATAACAGATATATTGTAACCACTTCAACAGTTATTCCATTGCAATAATTTCATCAGTAATAAACTAAAAAACTGCCCTTGTGAGGCAGCTTTTTAGTTTCAATATTTTGTGAAAACTTATTTGTCAACAGAGAACCGGATCACAAGATGTTGATCCTCTGACATGATATGCAGCAGGTACATGCCATTTGCCAGCTCTTTATTCATATTCACAGAAGTGTTTAGTATACCATTCTGAAGCAGTGCTATATTTTTATAAACAACCTGGCCTACAACATCCATTACTTCAAGTGTTACCTGTTTATTATCTATAGACAATGTGCCTTCAATAGTGAATGACCCCTTGTTAGGATTGGGCATAAGCCTGATGTTGCCGGAGTTAGCTTCCTGCTGTGTCACACCAAGATTAAATACAGTAAGGCTGAGCAGGTTGCTGATACTGCTATAGTTACATACATCTCCGCTCGACACTACACAAGTTACAATAGTAGTGCCTGGGGTAGCCTGGTTAAATGTATAAGTATTGTTGGTAGCTCCCGGCACATTTACGCCATTCTGTTGCCACTGGTAGGTCATGGATATAGTCGGATTTGTTACTGTTGCGGTTAACGTAAGACTTTCCCCAGCGCCTACAGCAGTGCCGAGTGGCGCACTGATGCTAACGTGTGGGCTGGCTTCATTAAGTACAGACATCACGATATCAGGAGTAAATATAGAATCTAAGGAAGGTGAAACAAGACAACCAGAACTGCTTTCGAGCATACAGTGAACAATATCCCCGTTAGATGGGTAATAAGTATAAGTGGGGCCGGTAGCCACATTCACACCATTTTTTGTCCACCGTAACAAAGGTGTTATACCTCCATACAAAGTACTTGCTATAAAAGAAACCGGAGTCAGGGAACATACCGCATTACCTGGATTAGTAGTGACGCTTATTTTGGGAACTTCCGAAAACAGTGCGTCTACAGTCATTGTAATATTATTACTTGCCGCTGTTGGTGACGATGGGCATACATAGCTGGTAGTCAGAACGCAGGAAATAACATCGCCGTTATCAAATGGAGCAACCATTGTGCGGGAGTAGGTAGGACCAGTTGCAACGTAAGTACCATTTACATACCAATCATATATAGGCGTTGTCCCCCCATTGGCAGAAGTAGGCGTAAAGACAGGCGTTAAGCCCGTGCAAACAGTATCGGTATAAATACCCGATGAAATAGTAACAGATGGCGTCAACACAGGGTTCACCACCATTGTCTTCGAATAGGAAGATGTCGCAGAGGTCACGCAAGGCATACTGCTGGTCATAGTGCAGAGCACCACATCTCCATTTGCAGGTGCATAACTATACGTAGCGCCTGCGCCTACTACTGTACCATTCACGCTCCATTGATAAGAAGGCGATGAGCCGCCATTCACAGGTAATGCGCTAAATGTAACCAGCGTACCCGCACAGGAAGTGAAACCGACACCTGATGTTGCAGTATAAGAAACCTTGGGTGTCACCACGGTATTTACCGTTACCGTTTGCAGCGCGGAAGTGGTGCCGCAAATATTAGTTACACTATACAGGATATTGGCAACTCCTAAGGCCACACTACTCACTACACCTCCTGAAACGGTCGCTACTGATGTATTACTGCTAGTCCATACTCCACCTGCAGCTATATCAGATAATGTAACTGGCGACCCGCCAATGCACAGATTAAGAGAGCCGGTTATGGTACCTGCATCTGCAAGAGGGTTAACGGTCATACCATAGGTGGCAGATGCTACACCACAGGAATAAGTAACCGTATAAGTGAGCAAATCGGTACCAGCACTCAAACCGGTTACAACACCGGCTGAAGATACCGATACTTTACCGGTAGACTCTGTCCATACACCGCTGCCTACAGCATCACTCATATTAACAGTGGCAGACACACATACACTTGTTGCACCGGTGATAGTGCCTGCGGAAGGAGTAGTAACAACGTTAATAGAATACAAGGCATTAGCAGTACCACAGCTATTTGTAACGGCATAGGTAATTGCATCTGCACCGGCAGAAATACCGGAAACAAGACCTCCTACTACACTGGCATTACCCGTGCTTTCAGACCATGTTCCGCTTGGTGAGGCGTCTGTTAATGACAAGGTACCTGCAACACAAACATTAGTAGTAGGCCCGGTAATAGTACCGGCATCAGGCAGTGGCAATATGGTAACGGCCTGGGTGGCATAGTCTGAACCACATAAATTACTGAATGTATAGCTCACCACATCCGATCCTGCAGTTACTCCGGTAACAGTACCGGTAGCTGCAACAGTGGCATTGCCAAAAAGCGTGCTCCAGGTACCTCCTGACATTCCGGTTGCATCTGTTAAAGAAATGGTAGCACCGCCTGCACATACATTTGTTGTTGTCCCTGTGATAGCTCCGGCAACCGGAAGTGGAACAATAGTTACTGTATAATTAGCTGTTGACGTACCACAAACATTTGTAACTATGTAAGACATCACATCTGTTCCTGCGAGTGCAGGAGTTATCCCCCCTGTTGAAGGATCAATGGCTGCTATAGTGGTAGTACCGCTGCTCCATGTTCCAGCCATGCCACCAACATCCGCCAGCATCATACCGGAAGCGATAATGCATATCTGGGAAGGCCCGGAAACAGATCCCGAAACAGGTTGTGGGTTAATGGTAAGTGGATAAGTTGTTGTGATAGGCCCGCAACCTGCGGCACTCGTTACTGAATAAGTTATCGTAGTAGTACCTGCAAGTACACCCGTAATAGTAGCTGTATTGCCAGAGCTGGTAATATTCACATTTGCACTGCTGCTGGTCCATACATCCGTGCCACCGCTAGTGGCATCGCTCAATGTGATATTAGCTGTTTCACATACACTGCTGGCACCGGTAATTCCGGGCACTACAGGTAATGGATTGATCGTAACAATAATCGTATCGGTAGATGTCATATAACCATCGGAAACCTGGATTACAAAACTATCCATTCCACTGGTTATGGTAGGTGTATAAACCAGTCCTGACGGGGTTAATGGGGTTGTGCCACTAACCGTAAGCATTGCAGTAGGGAATGTTGTCAATGTACCGCTGGTAACCCATGGACCGGGAGATGTGATTTTGCTCCATGTGATCGTTTGAAGGGCATCTGTGTCAACAACTGCCAATGTAGAATTCAGAACAAAAGGACCCGAACCCTGGCAAAAAGAAATATTTTGACGGGTGCCACCGGTAAAGGTAGGCACGTAATCATTTCTTACCTCGCGAATGCGTACATTGATCTTGTCAAAGATGTAATAAGAACCGTTAGCTGTAAATGCAACGTTTACCGCTCCATCGATTTTCGCTGCAGTTGCAGGGCCGCCATCTCCAGAAAAACCAGCGGTGCCGGTACCCGCAATAGTAGAAATGATACCGGTAGCTGTAGTCACCATGCGGATCTTATTATTTCCTGCATCAGATATAATCAGGTTTCCGAGGTTGTCAAAATTAACACCTGATGGCGCATCTAATTCAGCGGTTGGGCCTGCAGCAAGTGTACCATCTCCTAATGAACCCAAGGTACCATTCCCTGCATAAGTTGAAATAGTTAACCCTGGCGTTACCATACGGACGCGATTATTAGTCATGTCCGCAATATATACATTGCCGGAAGCATCGGTTATAACACCACGCGGGGCATTCAATTTGTAATTGGTAGCAGGAGTGCCTTCCCCACTATATCCTCCTGTGCCATTTCCTGCAATAGTGGAGAGATTCCCTGATAGATCTATTTTGCGGACATGATTAGTAGAACCGAATAATCCGGGATCAGAAAAATATATATTTCCTACAGCATCTACTGCTACACCCCTTGGATTACCTATCATAGCGCCAGAAGCCGTGGCAGGGCCGCCATCACCTGCATATCCAGGCGTGCCGTTACCAGCTATCGTGGATATGAACCCGGTAGCTGCAGTTATTTTACGGATACGGTTATTCCCAGCATCTGCAATATATAAATTCCCCGCAGCATCAATGGCAATAGAAGTAGGGCCGCTCAAACTAACGGTAGAAGCCGTAGCAGCTACGCCATCTCCGGCAAACGTTGCAGTACCGTTACCTGCAGCTGTATTTATTATACCTGTGTTTAAATTGATGACCCGGATACGGTTTGCAGACTGATCGGCAATGTATAATTTGTTACCAGCGACATCAAGAGCATAACCGCATGGTGCAGATAATTTTGCAGCAGTAGCCGGGCCCCCATCACCCAAAGTCGAACCTCCTCCTGCTATTGTTTCTATGATTTTCACCTGCGCACGGGCATTGAAAGAATATCCAAAAGCAAAAACTGCACAGAATAGGAGTAAACGATTGATTTTCATTGGAAAGTATTTGGAGCTAAGTTAATAAAAAAAATAAGATTTATGATAATTCTTACAATAAAATATTTTAATGTTCATACATGTTTTTGGTTATCAGTAGAGATTATTTACAAACCCCATGTTTCCAGTATTTGCGCCGCATGATTTTTGCTCTCCACCTTATCAATGATATGATCAATTTTCCCTTTCTCATTGATCAGGAAAGTGGTTCTTAATACCCCCATATAGGTGCGCCCATATAGCATTTTTTCTGCCCATATACCATAAGCATTTACCATTTTATGCTCGGTATCTGTAAGCAATGTAAAAGGCAGGGAAAATTTCTTCTCAAACTTTTTATGGCTTTTTTCATTATCAGGGCTCACACCCAGCACTACTATACCTTTGTCTTGTAGCACTTCAAAATTATCCCGCAAGTTACATGCTTCTTTGGTACATGTTTCCGTATTGTCTTTCGGGTAGAAATACAATGCCACCTTTTTTCCCTTATAATCTTTCAGTGAATGTACATTACTATCCTGGTCTGTGGTAGTGAAAGCAGGTGCCTTGTCTCCCGGTTTTAATTGCATGTTTTTATCTTACAAAATTTAAATTAAAGGTTTTCTCATTACCACTCTCATCGGCCGCTCTGAATACCAGCTTATGCCTGCCGCGCGGGCAATGGGCGTCAAAGTTATAAAAGAACAGGTTGCCATGTTGCTCAAAGCAGATCCATTTACCATCCACATATCCACTGAAGCTCTTTACAGAAGTCATATTATCCATTACCTCAAAAGCTATCTGCTTCGCTTTCGATAGATTACTGTTATTTTTCTCCAGTGGCTTTATTACCGGGGGAATAGTATCCACATCCAGCCAGTAGTTGCCAAAATCTCGCACCTTAGCCTTATACCAGCCATTATCAGCCATTACCGCCGCTCTTCCATCCTGGTCTTTACCATCAGTATATAGCATCACCACCTTGTGCTGCAAATCAGGTGCGATTGCTTTATTAGGCTTTATCAACAGATCAAAATAATGATGCACTGGCACATAACCGTAATGCAATTGGTATTTATCAGAATAAGCAGCCTCATCCTTTTCCTTCTTAAAGTGGAAACAAATATCATCATACAATTGCCTTTCATCCAGCATAAAGCTGATACCCGCATCATCCCACCTGTTTTGCTTCCCCACATAAAACGGAGTACAATCACTTTGCATGGAAATTACCGCCGGCTGCGGTTTTACAAAAAATGATACATTACTGGTATTCCCCTTATCATCCGTTATCAGGATCCTCACATGGTGCACCTTTCCGTCCCTTATGTCTAATCTTCCTTTATTGCCATTAAGATGATGAAAAATATGCCCCAGCTGGTTGCCCGGTAATTGAAACAGGCATTGCACCCATTTGTTCTGCAATTGCTTTGTTTTATAATCAGCATACGCGTTGATATACCGTGTTTCATCATACCCAATATCATCCAGTGTCACCTGCGCTTGCAGGCTGTCATCCAAGTATAGCTTTGTGGTATAAAAAGCAATTGTATTATTGCTGCTATCCATAAAGTCATCCGTATTGATGCCTATGCCATCCAACCCCGCCGGCACCTGTATCGTATCATTCTTTACCCCATAAGAAGGATTATCTGTTTTCACAGGCCTGTAAGTGCCATTTTGCAACGCCACAGTATAATAAACCGGTTCATCAGTGTAAATATTACCGCCATACACCATAATTCCGGCTACAACAGGCGGCGTTTTATCCACAATCGGCAACCCGAACAATTCCGGGTTCAGCGGGTGCTCCGTCTGTGTATTCCTGATCTCAAAATGCAGATGTGGGGCCGTAGATGCCCCTGTATTGCCAGACCACGCTATCAGTTGTCCTTTTTTTACTGGAAATTGTGCTGGCGGCAATGATATATCCACGTCCCAATGCTTTTTCGCATACTGCTCCGCCTCCATATATTGCTGCATTTCGGGCGCAAACTTGTTCAGATGGGCATATAGTGTTGTATAGCCATTGGAGTGGGTAATATATAGCCCATGCCCAAATCCCCCCTTCTCCATTTTTATCCGGGAGATATAGCCATCTGCCGCTGCATGCACCGGCTCATTCTCCTTGCCCAGGGTTTTAATATCCACCCCGCTATGAAAATGCCCCGGCCTGCACTCCCCGAAATTGCCTGCAAGGAAAATAGGAATATCCAGCGGATTGCGAAAATAATCCTGCGGATAAGCAGCCGTTTCGTCCTGTTGCTGCGCAGACAATAAAAACGGAATAAGAATTAATAATAACAATAATCTTCCTTTCATCTTTACCGGTAATATTTTATGCTGCCTTGTTCCCCTGTATCGTTTCTTTCACTCTTTCAGCCTGTCGCAAGTGCCGTCGTTCATGCTCCACAATAATATTCATCGCATCGCCGGTCTTTATGGTAAATGCCACTGTCAGATGATCCAGCACCTGCGCAATGCTCCATTTATCCTCAGCAGGTTTCATATTCAGGACTTGCGTATCAAACATTCCAAATTCCTTCTGAACGGATTGTGTTATTTCCTCTAAACCCTCGCTGATCATAATATACTTTTTATTAGCAAAGATAATACCTCTCATTCGCTCATCGCTCCTGTTTTTGGGAGGAGTATATTCGCTCATACACCGCCGACAAGATAAACCCATTCATAAATTCCTTTTGTATCACCGGCTTATACCCGTACTCCCTGAAACAAGCCGCCACATCAGGCAGGTGACGGTTCTTTATACCACAGCACACCCTGAAAAAAAGTAACATACTCTTCAGCAGTATTTTTTGCCAAAATACTTGCGTCTGCTGAAAGTCCGTATAAAGCCATATCCCCTGCCCAGCCAGCCAGCCATCTATCCTGTTAAATGCCCGTCGTGCATCCGCATCACTGAAATTATCCAGCAGGAAAGGTGTCATTACCACATCAAATTGCCCATCTAAAACCACATCTTCCACCCTCCCCATAATGAACGTTATTCCATTTTCCTTCACATTTCTTTTCCTCGCCTGTGCTATCATTTTTTCAGAAGCATCTATATACGTAATCACAAGTCCGGCTGCATGTACATGGACCATATCCTCCAGCACCTGGCCTGTGCCGCCGCCAATGATCAGCACCCGTGCGCCAGGTGGTATGGCCTGCAACAGATATACCTGTGCATCCGCCTGCACACTGCCGAATACCAGCCGTGCCATGCGATCATAAAACCATGCAACCGTATCATAGTTATGTTTCATAATTAGCCGCCATCCATTTTACTAAAATAGCTAATTTAGACTCCATAGTGAGTAAACAACTTACTGCACACCAGTAGCCATCAGTACTCTTTGAAAATAACATCACTGCGCTCATTCGACCTCACCCCTCCTGTTTTTAGGAGGGGCCGGAGGTGGTTTAATACATAAAAAATACCCCGGTAAAACCGGGGTACAAAACTATGAATTGTACAATAGACCAATGCTACTTATTAAATATAGCGCACCTCAACTGAAACTGTAAATAATCCCTGTCGAAATACTTATCAGAAGGGGAGATAATAGTATTAATGCCCTTGCGGTAAGAAACTGCCGCTTTCACATTGCGCGTAATCGTATATTCAGACTTGCCGATCAGCCCTACATCAAACAAAGCAGCCTCCTGTTGGTTACCACGGTAGTCAGCAGATAAAGCAGGCCTGTTGTCGGAAAGTACCTGCTGAAAATCAGGCCCCGCAGCTATCGACATCCTTTTCAGTAATTTATAGCCTATACTTGGCGTCACCTGTGCATAAGAGAGGTTATAAGCCGCATCCGGCTCCTGCACCACTACCGTAGGCGCAGCAGTGTTGGCCGCAGTCACCTTGCTGCTCTCCTCGCTTATTTTTCCTGCGCTGTGGCGCGCACCGGCTGCGGCAGCACTCGCTATAGATACAGACTTATATTCAGATTGCAGATTGCTGCTGCTCGCAAAAGCCACATCACTTTCCACAAACACCTTATCATTTATCATCCTGCGGATAGTAGCACCAGCCATATACCCATTACTTTGTGTGCCCCTGTTAATACCTCCCAGCAATATCACAGACAGCTTAGGCACCTGCTGCGGCTGTTCCGTATGCTTAAAGGTATTCATCCCTTCCAGCATTGCTATCTTCTTTTCCCTTTCCTTTGTTTTATCCTTTGGCTGCATAGGCACAGCATTCAGCAGGCTCACATTCTTAAAAGTACCTATCGGCCTGTTTGCAACCGATAAATCTGCTGGTGGCAATACCGCCTGTGCTGCTGTGTTGTTATCTTCTGTAATGCTTACTGTATGATTATGTTTCTTCGCAATTGTTTTGGTAGATGGCTGGTGGTCTTGTGGCAATGAAGTCATCTGTGCCAGCAGGGGTTCCTGCTGTGCTGGCTGTGGTACACTGTGCTTTTGTACCAGCGCCATTTTGGGAGAGGCGTTACCAGCCCCCTCATGCCGTAGCAAGGGCGTAACACCAATTGCAAGGGCCACGGAAGCAGCAATCCCGGCAAGTGGCACCCACCACCATACCATGAAACTGCGTTTTTTTGCCCGCCCGTCCAGTTCATCCGCGAGCTGGTCCCAGTTCCTGGGATTGTACTCGAAGTCGTTCTGGTCAAACTTCTGTCTGACCAGTTCGTCAAATTCTTTTGGCTTCATACGTCACTGTTTGATGTTCGCTATTCTTTATTTTTTTTTGGAGCATATTCCTCGCCTGGTGCACATGCCAGTGAGAAGTACCCTCGCTTATTTCCAATTGTTCTGAAATCTCTTTATGATTATAACCGTCAAATACAAACAAGTTAAAAACCGTCCGCGTCATAGCCGGCAGCGACTGTATCATCAGCACCAGCTCCTTAAAATCTATGCGCTCCATCCCCTCATTGCTCACCGCCAGGTTCGTTTCCTCCGGCACAGCCACATTCACATGCATCACCATATCCTGCTTCAGCGCGGTGCTTCGCAGGTAGTCAAGGCAAGTATTTACCATGATCCGCTGCATCCAGCCGGCAAATGAACCCGTATTCTTAAAAAAGTCTATTTGCGTGAACACTTTGAGGAAACCATCATTAAGCAATTGTTCCGCATCCTGCATACTTTTAGCGTAACGGGCGCATACCTTCAAAAATGTACTGTAATACACTTTATACAGATGCTCCTGTAAAGCCCGGTTTTTTTTCCGGCACCCAGCTATTATTTCTTCTTCAGAATACGCGGGCATAAGCTATGCACTAAATTTTAAAACTATCTTTAAATATACTACATATTTTTCATTTTTCGTTTCTCCGGTGCATCTTCACACCGTTTTTTAGCCTTTTTAAAATGGGCTTATCAAGTGGCAGGTAAAAAAGAAAGGCGCCTTTCATATAGAAACTAACCACTCTGATATAATAGACGTAATACGCTGGCGAAATCTTGGGTTTTGAAAAAAAATATTTTCAGGCAGCAGAAAACTGTTTTAGCTCATTTTAAATTTAATATATTGAAGATCAATAACTTAAATAAATATTTTATTCAAAAAAATCTACCCTCACCATGAAAAAATACCCATTCTTATCACCCCAACATTTAGTTTGGCAACGCTCTATTGATTATAAAACCATCTGAAGAATAGTAATAGCGATAATACTTAGAAACAATTCGGGTATTTATAAATGCTCCAGAACCTTATTTTGAAAACGCCTTAAAACTTGATTGAGCTTTTACAAAATAATTCGCTTATAAAAAACCGTATTTTTCACGTATTTTAAGTATTATATTCTATATATTTTTGTATTGCATTAATCACTAAAACTTAATCTCATGAAAAAAATTATATTTATACTCATCTTCTGTTGTTCGCAAATGGCTTTATTTGCCCAAAGCGGCAATCAAAATAATGGTCAAACTACTGATAACGATGGTTTAATAGGGCCTTATTTTTTTAATAACCCCATCATTTTAACCAGTTGCTCGGCAAAGGGAGATACTGATCCCAACGGAACGGTTACAAGGGTAAGCTATATACATCAGTATTTTAACGTTTTAAGCGTTAATCAAAACGGGGATGTTATCATTGAAATTGAAGATTATGGAGATACAAACGATATAAGAATTACAGAATATACATATCACGAAACGAATACAAAACGGTACAACGCCCTCGAAACAAACAATAAATCCTTAGCTGAATACGGGGACAATCAATTTTATTTTAAGATAACTCAGAGCCAATTAAAAAACTCAGCGACTAAAAATTCCCGCATAGGAGGTTCATTAGCATTTGGTGTACTAAATTATCCATTCAAATATCGCGGACAGCCGCAACATCAGAATTTTTCCGGATCTTTCAACCTCGGAGCAGCCATTGGCTTGACTTTTCGCCATAAATCATATGCCAAATTTTCATACTCCCTTGTATCTGGTTACAGCATTTCTAACATAACACTTGATAGTGCATCGGTGACGAGAAATGCAACTACTTTACAATCAAATAATAATTTTACTGCACTTTCTATTTCGCTCGGCGGCATGGTTACCTATCAAAATAAAATACAAGCCGGACTATTTCTAGGGACTGATGTTCTTAACAAACTTACCGATCAGACATATGATTGGATTTATCAGGGAAGGCCTTGGTTTAGTATTGGATTTGGTTATTCTATTTTCTCAAATGGAGAAGAAAAAACAGACAACAATGCAAAAAATTAGAGAGATAATTCCTATAAAGCTGATCCCCCATTTTGAGCGTAGTGTTCGCAAAACACCAAAAAACAGTCGTTAGGCGTATCTATCCCACTACCTCTGCGGAAGCCGCCTCACGACTAGCAAACCGCGACTATCATCATCTCACAAAAATCTGCTGCTTCTAAATCTGACTTCCTGAAATAGGTTTACAATCTGTGGAATCCTTTAATCCGTTTAATCTGCGATTCAGACAAAAAAGCGCCATTACCTGTATACAGACCACCATTACCTGAATTTAGGTAATGGCGCGGATTATTTTTCCTCACTCCACGACTCTGTCTGAACTTTGTATCGCCCCTAAAAACTCAACCGCAAACTGGCAACTGTTTACTGCAAACCGCCAATACTCACGCTTCCCCACTCACCCACCACCTTTGCTCCGCTACCAGGTTATATGACTTGATAAATAAGCGCGCCACGTCACCTGGCTCACAAAATGCACCTCGCGATGCGCCTGCCGCCACTAACCCTATCATTTTGTTTTCCGGATTTATGGACCGTATTTCAAACGTATCAATTTCCATTTTGCGCGCTGTGTCAAATATTTCTACAGGGGTGCTATCGGTATCGGAAGGGAACCTTTTTAAAATATCGCCGGTATGCAATACCTCGATCTGTGCTGATGTTGTTAATTTCGTATTCATAGTAATTGTTTTATAAGGCAAAACTATTTGCAGCATGCGTCATATACATCTCATGGGCAATGATATTATTCCTATCAAAAACCTGTATTTATACGGAAAGGAATATTATGGAGGCACATTGGTTATACTTTTTATGCCCATGTATGATGCGCATGTATCATATGCCCCCTTAGTAAAGGTAACCTATTATAGGGTCAATCCGGCTTTTATTTTAAGGAAACGGATTATTGCTAAAGTAAAGGTTATTACCTGGGGATCATACCGGGCTGTACCATGGTTTGCATAATAAAATGATTTTTCTTGATTGGGATTGAGGCTCCTCAGTTAACGCCTAAAAATACGTAGTATTATACCGTACTTTCCCCCTACCAAAAATAAAAATGTGTCATTACCTTGCCATAATTTTATTATTCGTTGCCTGAAAGATCTTCATAAGATTAAAGGATATTTTCATTAATTATTGTACAATTACAAAATTTGTTTCAATAAACTATCTACTATGTCTTCACTTTTTGATTCTCCTATTTTTGAAACAGCGTTAAGTGTAATTCTTATCTGCATAATCCTGAGCTTGCTGGTAAGTTCTGTAGCAGAAATAATTAATGGTTATTTTAATGAGCGTGGGAAGCAATTATATAATACCATTTCAAGGCTTTTTGATGACAAGATCAATGTAAACTTTGGCCAGTTACTTTATAGCCATCCAATGGTTGCAAGTTTAAGGAAAAATGAACATACGTTTCCAACTTATATCAGCGATTCCATGTTTAGCCAGATAATTATTGAAGTAGTCAGCAATTACTCACGCGAATTCAAATTTGATGCGGATAAGCAAGCTATAACTATAGTGTCAGGCAATGCCGATATAACCGGTAAGGAACCCAATACCACAAATATCGCTATCGACGACCTTTTTTCAAGATTCTGGGCAGGAGTAAATAAAATGGAGCATACCAGCCTCAAACTAATGCTGATGAACATGGCTGAAAAAAGCATAGCCCTCGCCGGAAACGATGCACCACCTATTGCCAACCTGGAAAAACAACTGAAACAATGGTATAACGACCAAATGGACAGGATGACCGGATGGTATAAGGATAGCATAAAGAAAAGACTGCGTATTGTAGCATTTGTCGTTGCAATAACATTAAATGTGGACGCTATACATGTTTTCCGCGCTTTATATGAGAACCCACCACTACGAACAGAGTTATCCGCCCTGTCAGAAAAGGTAGGCAATAATTATAGCAACCTGCAAAGCGATAGCACACTAACCCAAGCTCAAAAAGAAATAAAGGCTGTGGAAATGAGTAAAATAAAAACCATAAGCCGGGACACCACCCAGTTGTCCACAGGTAGGAATATGCTGGGACAAATGCAAAGACTGGATTCTATTTCAGGGATATTGCTTGGTAAACTGGGCGCGCTTGATTCAGTTTCAAAAACAGAAGACTCTACCAGGGCAATCAGTTATAAAAATGCATACGACCGTATAGATGAAATCGAATCATTGGCATTGCCAATTGGCTGGAAGGAAGACGTGCCGCCCCGAAGCTGGTTCAGCAAAGCTACTAGCCAGGATACATTAAATGCAAAATATCACCTGCATACGCACGATTATTTTGAAAACCATAAAAAGCGTACAATAGTTAATGTCCTCTTATACATTTTAGGTATTGCCATTACTACGTTTTCCATAAGTCAGGGGGCACCCTTTTGGTTCGACATATTATTGAAGTTCGTAAACATCAGGAAGGCAGGTAAAAAACCATCAACATCTGAATGACCATGAGTAACAAATTCACAAACATCCATTCGCATATTTTCACCTCAAAAGAGGTTCCTGATTATTATTCATAACTGTGAATCACTTGCGGCCTGTAAGGCAATACAACATCAGTAGTCCGTAAGATTCTTACAGAATGAAAGCGTTGAGTGAGATTAGTCTCAGAATTATTAAAATTGAGTCATTGATCCATTACGTAATTGAGCATTATTAATTCACCAGCGTCCCCACTTGCTGGCCGTTCACCACATTTAGCAGGTTCCCGTTGCGGTTCATATTAAAAACTATGATGGGCAAGTTGTTTTCCTGGCAGAGTGTAAAAGCGGTCATATCCATAACCCGCAGGTTTTTGCCGATTACTTCCGTGAAGGTCAAAAATTCATACCGGGTAGCTGTCGGGTCTTTTTCCGGGTCGGCGGTATATATGCCATCTACACGGGTACCTTTGAGTATCACATCAGCATTTATCTCTATAGCTCGCAGGGAGCCAGCGGTATCCGTGGTAAAATATGGATTGCCCGTACCCGCGCCAAAGATCACCACGCGGCCTTTTTCCAAGTGGCGTATGGCCTTGCGGCGTATGTATGGCTCGGCCACCTGCTCCATCTTTATAGCGCTTTGCAGGCGGGTGTTCACCCCTTCTTTTTCCAGCGCGGCCTGCAGCGCCATACCATTGATCACGGTGGCCAGCATACCCATATAGTCGCCCTGGGCGCGCTCTATGCCGGTCTCAGACTCATTCATGCCTCGGTATATGTTGCCGCCGCCTATCACTATAGCCACCTGCACCCCTACATTCGTGATCATTTTTATTTCCTTGGCATATTGCTCCAGCATTTTGGGGTCTATACCATAATTCCGCTCTCCCATGAGTGATTCTCCGGAGAGCTTTAAAAGAACACGACTATACTTTGGCAGCATATTTTTGCGTTATAATTTTGATGATCTGATTGCAAAGAAATAAAAAAGTTACCTGTTTTCCCTGATTGCTCTGAAAGATATTTTACATTTAGCCGGGCAGTGACGCTTATGTACAAAAGATTATATTTTATTGGTATTCCGGCATATATAGTAATGCTGGTGTTTTCGCTGGTGTTTTATAAAGAGCGAACCATTTTGCTTGATTCGGCGTACAACCTATTTTACATTATCAAAGATAACAATTTCTGTATACAACATTACCGATTCGGAGATGTGCTTTCCCAATTGCTGCCCCTGGCAACAGTGCGCACCGGGCAACCGCTGCCCGTGGTGCTGGCAGCTTATTCTGCAGGATTCGTGCTTTGCTATTTCCTGGCCTATTTTATTTGCGGCAGTGTTTTAAAGCGGTATGATATGGCAATCGTGATCCTGCTACTCAATATATTATTTGTTTCAGATACTTTTTATTTTATGCAATCGCAATTACCGGAAGCAATTGCCCTGCTGATGATCCTGTTTTCCATATTGGAGGGAAAACAATTGAATACGACCAGTCTTTTATCGTGGTGTGTACTTGCGCTATTGGTAATCACTGTGGTATTCTTTCACCCTATAGCTGTTTTTGTGATATTCTTTTGCAGCCTGTTCTTTATACTCAGTAAACAACTGCTTATAGATAAAAGACTGCTGTACGCAACGGGCGCCTTGTATCTAGTAACTATGCTGGTGAAAATGACAGTATTCAAAACGCCTTATGAAAATCACTCGATGAGCGGTATGAAGAATTTCATCAGCCAGTTTCCTGATTATTTTACCATCTATTCCAATAAGCGCTTTTTTTATGATTGTGTCACAAAATATTATTGGATCGCTGTTTTATTTATAGGCACCACTGTTTACTATACAATGCGGAAGGAGTATAAAAAATTGGGCGTGTTCCTGCTATTCTTTATAGGGTACCTGGCACTGGTGAATATCTCTTACCCCTTTGCCAGTACGCCTGAATTTTATATGGAGAATCTATACCTGCCATTGGCAGTATTTATAGGGATCCCGTTTGTATTTGATATGCTGCCCATGCTGGACAAAAAGAAAATCGCCTTACCTGTCCTACTGCTCATTCTCATAACCGGCAGCATCAGACTTTATGCCACGCACACTACCTATACCGCCCGGCTGGATTATGAACGAAGGATACTGAGTGAATATGACAACAAAAAAGTGATCCTGCAAGCTAAAAAAACAGATACCGATACTTTGCAAATGCTGTGGGGCACACCTTATGAATTCCTGCTGCTTTCTACATGCGAACAGAATAAGCCTGCATCTATCATTATAGATGAAAATGCCGGAAAGTTTGGCTGGGCGGACGATCTTAGAAATGCCCTCGTGGTAAATTGGAACCTATTTATGTATAAAGACATTAACCCGAAATACTTTCATTTTACGGATACGGTAACGGGATATAAGGTCGTGAGGTAAAAGAGTATCTTTATTATTCCCAAAAGGTTGATACAAACTTTGAAGATATAATTTTAGGATCATTTGTAATTATCGGATAGCCCAATGCCTTACCCGAAGCTGCAATAACCCTATCGTGTAGTTCAGGAATATCATTTATTTCAAAAGTATTTCTTATTATATCAATATCTATAGGATGAATCAGTACATTTTGCTTATTTAAATAAGTTATTGCATCCTGCAATGTGATTTCAATTCTACTCTTTTCGGACAAATACCCTACTTCTAAAAGTACCATTGCGGGAATATAAAGTTTTACTTCTCTAATTTCCACTTTATGAAAAATGCCCTTAACCTTTGGTGGTAATCTTCTTCTTTCCATCCAAAGAATCACTGCCATTGTATCTGCAACATATGCATCCATTATTCCCTCGGGTAAATAGCCTTATAATCAATAAATTCTTCTTCAAGATGCGTTGCTTCTGCAATATTAAAATCTGAAAGAGCGTTTTGCATTGAATCTGTTGCTATGCCGCTCTTTTTAAATTTTAGGAATTGAATAAAATCAAGAATTTCCTGCAATATATCCGCAGGTAATCCTTTTGAATTTTGAATGATGAGCTTTTCAATTTGTGCGGCATTCATGTTGCGGCCTATTTATTAGCAAATTTAAGATTAAATTTTTTATTCTTATTTTACTTTATGCAAAAGCTCCCGCTACTACTTATGTAACAGCGGGAGTGGGTAAATATTTTGCATCAGATTATGCCAGAAATGGCATCTTCACTACACGTGCTTTTATTGCTTTGTCGCGTATCATTATACATACTTCGCTACCTTCTGTAGCATGTTCTTTAGCTACATAAGCCATACCTATTGCTTTGCCAAGGCTGGGGGACTGTGTGCCGGAAGTAATAACGCCTATTTCTTTTCCTTCTGCATTCTGTATGGTATGCCCATGACGTGGGATACCTCTGTCTATCATTTCCAGACCAACCAACTTCCGGGCAGGCCCTTCTGTCTTTACTTTCTCAATGATTGGGCGGGCAGTAAAATCCTTACTGAATTTAGTGATCCAGCCAAGCCCTGCTTCAATGGGGTTGGTAGTATCGTCTATATCATTGCCATACAGACAGAAGCTCTTTTCCAGGCGCAAAGTATCACGGGCTGCAAGGCCTATTGGCTTCAGGCCATGTGGCATTCCCACCCTGAATATCTCATCCCAAATCCTGTCTGCAGCGCCATCTTTATCTTCAAAGTAAATCTCCACGCCACCGGCACCGGTATAGCCTGTAGCGCTTACCAGCACATTATCAACTCCGGCAAACTTACCTTTAGCAAACGTATAGTATTTGAGGCCGGTAATATCCATATCAGTAAGCTGCTGCATGTATTCTGTGGCTTTCGGGCCTTGTATTGCCAGTAAGCCGGTTTTGTCTGAAATATTATGCATTTCCACACCCTGGGTATTATGACTGCTGATCCAGTTCCAGTCTTTTTCTATATTGGAGGCATTCACCACAAGCATATATGTTTTGTTTTGCTCTATACAGTATACGAGCAGGTCATCCACTATGCCACCTTTGTCATTAGGCAGGCAGGAATATTGTGCTTTGCCGTCTGTGAGTTTGCCGGCATCGTTGCTGGTAACGCGCTGAATGAGGTCAAGTGCATGATCGCCTTTCAGGATAAACTCACCCATGTGGCTTACATCAAAAACACCTGCATTGGTGCGCACACATTGATGCTCTTCATTAATGCCAGTATAAGAGATGGGCATATTATAGCCTGCAAATTCTGCCATTTTTGCGCCTAAAGCGAGATGTCTTTCCGTAAAAGGTGTATTTTTCATACTATTATTTATATAAGTGCGCGCAAAAATACACGAGAAAAAGATTCTTAGGTATGTTTTTTTGAGGAAATGGTTAAAACTTCATGAAGCACTGTAGCCTAAAGTGCTATGCCCACCCATTCTTCCTATAGCCCTCATAACCGACTTTCATCGCTTCCTTTACATACTGTAGCACATTTTCGTCTATTACTTTTATGTGAAAACAAGCCTTGCCTTTCAGGAGTTTCAGCAGACCAGGCGATAATTTATTTCTTATCTCTTCGCAACAATATATGGGCATATAATAAAACCCAACATAACTACTTTGTAGAATCAATGTAACAAATGACATTTCTGCCCGTTGTTTACCAAGGATCACCATATCCGGCTTTTCTGACCATAGATCATACTTACCTTCTATATTTATACGGGCTTTTATATGACCTTTTTCGTATAGCTTTACTTCTTTTTTAAGGGTGTTAAAAATTTCCAGCAGTTGCTCCTGCGTTAATCTTGCCATATTGATCTAAAAATTAAGGTTATAATATCAAAACTATTAATTTATAGCCAAAATTGCATAATTGTACATTTAGCCGGGGAAATAATTCACCTTAGAGGCTCAAGTTCTGACGTAATGGCATTATATTTAACACGGTTTGGAATTTGATACAATAATGTAAACGTAAATAGACATGGATCAAAATGAGTTTCGCAAATACGCCATCAAGCATCATGGCATTAGCAGTTTAACTATAGATAGTTATACTTCTTCTTTAAGAACACCTTCCGCACTTACCCCATACATCATAGAAGAGCGCCCGATGAACGTAGCATCTATGGATGTATTCTCCCGGTTGATGATGGACAGAATCATATTCCTGGGAGAAGGGATTAACGACTATGTGGCAAACATTGTTACCGCACAGCTACTGTTCCTGGAAAGCACTGACCGCTCAAAGGATATACAAATGTATCTCAACAGCCCGGGCGGCAGCGTTTATGCAGGCCTCGGCATTTATGATACTATGCAGATCATTAACCCGGATGTATCTACCATCTGCACGGGTATCGCAGCTTCCATGGCGGCAGTATTAATGTGTGCAGGCAGCAAGGGTAAAAGAACCGCGCTGAAACACAGCCGCATCATGATACACCAGCCCCTGGGTGGAGCAGAAGGACAAGCCAGCGATATAGAAATCACAGCGCGTGAAATAGGCAAGCTGAAAAAAGAATTGTATGAGATCATTGCGCTCCATTCAGGCCAGAAACTCAGCAAGGTGGAAAAAGACAGCGACCGTGATTACTGGATGACTGCTGCGGAAGCAAAAGAATACGGTATGGTGGACGAGGTACTGGATCGCAACCCAAGAAAAGCAACACCAAATTCAGCCGCATAAATTGTGCATATTAAGGATTAAAGAATGCCGTTCCGAATGATACCGGAACGGCATTTTAATTTTGTCCGTTAACAACAGTTTTACGTATTTTAGCTTTTTATTGATTAGACATGCAGGATCTGAGACCTTTTTTTGAACCGACTCATTTTATTGAAACACAGGAAACAGGAAAATACCACCCAATGCAATGGGGTGCCAATCTAAAATTTGCTACCCATGATTCTTTTGACTGGGAAGATGCCAATATAGTAATAGTGGGTTGCGGGGAATGCCGGGGCGCTGACAGAAATGCTGCTTACAGCAATAGCCCAAATGTGATACGCGAACATCTATACCAAACCTATTACTGGCATACCTCTATAAAAATAGCGGATGCCGGCAATATACAACAGGGAGTAACACTGGACGACACCAGAGCCGCATTGCTGATAGTGCTGCAGGAGATACATGCCTCTGGAAAAATAGCGATTGTGCTGGGCGGGTCGCACGACCTCACTTTGCAGCAATATGAAGTATTTAAAAAAGCAGAACAGCTTGCAATAGCTTCAGTAGCGGATATGTGTATAGACCTGGATGAAACAGAAAGCATCACTGCAAACAGCTTTCTGATGGATATGCTTACCGGCACACCTAACTTCATAACACATTATAACCATATTGCGTTCCAAAGCTATTATGCACATCCACAAATGTTGGAAACGCTGGACAAGCTACGCTTTGATTTCTTCCGGCTAGGAAAAGTAAGAGAACATATTGAAGATATAGAACCAGTATTGCGCACCAGCAATTTGTTTAGCTTCGATATATCTGCCGTGCGCTATTCTGATGCTCCATCGAACATCAATGGGTCACCAAATGGGCTTAATGGCGAAGATACCTGCCAGCTTACCCGATATGCGGGGATGAGCAACGAGCTTACCTCATTCGGGATATATGGGTATAACCACGAGGATGACCAACATAGCATGACTGCCAAGCTGATATCGCAAATGATCTGGTATTTTGTGGATGGATACCTGGTGCGGCAAACAGAAGCCAAACTTACAGAACGGGATGAGTTCATCATTTTCAATATCAAGTTTACAGAAAATGATACCACCTTCCTGAAAAGCAAGCGAAGTAACCGGTGGTGGATGAAACTACCCGACCAAACATTTGTGCCCTGCTCATACAATGATTATCTTTTAGCCAGCAGCGACCAGATACCGGAACGATGGCTGCGGGCGCAGGAACGATTATTGTAATGTGAGAGATGTGATTGAATGTGACAATGTGGGGGATGTGGAAAAAACGGCCGGTTATCAAAAATTCTTGCTGATAAGATCCATTTACGGTTGATGAGTATGCTCATCCCTTTTGATTTTTTAATTTTTAATTTTTATTTGTCATAAGTGCTCGATAAACAAAACAAAATACAGAACGAAGAAAAGGCAGTGCTGGTGGGCCTGGTTTATAAGGAACAAACCGAAACAATGGTAAAGGAATATCTTACCGAACTGCAATTCCTTGCTGAAACAGCCGGGGCGGTAACTGTAAAATCCTTTATGCAAAAACTGCCGCACCCGGATAGCAAGACTTTTGTGGGCAAGGGAAAGCTGGAAGAAATAAAGGAGTATGTAAAAGCAAAAGGTGTGAGCCTCATCATTTTTGATGATGAGTTAACCGGCTCACAAATAGGAAATATTTCGGATGAGACGGGCGTAAAAACCATAGACCGGAGTGACCTGATACTGGATATTTTTGCCAGCCGCGCAAAAACAGCACAGGCCAAAGTGCAGGTGGAGCTGGCTCAATACCAATACCTGCTACCCAGGCTGAAAGGCATGTGGAAACACCTGGAACGACAAGGGGGTGGCATAGGAAGCAGAGGCCCTGGCGAAACAGAAATAGAAACAGACCGTCGTATAATAAAAGATAAAATAGCGCTGCTGAGAAAAAGATTGGGAGAGATAGACAAACAGGCAGCTACGCAACGCAAAGAAAGAGGTGAATATGTGCGCGTGGCATTAGTAGGCTATACGAACGTAGGTAAAAGCACACTAATGAACGTGCTCACGAAGGCTGAAGTATTTGCAGAAAACAAGTTATTTGCAACACTGGATACTACTACACGTAAAGTGGTTTATGAGCAAACGCCCTTCCTGCTCAGTGATACCGTAGGCTTTATCAGGAAGCTACCCCATCACCTGGTGGAGAGTTTTAAAAGTACGCTGGATGAAGTGCGTGAAGCTGACTGCCTGCTGCATGTGGTAGATATATCCCACCAAAGTTATGAAGATCAGATGGGCGTAGTCAATAAAACCTTGCAGGAAATAGGCGCCTTTGATAAGCCAGTACTTACCATCTTCAACAAGATGGATCTTTATGAGCAACATGTCTTTGACCCATGGCTGGACGAAGCTGTAAAAAAAGAGATGATAAAAGACCTGGAAGACCGCTGGCAACATCTTACCAACAACGCAGCAATATTTGTATCTGCAACAGAGCGCCGCAATCTTGACGAATTGCGCAATACCATACTGGGAAAAGTGAAACAACTTTACCAGGAACGCTACCCTTACCTCACTAAATTTTATTAAAAAATGGTATTTATTTACTCCGTTTTTTAACGGATCACCCGTATGAAATAATTTTTATCAAACAATTAAATATGCGGTTTTTTTTGTTAAAAAGCGCTACATATTCTTTTCTGCTATGCCACGAGTAGAAAAAATGCTTATTTTTCCATAAAGGGTATTGTGTGTATGTATAACCATTGACTTATGAAACAGCAAGTACGTGAATTATTGGTTACCGCAAAAGTGGCGCAAAATTGGAACGACCATTTTAATGAAAAGGTCGAGGAGCTGATGATGTTGGTAAGCAAAGTGGACACAGAGCAGCAGGTAAGATCATCCTGCGAATTATTGGACGTTTATAATAAAACAAAGCAAAAAACATCCAAGAGCCGTAAAAAGAAATTAAGCGAACCCAGTGAGCGGCCATTTGAGTTTCTTGTTTTCCGCAATTAAGTCTTGCCGCATCTTACTCCAAATGACTCCATGCCATATTTAATGTGGCTTTACCATTCTTTTTACTGCTTACCAGTGCCGCATATACGCCGCGCTTATCATCAAAATACATTTGTGAAATATGCCTGTACTCATGTTTTTGAGGAGGACCGAACAAGTAATGTTTTGTAATTTCCCTATGACTGCTGACCCTATAATAAAATGCATTTGTAAATGTATAATTATAGATCGGGTTACCTTGTTCTTTAAGAGTATTGTTGAAATTTTCATTATAGTCGTTATATACGATGTAAACATTCTTATTCCAATAGCAAACATTAGTACCTGAAACCGGCAATCTATAACGCTGTTGCTGCTGCCAGTAAGATTGAGGCCCTGGTAAAACAGTACCCCAAAGCTCATTACCATAATCATCAAACTGCGTTATACCAATATATTGAGAGGAATAGCTGTAATTATATAATGACAATGCTTTAGGGTCTTCATGATTTCTTGCTGATGTGGACACCAGGGTAGAAAGGCCATTTTCGTTGGTAAACATTGTTAACGGATTACCTCCAAAATAATAGGAAGTATCTGTTTGCTGTTTTAAAAAACTGTTAGCGATACTATCTTTTATACGATTAAAGCTTAGAGACATATCTTCTTCGTTTATTTTCATAAAAAAACAGCTTTTTACATCTCCGACTACCTTGTTCAAACCAAAAGAGTAATCATAGGCATGATTGCTGAACAAAAGCGAATTTAGTGCCCCTGCAAACGGATTGTATGTATAAAGTGCAGCATAAGGAAAAACATCTCCCTTCAAATCTATCATGCAACTTTTTGGACGAACACTGTCTTTAGGAATATAATACAACGAAATAAAATGATCATACACAGAACCGCCTTCAACAATAGGAGTATAATAATCAGGACGGCCATATTCAACCGTTTTGGAAAGGCCAACTGTTATCAGCACACCGTTGGGTTGCGATGCAGTACCCAATATCGTCAAAAAGTCAAATTTCTTTCTGTCAACATCCAGTTGTATCTCTTTTAAAGATTCATGCTTATTGTTAAAGTACACAATAAATAGATCGCATTGTTTTTTAGGATGCTGCATATCTGTGCAGAAAAAAATCTCATAGTTGTCATCTTCATGATTTTTTATCACATAAAAATGCATCTGCTTGGCTAAACTCGTTGATTCAGCTATCATTTTTTCATCCGTTAACCTGCCGGTTGAAGCATTATGCCGGAGCCTGATCAATCTGTGCTTTGACATATGCTCCTGGTCAAAAATAATACCGCTTCGCCATTAACTTCGAATATCCCCTTAATATCAGGCCCGCCAACGGTAAAGAAATCGAGCACCCTCGAAAAATCATCGCGGCTTGCTATTTGCTTTCCTGTGCTGTCGAATACCTTTACGGTTATGTTTTTAAATGTTTCGAAATGAAACAGCATTGTATTGCCATTGTTCATGCACAACACCCTGTTCCACCCCTTTGGCTTCATATCCAGCGGCTTACTGATAAGATACTGTTTTTCCTGCGCACTACAGGTAGCGGTAATGAATACTAAAAAAAGCAGAAAATACATTTTCGGACGATACTCCAGGAATAACATGCGCATACAACTATGGGGTTTAAATAATTAAAATTAAGTACTAAACTTATTTAACTACACCAGTCATATTTATCATCTGTCAATTCTTATAAGACTTATTCTTTTTGTTCTTTTTCCTTACCTGCATTATGCTCATCGCGGGCTTGTGCTATTTCATACTCCAATTCAGGATCTATATTTTGTTCTTCTACCTTTTTAGCTTTCTCCATTAGCTCTTCATGATGCTCCTGTAACCAGGCGAGTTGCTTTTTACCATAAGACATGCGGGTAAACAGCACAAACAATACTGGAACAATAAATATAGAAATAGTAGTAGACGCCAGCATACCGCCAAGAACAGTATAACCAATGGTATTCCTCGCCACGGCGCCTGCGCCGGTAGCTAATACCAGGGGCAGCACTCCCAAAATAAATGCGAATGAAGTCATGATAATAGGGCGTAAACGTAAGCCTGCTCCCTCAAGTGTGGACTTTACTAATTCCTCACCCCGGTCAACACGTATTTTTGCAAATTCCACGATCAGGATCGCATTTTTCGCAGACAGGCCTATGAGCGTTATGAGCCCTATCTGTGCATACACATTGTTAGTGAGCCTGGGCACTAAAGTAAGTGCCAATATTGCGCCGAAAACACTGACGGGAACTGCAAGCATTACAGAGAAAGGCACTGACCAGCTTTCATATAATGCAGCAAGAAATAGGAACACAAATATGATGCAGCACAGAAAAATATACACGGTGGTAGACCCTGCTTTGATCTCTTCATAACTAAGCCCGGAAAATTCATAAGTATATCCCGGTGGCAAAACACGTGCGGCAGTTTCTTTCAGTGCGTCTATTGCCTGCCCGCTGCTATATCCTTGCGGTATGGAGCCATCCACTTCGGCAGAGCGAAAAATATTAAAATGGGTAATCAGCGGTGCAGTCTCCGTGGGTTTATAACTAATCAGCGTGCTGAGCGGCACCATACCGCCTGATGTATTATGCACATAATACTTATTCATGTCTGATATCAATGCCCGGAAGTTTGTATCAGCCTGTACCACCACATGATAAGTACGGTTATAGAGTGTCATGTTATTTACAAACAAGCTGCCCATATATGCCTGCATGGTGGAGAAAACTTCAGAAATATTCACACCCATTTTTTCACATTTTTCCCGGTCCACGTTCAGGTCATAGCTGGGAGTATGCGCAGAAAATAAACTGAAAGCCGTAGCGGTAGCGGGGGTTTTGTGCAGATCACCTACAAATTTTTTCACTACTTTTTCAAAAGCATGCACATCATCCGTAGTATTTCCCTGCTCTATCTGCATGGCAAAACCTGCGGCTTGCCCTATGCCGCGTATAGGCGGAGGCGGAATAACCTGAACAATGGCATTTTTTATACCTGCTGCCGCAATGCGCTTCTTTATTACATCTATTATACCCGGCACCTGTTCTTCCGGCTTCTGGCGTTCATCCCAGGGCTTGAGCATACAAAAGATGGTGCCGTTGTTCGAGTTGCTGCCGCCATTCAGTATGTTCAGACCGGATAGTGCTGCAAAATGATACATTCCGGGAGTCTCGCCTACAATCTTCATCAATTTAGTAATAATATCCACAGACTGTGCTGTAGAAGATGCTTCCGGCAACTGGTACGTAACATACAAGCGGCCTTCATCTTCCGAAGGAATAAAGCCGGACGGCTTGAAATGAAATAACAGGTATGCGCCTACACAAATACATAACAACAATACTACAACATACCTGGTCCATTTAATGCTTCTTTTTACCCCGTTTGTATACTTTGTAGTGGTGCGATGAAACCATTCATTGAATTTAAAGAACAACTTATTGAGGCCCTTTGCTTCTTTATTGACTTTAGAGGGCTTTAATAATAGCGTGCAAAGCGCAGGTGTAAGGGACAGCGCAATGAATGCAGAAAGGATCACCGACATAGCGATAGTAATAGCAAACTGCTGGTATAAACGCCCCACAATGCCCGGAATAAACCCAACAGGTACAAAGACAGCTGCCAATATAAGCGCTATAGCTACCACCGGGGCCGATATTTCTTTCATAGCCTGGTAAGTTGCTTCTTTGGCTGACATGTGCTGCTCATCAATGTAATGCTGCACCGCCTCCACCACGATAATCGCATCATCTACCACAATGCCTATGGCCAATACAAAGCCAAACATAGTAAGCGTATTGATAGTAAAACCAAGCGGTATAAAGAAACAGAAAGTGCTTAATATAGAGACCGGGATGGCGAGAATGGGAATAAGGGTAGCACGCCAGTTTTGCAGGAAAATAAACACTACTATTGCTACGAGCCCCAGCGCTTTCAGGAGTGTGCCAATCACCTCCTGCATGGAGACTTTAATAATCGTTATAGATTCGAAAGGAACTTTGTAATCAATGTCACTTGGGAAAGTGTTTTTCAATTTCGCCATTTCTGCGTATACATTATTGGCAGTCTGCAGCGCATTACTTCCGGGAGACTGGTATACCATCAGGTAAGAAGCGGGGCTGCCATCCACAAAAGAATTGCTGGAAAAAGTAAATTTGCCAAGTTCTACCCTCGCCACATCTTTGAGGTACACCAGTTCACCCGTAGCCGGATTTGTCTTAATAACTACTTTTTCAAATTCAGAAGCTTTATTCAGCGGCCCGTTTACAAGAATACCTGTTTCAAATGCCTGCGACTCCTGCTGGGGAGGCTCCCCAACAGAGCCGGCTGCCACATATACATTCTGCGCGTTTAATGCCGCCGTAACATCCACTGGTGTTAATCCATAGGATGCCATTTTATTAGGGTTCAACCATATGCGCATACTAAAGTTATCTGTACGGGCGGTGATATCACCCACTCCCGACACGCGCAGCAGCGCATCCTGTATAAATATGTTGGTATAATTATCAAGGAAGGTTCTGCCATGTGTGCCTTTAGGCGAATAGATGGCCACCATCATAAGCATACTAGGGTTTCTTGCACGCACTGTAAGCCCGAGTTTACTTACCACAGCCGGGAGGAGCGGAGTAGCAATGCCCACCCTGTTCTGCACATTGAGCGCTGCAATATGCACATTGGTTCCGATATTGAAAGTAACGCTTATGTTCACATTCCCGGTATTGGTGCTGGTACTGGTCATGTACTCCATGCCGGGCGTACCATTCACCTGCTCTTCCACCGGAATAGCCACTGTTTGCTCCACTGTCTGCGCATCTGCCCCTGTATACTGGCCAGTGATAGATACGCCGGGCGGCGATATATTAGGATATTGGTCTACTGCAAGATTAAACAGGCAGATCCCTCCGGCAATCATTAATACGATGGATATAACGATTGCAGTAACCGGCCTCTTTATAAATGTATTTGCAATCATAGGTTCCAGTCGTAAGTCATAAGTCGTAAGTCAATAGTCCGGACATCAAAAAAAGCCAATTCCATATTTTACACGCTTTTGTTTTGATCATCTTTATTTTGTTCACCATGCGCTTCTTCATGCAGGTCGCGCGATTTTTGTATTTCATATTCCAGTTCAGGGTCAATATTCTGTGCTTCCACTTTTTCTGCCTTTTTCTTCAGGTCTTCCTGGTGCTGCTGCAGCCATGCGAGCTTTTCTTTGCCATAGGAAAACTGTGTAATAATAACAAACAGCACAGGCACAATGAAAATAGCAAGCGTAGATGCCGCGATCATACCACCAAGCACGGTATACCCTATCGTTCTGCGGGCTATAGCGCCTGCCCCTGTTGCCAATACAAGGGGCAATACGCCCAATATAAATGCAAGCGAAGTCATAATAATAGGGCGAAGGCGAAGGCGCACTGCTTCCAGCGTTGATTGGATCAATTCCTCACCCATATCCACACGCACTTTGGCAAACTCTACTATAAGAATGGCATTTTTTGCGGCAAGGCCTATTAAGGTAATAAGCCCTATCTGCGCATATACGTTGTTAGTGAGGCTGGGCACAAACACCAATGTAAGTATAGCTCCAAAAGCGCCTATAGGCACTGCCAGCATTACCGAGAAAGGCACAGACCAGCTTTCATACAATGCTGCAAGAAAAAGGAAAACAAATGTGATGGAAAACAAAAAGATATACAAGGTAGCAGAACCCGCTTTTATTTCTTCATAGCTCAATCCTGAAAACTCATACGTATATCCCTGTGGCAATATTCTGCCTGCTATGTCTTTTAAAGCCTTCATCGCTTCCGGGCTGCTATAGCCCGGGGCTGCCGCGCCATCTATTTCCGCGCTGCGGAATATATTAAAATGAGAGATCAGCGGCGCTGCTTCCGTAGGGGAATAACTGATTAATGTACTCAGCGGCACCATTGCACTATCCTGGTTGCGCACATAATACTTGTTCATGTCTGATATCTTAGTTCGGAATGCCGTATCTGCCTGCACCACCACATGGAATGTGCGGTTGTAGGTGGTGAAATCATTAATATACAAACTACCCATATATGCCTGTATAGTAGTAAAAACATCCGCAATGTTTACGCCGAGCTTTTCGCATTTCTCCCTGTCTACTACCAGGTTGTAGTTAGGAGTATTAGCTGTATAAAAGGTGAATGCTTTAGATATGGCCGGGTTTTTATTAGCTTCTGTTATAAACCTGTCCACCACCTTCTGAAAAGCATGCACATCATCATTGGTGCTGCGCTGCTCGATCTGTATAGAGAAACCGACAGTTGCCCCCAGGCCAGGTATTGGCGAGGGTTGTATTACTTCTACATTTGCATTTTTTATGCCCGCATCCGCTATGCGCTTCTGCAAAACGCCTATAATGCCCGGAACCCGGTCACTTGTCTTGCCACGTTCATCCCACGGCTTTAGCTGGCAATAAATGGTGCCACAATTAGAGTTGGTTGCGTTGTTTACCACATTAAGCCCGGAGAGAGCCGCATAGTGCGCAACACCCGGTGTAGATGCAATCACTTGCATCAGTTTTGACATGACAGCCACGGATTGAACCGTAGCTGATGCGGGTGGCAACTGGAAAGTGACATATAAATTGCCATCGTCTTCAGAGGGAATAAAACCTGATGGCTTATGCTGGAATAAGAAATATGCCCCAACACATAAACAGATGAGTACAATCACCACATACCTTGCCCCTTTGATGCTCTTCTTTACGCCTTCAGTATACTTATCCGTTACCCGTTCAAACCAATCATTGAATTTAACGAACCACTTGTTGAGGCCTTTTGCTTTCTTTGCCTCCACCGTAGGTTTTAAGAGCAATGAACATAAAGCAGGCGTCAACGACAACGCTATGAACGCGGAGATAACTACCGATATAGCAATGGTGATAGCAAACTGCTGGTAAAGACGCCCTACAATGCCGGGGATAAATCCTACAGGCACAAAAACAGCAGCGAGTATAAGCGCAATGGCAACCACTGGTGCAGATATGTCTTTCATGGCGCGGTATGTTGCCTCTTTTGCAGACATGTGCTGCTCATCTATATAGTGCTGCACCGCCTCCACCACGATGATGGCGTCATCTACCACGATACCAATCGCCAGCACAAAGCCAAACATGGTAAGCGTATTGATGGTGAACCCTAATGGAATAAAAAAGCAGAATGTGCCAAAAATGGATACCGGGATAGCCAGCACGGGTATCAGCGTAGACCGCAGGTTTTGCAGGAACAGGAATACCACTACAGCCACAAGGCCGAGGGTCAGGAGCAATGTCCGCACCACATCCTCCATGGATACTTTTACAACAGTAACTGATTCAAAAGGCACTGTGCAATCTACATCTGCAGGGAAAGATTGTTTGAGCTTGGCAAGCTCTGCGTATACGCCTTTTGCAGTTTCCAGCGCATTGCTCCCCGGCGCCTGGTATATGAGCAGGTAAGAAGCCCGCTTGCCATCAACAAAAGAATTGCTGGCAAAAGTAAACTTGCCTAACTCTACCCTTGCCACATCTTTCAGATAAACCAGTTCACCGGTGGCAGGGATGGTTTTTACAATGATGTTTTCAAACTCTGATACTTTACTCAACCGTCCGTTCACCAGTATGCCCAGCTCAAATGTTTGTGTAGATTGTTGCGGGGGCACACCTGCCGAACCTGCTGCCACCTGCACATTCTGCGCATTCAGCGCTGCTATCACATCAGATGGCGTAAGGCGATATGCAGCCATCTTATCCGGGTTCATCCAGATACGCATGCTGAAGTCGTCTGTGAACCGGTTAATGCTTCCTACACCCGGTACACGCAGTAACGCATCCTGCACAAAAATATTGGTGTAGTTATCAAGGAAGGTAATATTATGCGTACCCTTTGGCGCAAATACAGCCACCATCATCAGCATACTTGGATTTAGCGCACGCACAGTAAGCCCCAAACGACTGGCAACGGCTGGCAATAACGGTGTGGCTATACTTACCCTGTTCTGCACGTCCAACGCTGCAACATCAATATTGGTGCCAATATTAAAGGTCACATTCATCTGCATGAGCCCGTTATTGGTACTGTTGCTCTGCATATATTCCATGCCGGGCGTACCGTTTACCTGCTCTTCCACAGGTGTTGCTACTGTCTGCTCCACCGTCTGTGCATCAGCGCCGGTAAACTGGCCATTGACCTGCACAATAGGTGGTGTAATATCCGGGTACTGATCTATAGGCAGGTTAAAAATGCAGATAGTACCCGTAAGCACCAATACAATAGATATAACGATTGCAGTTACCGGCCTTTTAATAAATGTATTTGCAATCATGTTTATTCAAAAATTAGAACAAGTGGAAATAACATCTGTTTCAGCTTTTACTCTTCCTATTATCGCCCTCCTTTTCCTGCCGGGGCCGGCCCTAATTTATTGGCGGTGGTGATCAGCGATCCATCATGCAGCGACTGCACGCCATCAGTCACTAATTTCTCTCCTTCAGCCAGGCCGCCTTTTACTATTACATTCGGCCCTATTGTTTCTCCGGTTTGTACTTTCTTTTGGAAAGCAAATAACCTTGGCTTGCTCTGCGCTTCTTGTTTTGCCTTAGCAGTAGAATCAGCAGCAGTGACATAAGCAGTATCTTTAGCAACGAATACGAAATACTCCCCCATTTGTTCCACTACTGCTTTATTTGGTATCAATATCTGCGGCGTGGCTTCCTGGTTGTGAACACGCACTATGCAACTCATCCCCGCCCTTAAAATATTGTCAGGGTTGGGGAATACAAGCCTTATCCTTATTGACCCAGTCTGTGGGTCCACAGCCCTGTCTATAACTGATATCTTGCCAGGAGCGCTATAAAGTGTGTTGTCAGGCATCAGTATGGTAAATAAAGAATCGGGGGCATTCTCTTTACCTGTTTCAAATTTCTCAAACTTTGGCAATTGTTTTTCATTGATTAAAAAATCAACAGCCATTGGGTCGTCTGTGGATATGGTATTCAAAATGGTTTGGCCCACAGTTACCATGTTGCCCACCTTCACCTGGCTAAAGCCGATCGTGCCATCAAAAGGCGCTGTGATAACAGAATAAGTAAAGTTTGTTTTTGCGGTTTTCACAGCCTGTTCAGCGGCTTTTACCGTATTCTTAGCATTCAGAAGCGTGATAACTGCATGGTCATACAACTGGGTTGCTACCGCTTTCTCTTTATTCAGGTACTCATATCGGTCAGCATCCTGTTGGGCCTGCACCAGGTTGCCTTCCGCTACTTTAAGGTTAGCCAGCGCCTGGTCATAATTGGCCTGGAAAAGCCGCTTATCAATTTCATAGAGCACCTGCCCTTTTTTTACCCTGGCCCCATCTTTAACCGGTATAGCAGTGATATAACCCTGCACCTCTGGGTAAATATTTACCTGGCTAAGCGCCTGGGTAGTGGAAGGGTATTTGTCATAATACAAAACAGGCCGCCGGCTCACCGTTTGCAGGTTCACAGGCACTGGTTGAGGTGGTGGCGTCGGCTTGGATTCGTCGCATGAAAATAACACCAGGCAACCAAGAAAACCTAATATCAATATTGCTCTATTCATAGAAACGATTATTATTCATTAATAATTTAGTAAGCGATTTCTCCCATTGCTTTTTCAAGATCTATTTTGCTCGATAGTGTCTGGAATAAAGCATTTGTATACCCTACCTCTGATGTAATCAGGTTTGACTCTGCCGTGATCACATTCAGGTAAGGCACAATACCCTGCTTGTATTGGAGATCTACAACATAATACACCCGCTTAGCCATGGTCACGTTTTTTTGCAATATGTACAGGTTATATAAATTGCTCTTATAACCGGCTAGTGCAGTTGTGTATTCTAAATATATTTGGGATTTCAGCTCCACGCCACCCCAATCAATTATATCCCGCTGCAGCTTTGCTTTACGTACATTTTCAAGCCGGGCGAAGCCGGTAAATATCGGCAGGGTCAGTGATAGCCCCAGTACAGAGTTGGGATAAGCGGCAACATACAGATTTGAAAAAGTATTATTTTCAAATTCGTAGTTATAATTATAATAAGCAGATATCGTAGGCAGAAAAGAAAGTCGGTAATAATTGATGAGCCGATCCTGCAATTCTCTTGACACGGCAAATTGCTGGTATTCTATCCGGTTTTCATATTTCAATTGCCGGGTTGTATCATAATTAATATCACGCATCATTTCCAGCGTATCAAAACTGATATTAAACTGTTTCTCAGGTGGGTATCCCATCAGCAATTTCAGATTCGCATACTGGGGAACCACATTTTCTATAGCTTGTTTCAACTGGGCTTTTGAATTATTCAGGGTTATCGCCGCTTCTTCATAATCCGTTTCATCCACAATGCCGCCTACATACTGGTGATAGGCATCTGTATAATTTTTAGAAAGCCTTATAGTATCTTCTTTTATAATGCCTATCTGCTCTATAGTAAGCAGCAGGTTATAGAAAGCCTTACTTACGGACGCGACGAGATTTATTTTACTGCTATCTGTTATCAGTTTTGTCCCTTGTACATATAATGGTGCGCTCTTTGCTGCATACAGCAATGCGGGGCTGAATATAGCCTGTGTGACAGATAAGCCAGGAATAGACGTATTTACAATGCCGCTCTGTTCCTGGGTTGGCGCCCCCCCTGCAGGGTTAGGCACAAAAGTGGTGGGCAATTCCTCGTAATGCACTACACCAGCAGAGAAATTTACCTGTGGCAGCCATCCTGATAAAGCAATGGCATTGCTGAGCCTGGTAATAGATATATTTATCTGTGCCTGGTTAAGCATCGGCTGGTGCTTCATTGCATATTCAATACATTGCTTCAGTGTGAGGCTTTCTTCAGCACCATTATTATTTTGCGCATACAGATGTGGAGAAAGACAGAACAACCATGTACCCAATAAAAGAATACGCCTTATCCCTATATAAGATGAACCGCTTCGTTTAAAAACCATAAAATACTCCCAGTTTTTAAAATGAATTATTGTAGTTCTTTATTGAAATACAATGAGTTAATTTAGAAATAAATAATTACTCAATTCGTAGCAAAATTTGTATTTATTATTCTTCTCTTTTTAATCCCTGAATTACCATTTAGTTACTTGAAAGGCGATTTTATGCCAAATGCAATAAGTAAGTACAAATTGGGTAAAAAAGTCAGATGTGTATCCCTTTTGCCGGGATTTGAGAAAAATATCAGACCTGTAACCTGTGGAATAGAAGATATACTGGAATGGAATTGCTGACTGTTGTTGTGTTCTTATTATCATCCTGTGGAAAACAGTTATAACTATATAAGCTATAAGCAACAGATAGAGATTGGCTTAATAATAAATCCGGCGAAGGATTGGAACCCGGAACAGGAACTTGTTTTTTATCTGTAAGCTCTAATATCTGTACTTCATGCTTTTCCCGGTACCCGTCTCTTAAATTCTGCGGAGAATGCGTTCTTCCTTCATAATCTGTATGAATGATCATACCGATCTTTTGGTAAGCATGTAACTGTAATACTTTTTTTATTGCTCCAGAAAAAACAATACAAAAGCATGCCATTAACAGCCAAAGTGATTGGCGGAACCTGATTTGTATATAGTTGCTATTTTTCACGGTACAATTACAAAACAAAAGTATATACAAACTAAGGTAGCTTTGGCATTAAAACTTTGTTAAATAGTTATTTAATAAATTTAAATGCCGTATGTTTTGATCATTAGGTACTTAACGGAGATCTAAATTTTCATTTCTATTTTCAGCTAATGATAAAACCCAAAACAAGTATCTTTGCTCCGCTTTTTTAATTTATTTAACCTCAAAAAAAATATAAATGAAAATTACTGTAGTTGGCGCTGGCGCAGTAGGCGCTACTTCCGCCGATAACATAGTGCGTAAAGAACTGGCTGAAGAAGTAGTATTGGTAGACATTAAAGAAGGCTTTGCTGAAGGTAAAGCGCTGGACCTCACACAAACCGCTTCTTTGCTTGGCTTTGACACACGCATTACCGGCGTTACCAATGATTACAGCAAAACTGCTAATTCAGATGTAGTTGTGATCACTTCCGGCATACCCCGCAAACCAGGTATGACACGCGAAGAACTGATAGGCACCAATGCCCGTATAGTGGAAGGAGTATGTAAGAGCCTGCTGGAATATTCTCCCAACGCTATTATAGTAGTTATATCCAACCCAATGGATACTATGACCTATCTCGCATTAAAGTCTACCGGCATCGACAAGCACCGCATTATAGGTATGGGCGGTATACTGGACAGCGCACGCTTTAAATGCTATCTTCAAAAAGAACTCAACTGCTCACAAAACGATCTGCATGCCACAGTAGTAGGTGGTCATGGCGATACAACCATGATACCACTTACACGCCTTGCAACCATCAATGGTACTCCAGTTTCTAATATGCTTAGCGCTGATACGCTGAAACAGGTATCAGCTGATACTATGGTAGGCGGTGCTACACTTACCAAACTACTGGGCACATCTGCATGGTATGCACCGGGAGCTGCGGCCGCTGCACTGGTAGAATCAATTGTTCGTAATGAAAGGAAAGTATTCCCATGCTGCGTGTACCTGGACGGTGAATATGGTCAATCAGACATCTGTATGGGTGTGCCGGTGGTAATAGGAAAGAATGGCTGGGAAAAAATAATTGATTACAAACTGAATGCTGAAGAGCAGGAAGCCTTTAATAAATCTGCTGAAGCAGTGCGCAGCATGAACAAAGTGCTGGATACGCTTGTTGCTTCATAGTATACACTATTTAAAATTCTTAATAAAAAAGAAACCAGCTCTTGCGGCGGGTTTCTTTTTTTATTGAACTACTATCTCTATATTTAGCGCACACATAAACAAAATGTATCATTATGGCAATCAAAAATTTAGCATTTAAAGGCGGTGGCGTTTTGGGCATAGCGTATGCCGGCGCCATAAAAGTACTGGAAGATAAAGGCATCCTGGCAGGTGTAGAAAAAGTGGCAGGCACATCGGCAGGTGCTATCACAGCAATGTTAGTGAGCCTCAACTATTCAGCCGCCGACATACAGACTATTGTGAATGCAACCAATTTCAAATCATTTGAAGATAAAGAAGATCCGCTGCGTATTCCCTTTACCTATGGCCTGTATGTGGGCGATGCCCTGCTTAGCTTTGCGCAGGCAAGAGTAACTGCTAAAAATCTGCCTGCCAACGCAACATTTACCGATTTTAAAAATAATGGATTCAAAGACTTACATGTTTTTGCTACCGACCTTAACTTACAAAGCGTACAGGAATTTTCCTTTGAAACTACACCCGATACCATAGTGGCAGAAGCCGTGCGGGCATCTATGTCCATACCGTTGTTTTTCAAGGCATGGCAGTTTTCCAATGGCAAACCCAGTACCCATATTTACGTGGATGGCGGCGTGGTGTATAATTACCCTATTACTGCATTTGACGACGCAGGCATCAACCCTGATACACTGGGCTTTTACCTCACTGATCTCACTGACGGGCCAACTGACAATGGACTAAAGATGGATGAGCTTAATCAGTATATAAAGAGCCTGTTTCAAACCATGCTGGATGCACAGGTAGTTGATTTTGACAGAGACCCTGAAGTTATTGGCAGAACAGTAAGGATCGATGACTTCGGTATATCAGCTACTGATTTTGATCTTACTGCAGCACAGGAAGATCAATTATATCAATCCGGGATCACGTATACGCTTGATTATTTCAATGCTCATCCGTAAATATTTTTTTGAGCACTGCGCAGATTTTAATAGAAAAACAAATTGCCTGAAAATTATAGCATTACGCCCGTTCAATAACGGGCGCAACGCTATAACCATATTTATATCATAGTAAACTGCTAATTGCCATTAGCTATGTGCCCCTGCCAATGCACCGCTACGCTTGTTCCGTGATTCTGCGCTGCCGTTAGTGCTGCTGTTCTGGCTGGAAGTACTGCTTCCAGAAGTATTTTTACGGTCGTTTGTATTTTCCTTATTTACGCTTAAGCGGTTCTCTACATTGGAAACACCGGAAATTGATTCTGCGAGATCTTCAGCACGGCGTTTTGTTTCACGGCTGTCTACAGAACCAGCCAGGGATACTACGCCATTATCTACTTCCACTTCTATTTCAGAAGCGTCAATGAGGCTGTCATCTGTCAGGCGGTCATTGATTTCTTCTTTGATGCGGTCATCAGAGCGCTGATATCCTTTAGGCCCTTTTCCCCTGTGCTGGCCAAAAAGATTACCAGACCTGCCCATAGTGTCATTATCATTGCCCCGGTTGCTGCTTCCCCAGTTGCTGTTGCTGCCTGAATTACCATTGCCCCAGTTACTATTACCCATATTTCCTGACCCATAATTAGTGCCTGTGCCATAGGTGCTTCCGGAGCTGCTGCCTTCATTGAAATTTCTGCCCTGGCTACCGAGGCCATAATTCAAACCCTGCTGCCTTCCATATTGCTGGCCATAGTTACCTGGTGTGGTATCATAACCACGGTCGCTACGTTGCGTATCTTCATTCATGCCCCTTTCCTGGAAACCTCTTTCACTCCTGTAACCTTGCTGGTTCCCGTAGCCTGAAGGGCGAAATTGGTTATCCCATTCACGGTTCTGGCTATTGTAGTCGTTTCTGCCATATGAGTTACTGTCAGAATCGCGGTAATTACTTCCCTGTGAGTTGTGTTGTTGGTTCCTGCGTGATCCACTTTGCGTATTGCTTTGAAAATCCTCATCATAATTCCCGTATTGCCCACGGTTTTCCTGGTCAATAAAACGGTTGGGATTTTCGTTCCAGTCACGGTCTGATATACGTGAGTAGCTTTGGCTCTGCCTGTTTTGTGTCATAAATTTATGTTTTTGATTTTGACTGAATCTCACAAAAAAATTATGCCTATTCCTTTTAGTTATTTCAGTAATTGGTAAGTAATTGATTGCTTTAAAACTAATTTTCCAAAAAATAAAAAGGAGAAATGACTATGTGGGGAATCAGGAAAGAAGGTTGTGGAAATACCCACTTTGTATAAAAGATGCAACACAAAAAAAGCCATCCTAAAAGGATAGCTTTTTCAATATTCAATTTTACAGGTGCGCGTAACTCAACACCTGCTTAATAATTATTTAATCTTGAAGGCTTTTTTCACCTTGGCTACATAGTCCAGCTTCTCCCATGTAAAGAGTTCCACCTTCATATTTTTTGTTTTGCCGTCAGCGCTTTTGAAAGTTTTGTTTACTGTTACCGGTACACGGCCCATGTGGCCATAAGCTGCAGCTTCGCTATACATAGGCTGGCGAAGTTTCAGGCGCTCTTCAATAAAGTATGGGCGCATATCAAATACTTCACTTACTACTTTCGCTATTTCCCCATCATTCATATCCACCTTTGCTGTGCCATACGTCTGCACATAAATCCCCATTGGCTGTGCTACGCCTATTGCATAGGATACCTGCACCAGTATTTCATCACATATACCGGCAGCTACGAGATTCTTCGCAATGTGCCGGGTAGCGTATGCAGCAGAACGGTCTACCTTGCTTGGATCTTTACCAGAGAAAGCACCACCACCATGTGCGCCCTTACCACCATAAGTATCTACTATTATCTTACGGCCAGTGAGGCCAGTATCACCATGAGGCCCACCTATTACGAACTTACCTGTCGGGTTAACGTGGTATTTTATTTTATCGTTAAACAGGTTTTTGTATTGCGGATAGCTTTTCAGTATACGTGGAATCAGGATAGTTTTTACATCTTTCGTAATCTTAGCCTGCATTTCCTTTTCTTCTGCAAAATCATCATGCTGTGTGGATATAACAATGGCATCAATGCGTACCGGCTTGTTATCATCACTATATTCCAATGTCACTTGGCTCTTTGCATCCGGGCGCAGGTACTTCATTTGTTTCCCTTCACGGCGAATAGCTGCAAGCTGCAGCAACAGATTATGTGCAAGGTCCAGCGCAAGCGGCATATAATTTGCCGTTTCATTAGTGGCATAGCCGAACATCATACCCTGGTCGCCAGCACCCTGGTCTTCTTTTTTCTTTCTTTCTACTCCTTGATTAATATCGGCAGACTGCTCGTGGATGGCTGATAATACGCCGCAAGAGTGCGCTTCAAACATATACTCGCTTTTGGTATAGCCTATACGGGCTATTACTTCACGGGCTATTGTCTGCACATCAATATAAGTATTGCACTTTACTTCGCCAGCCAGCACCACCTGGCCTGTAGTTACCAATGTTTCACAAGCTATTTTCGCCTGTGGGTCCCATGCGAGGAAGTTATCAACTAATGCGTCCGATATCTGGTCGGCTACTTTATCGGGATGTCCTTCCGATACTGATTCTGAGGTAAAAAGATACGGCATTTCTGATTTATGATTTTTTTGATTTATGAATTGGGCTGCAATTTATGTATTGTTTGTCTGTATATCAAATTTGTACTAATAAAGATTGTTAATATTGGGTGGCGAAAATGATATTGCAAATCCGTTGTATCTGAATTTACGCTAATTGTCTTTTATCTATTTTGTATTACAGCCCTATTATCAAACAGCACCTCATATTGCCGTTCTATATTCTTGTGAAAGCTAACCGGTAAAAGCGCCCAATCTCTCAATTCTACTAATATGGGTATATTGCTGTCTTTGATTTTTTCATATAGCTCACCAAAGAGCTTCACAGGTACGGGTGCGAGGTCTCGTCCCCGTATCACGAGGTCCAGATCACTTCCTTCATGTGCGGAGCCATTCACACGACTACCATATGCCCATATTTCAACGGGAAAATTTATAGTTGAAAAAATTTGTAATAATGCTTGTTTATCTTTTTCCCTGACGAGCATTTCAATTATTATTGAGTTTTTGTATAGCCGCTGACAAGTCGGCAGCGTCCGCAATAAATTGCGGCAATAGCAACACGGTTTCTTCAGCAAAGTTCACTCCGTAATCATGAGCCGTACTGTTTCGGTTATCCCTGTATTGCAGCCACCTTTCACATGCCTCGTCCGTAATAATATTACGCAATACGGCATTGCGAAATACATCTTTAAAGACCAATTTGTCAACAGCTTGGGATGAGTGAAAAAATGGTTTCAATGCTTTACGAAGCAACTTTCCACTTTGCTCTAAAATGATCTCAAATTCTTTGATACATGCAGAACGATACATGTCATAATCAATCTGTTCCGGATTTGATTGTTTCAGTAACGTTTGCGCTTTATCTAAGGTAAGGATGCAGCGGTCTAAAAAAGCTGTATCTATGCTCATAATTTGTATCCTATATACTTATCCGTAAATAATATTTGCGAAAGGTAGTAAATCTATGGCAGATTTGCCATTACAGGCAAGCAGGATCAGCTAAACAATGTGAGCTTGCATTATGAAGTAAGGATTGGGTATATGTAACCCATTAATCCGGGAAAATACTGCTCCACACTTAGGAATTGCAGATAGCGGTTATTTTCTCAAAAGCCTTTTCATCCTTGATCACATATTGCGCGGCGCCCCGGTTAATGACCTGCAATGCCACACTGTAAGCATCCTGGCTGGAAAAAACAATAATGGAAATATCCCTGTTCAGCTTTTTGATCATTTCCAGTATTTTCATTCCGTTTGCAGCCTCTTTTTCGATGGAATTCAGGTTGTAATCAAGTATTATAATATCCGGTTGCTCCCTCAAATGCCGGATACACTCTTCTCCCGTAGTGAATAGCCTTACTTCATGCAACGTCTTTCTTGTAAGATAGTCTTCCAGGGCCATAGAGAGCATTTCATCATCATCAACAATAAATATTTTTTTCACCATTTTCTTACCCATAAAAATTTGTTTTTTATCTATTGCCAGTCAAAAATATTATAGATCATTTTAAAAAACTAAAGTTTGTATAGATTATACGTTTTTAAAAAAAGTTATGAAGTAATCCGGGGAAAGTAATGAACATAATAAAATGAGGAGGGCTTTTAGCTATGAGTTTCTTAAATTATAAATTAATTAGACAATGCAGTTTTGCAGATAGAAACGATTTTCTCAAAAGCATTTTCATCTTTGATCACATACTCCTCTGCTCCCAGCTTGATAGTTTGCAATACTAACCATTTTGTTTCCTGGGTTGACAGCATGACAACACGGATGCCGCCATTGAGCCTTTTTATTGCCTCCAGGATGATCAATCCATTAGCTGCTTCTTTTACTACAGAATTCAGATTATAATCTAGTATAATAATATCTGGCTGCTCCTCTAGGTGTTTCAGGCATTCTTCCCCCGTATTGAAGAGACGCACTTCAAAATCCGTTTTTCTTTCCAGGTAATCTTCTAATGCCATTGACAACATTTCGTCGTCATCCACTACAAATATTTTTTTTACAATGTTATCCATAAAATTATTGTTTGTGGCATTATATAATTACGCTGATGGAGTACATGCTAAAACCATTTCGATTTATATAAATAAATACGCATATATTTATATAAATAAAGCCTTATTTGTAAAGATTATACCTGAGTGTAATGCAAAATATAAATTATTGCTTTATTTTCAAAATATAATTAAAACATTTTTTTATCAATTTAATTTTCAAATTGTCGCCATGAGATTTATTTTTGACTATTTTTATGAAGATTTTTATAAATCTGTATGAAGTCATCCAGGTCAATAGTCATTATTTTCCTTAGCCTGTTTATTACTTATTGCCTGCAAGCATATACAATACCGGGAAATCCACGCTATGCCTATACAACAGTCAACACAAAGGCACAAACCAAATTTGAGACACAAACCAACACCACATCAAAATCTGATCTGCCAACGGGTAAAGCTAGTTATAGCAAAAGGGTGCTCTTTAGTGATAGTGGCAATTCAACTTCACCCGTTCACAGAAGAAAACAGCAACCTTCTGTGTGGCTGTTTATACAATCACTTATAGCCGGTATATTAGCAGTATTTACTCCCTATGTTTATACTATACTACCCTTTACAGTAGGCTACTTATCACAGGCTACCAAATCGAAAGCAGATAAAATCAGGAACATACTCTATTACGCCCTTTCAATGATTATCATTTTCACGATATTTGGTATTGTGATAGCCTTAATTATACATACAACCAATCTGCAACGGTTTACCGACCACTGGCTATTCAACCTCTTTTTCTTCAGAATATTTGCAGTGTTGGGTATCTCATTTATGGGAGCATTCTCTATAAAATTACGTTCTTCATGGGTAAATTCAACAGCGGATCGGGCCAAATCGGGCAATTTCAGGGGAATATTTTATATGGCCCTTACACTTCCTGTTGCCTCCTTCTCCTCCACTTTCCCTATTATCGGGCTGGTGCTTCTATTAGCAGGCGATGCAAATATATACTGCCCTGTTATTGGAATGTTTGGGTTTGCGGTAGGGCTTGCTTTGCCGTTTGTGTTCCCGCGTTTCATTACTATCATTGATTCCCATCGGAGCTTCCTGAACAACATCCGTGTTATCCTTGGATTTGTAAGCTTGGTTATTGCATTAAAATTCTTTTCAAATGCAGATATTTCACTCGGTTGGCATTTGCTGGACAGGGAAATATTCATCGGCCTGTGGATGCTTTTAATGGTGTTGCTGGGAGTTTATATGCTTGGTAAAGTAAAACTGGTTAATGACTACGCGCCCGAACATAATATTTATGGGCAGGATTACATTCCTCTGTCAAAACTTTTTATAGCCATCATCTCGTTCAGCTTTGCTGTATATTTATTACCTGGCATATGGGGTGCGCCGCTGCATGGCGTAAGCAATTTCTTACCGCGTTAGCGAATCAACATTTGTCTTCACAAACTACAACAACTGGGCACATGGCACTGTCAAAATAAATAAATGCCATTTGCTATAATAATTATTGCAATACCTCTATCTTTAAAGCATTATTTTACAAGATTATAACAAGCAACTCCACTATCAGCGAATACATTTGCACCATGAAATTAGAAGATGCGATAAAATCTAACAAGTTTGTTAGTGAGAAACAAAAAGCTGCTATTAATGTTTTGTATACCGGGTATTGGTTGCGAAGCAGTTATAGCACCAGTCTTAAACAGGAAGACCTTACGCTGGAACAATACAATGTATTGCGCATCTTAAAAGGAAAACACCCCGAACAAATGTGTGTAAAAGATATAGCTGACCGTACTGTGGAAAAAAGCTCTAACGTACCCCGCATTTTAGACCGCTTGGTAACAAAAAAACTGGCCAAACGCACGCCATCCAAAGAAGATAAGCGGGAAACGTTGGTATCAATTACTGAAAAAGGAATTAATACACTGGAGAAGGCCAATACACTTACCTGGGAAGTAACCAGCAATATTACAGAGCTCACTGAAGAGGAAGCTAAAACGCTCAATGATTTACTGGAAAAAATGAGGATAAATAACGCTAATCCGGATAATTAAGCGCAAGATGGTGCTATTGTATTTATAATGGACTACCACATTTTGGACTATCAAGAAAAGAAAATTTTCAATTTTCAGTGATTACTTTATAGATTTGCAGTTCAAAGGTTTCCCAACTCTGTTGGGATGAAAAGGGAACCTGGTGAGAATCCAGGACATTACCCGATGCTGTTAGCTCCGCAAATGCCTTTTTGCATCCTATGCCACTATTCTGAACGGATACCGGGAAGAATGGGAAGGCCGCAAAAAAGGTGGAGTAAGTCAGAAGACCTGCCTTTGTTCCGGATTTACCGGGAAAAAACTTATCGCTGCTTTCGGGACCAAAAGCACAGGTGAGACTAAGGCGGGCGTTCCCTGTTTTTTTCTGTATCTGATTTTATACCCATTAGCTGCATGTAACGAATTTGTGTTTTAAAAACCAATTCCATATGCGCATTTGTACATTATTGTTATCGGCACTTGTACTCAGTACAACAGCTTTAAAGGCACAGATCGTTGCCACGTTTGACACCCTGCATCTCTCCAAGGCAGACACGTTTTATGTAAACTATACGGCACCCGGCGCTGATGTAGGCTTTAATGATGGCAATGCCCATTTCCCATGCATATACGACACATCTTATGGAGGTATATGGACATCAGGGTTTGCTTATTCCAATATGACTGATAGCGTGACCAGCGGTTATGGCAACCAATATTCTGCAAAAACAGCTATAGGATATGGCGGCTCCTCAAACTATGTAGTAGCGCATGTAAGCGACCCGGTAACTTTTGCCAATACGATAAAAATAATATTGACCGATAGCGCCATAGGTAAACCGGTGCAGGGCTTTTATGCTACCAACAACACGTATGCATACAACAGCATGAGAGATGGCGACTTCTTTGGCAAGAAATTTACTAATGGCGACTGGTTCTTACTAACAGTGCAAGGATATTCCGGCGGTACATTACAGCCAGCCAGTGTGGGCATCTACCTCGCTGATTTCCTGTTCCCCGACCCAACCAAAAATTTTATCCTTGATACCTGGAAATGGGTAGACCTGCGCCCTTTGGGAGCAGTTGACAGCCTCCAATTGAGCCTGACGTCCAGCGATAATGGCATATATGGCATGAATACTCCTGCATACTTTAGCATGGATAACTTTACAACTTCTGAATCAACAGTAAATACAAGCCTGTCTGTGAGTACTGCGGCACCCATTATTGCAAAGGTTTATCCTAACCCTGCAACCAATACATTATACGCAGATATAACCGGCAGCAATGTGCAACAAGTAACTATTATGAACATGGCAGGCAGCACAATAACAGATGATACTATTCTGCCTGCTCCGCATGTCGCTATAAATACATCATCATTGCCAGCCGGCATGTACCTGCTGAAATTATCAGGCGACCATCATACACTGACTACTCGCTTTATAAAAGAATAATAATGAAAACTTATTTTTTTCTTCTTTTAGCTATTTGCTTCGGCACTTCATCCATAGCGCAATATGCTCCCCAGATGGGGGTGCCGGGCAGTACCGCCATCAGTGCATCGAGCAGCCTGTTTACCGGCTGGGCTACGCAATGCACAATAGCAAGGGGCTACCTGAATATAGATACCCCGACATTGGGCGTTACTACATCCGGCGATAGCAGCCTGGCAATAGGAGTGCCGGATATGGCAGTAGTGAGCCTCGGAGACAGCGGTGTGGCAACGCTCACTTTTTCTTCTCCTATTTATGATGGCCCCGGCGCTGATTTTGCGGTATTTGAAAATGGCTTTCCCAACCCTGTAAATGACTCACAGGCTTTCCTGGAGCTTGCTTTTGTAGAGGTTAGCTCTGATGGCAGCCGGTATGTACGGTTTCCGGCTATTTCGCTTACCCCACTGGAGACACAGATACCTGCTGCCGGTGTATACATGTATGCCAACCTGCTGAATAATCTCGCAGGCAAATACATCGGCAGATACGGTACCCCTTTCGACCTGCAAGAACTGACTGACTCTCCTGGTATCGACATAAGTAATATTACCCATGTGCGCATAGTAGATGTAATAGGCACCATTGGAGATCATGCATCACACGATATTACAGGCAGGATAATCAATGACCCATTCCCCACCCAATTTGCTACCGGCGGTTTCGACCTTGATGCAGTCGGCGCCATACACCAAATAGATCATACAAGCGTTCAGGCTATTGGGAATAATATATCTGTAAACACATACCCGAACCCGGCAACAGATAAGCTCATCGTTTCTGTAAACGGAACTGTTCCCAATAAGCTGGACGTAATACTCACCACTATCACAGGCAAAGAACTGGAGCGGTATACATTATCACAGCATATCAATGAAATACCGGTAGCGCAGTTACCTGCCGGTATGTATTATCTTGTACTGCTGGACGCCAATGGAAATAAATGGGTAGAAAAGGTTACAAAACGTTGATCGTAGTACTCTGCTGGCTGGCTGCCTGTGTAAAAGACAAGCCACAGCCATCAGTATCTACTGTGCCTTTCAGTAACCGGGATGTATATGTGGTTTGCGAAGGGAATTTCGGCAACGGGGATGCCTCCTTATATCTTTATAACCCGGCAAAAGACAGCGCCTATGGTGATCTGTATGCGGCAGCCAATAACCAGCCGCTCGGAGATGTATTCCAAAGTATGATGCAGATAGGCAATCATTTTTTTCTTTGCATTAATAATTCAGATAAGTTGGTAGTGATAGATACGGGCAGCAGAAAATTAATAACTACTATCAACATTCCGAAGCCAAGATATATACTACCCGTTAGCTCAACAAAGGCCTATATATCCGCTGAATACAGCAATAAGGTATACATCATTAATCCGCAAACCTATGCTATAACTGGGACTATAGATATGCCCAATCAAAACCCGGAAGGTATGTGCCTGTACGATAATGCAGTGTATATATGCACATGGGATACTGCCTGCAATACCCTATTCAAAGTAGATATCACCACTGATAAAATAATACAAACGATAAAGGTGGGCGGGTATGCGCCACAGGCTATATTGCCCGATAAAGAACAAATGCTATGGGTGCTGGGCGGCAACCAGACAATGGGTAAAACTGCAACACTCACGCGCATTGACCCATCTACCGGGCAAATACTTACTTCTTATCAGTTCCCGGCAAGCGCAGATGCATTAAAGCCGGTATTTAATAACACTAATGACACGCTCTATTTTATAGAAGTAAATTACTATGGCGGTACTGCAAATAATGGCATATACAGAATGGCAATTACAGATGCTTCCCTACCCACACAACCATTTGTGTCTGCGCAGCAATACCAATATTTCTGGGCATTAGGTATAGACCCGGCAACAGGATATATTTACGTAGGTGACCCAAAAGGCTTTGTGCAGAAAGGCAGTATATATATCTATCGGCAGGACGGGCAGCAAATAAGCAGTTTCAATGTGGGCGTAGGGCCGGGGCATTTTTATTTTGACAATTGAGCCGCAAGAAGTATAAATTTATTCATAGTATTATTTCGTATTTTTGTTTAATAAAATAAAATGAAATGCTAACGGCAATAAAGGGTTATTACGATCACGGCCAAATTATACTTACGGAACAACCACCCGTGCAAACCAAAACAGCGGTGATCGTCACTTTTCTTGAAGAAGAAAAAAAAGAAAACGTAAGCCCAAAAAGAATTTTGGGGCGATTGGAGGGTAAGATTAAAATATCGGATGATTTCAATGACCCACTGGAAGATCTAAAAGACTACATGTAATTCCTTATGCAATATTTGATAGATACACATGTTTGTATATGGGCAATAGCGGACAAGAAAAGGCTGTCTAACAAAGTTATCGCACTACTGGAAAATAACGATAATAAAATTTTTGTTAGCCAGATTTCAATATTTGAAATTGCTATTAAAATACAAACTGGAAAATTTGTCGGCTTCAGCTCTACTATTTCGGAATTAATTAAAGAAATTTCTTTGGCAGGCTTTGAAATTCTACCCTTTAAAAACGAACATGCAGTTGCATATTCAATTTTTAATTTTTCAACAGAACATCGTGATCCTTTCGACAGATATTTATTAATCACTTCAATTTTTGAAAAAAAAGTCCCTTTTATCACAATTGACGATAAATTTCAACTTTACGCTGATATAGTGGAAATAATTTGGTGATCAATTTTCCGAGTAACTGTTTTCCTTCTTTTATTTTTCTCAATGTTTAGGTATATCTACATTATTGATTCTTTGATTATAGCGTTACTGCTAATTTCTTTTTCTGCATCAACCTACGCCCAAAACAAAGTTGACACACTAAAAGAAGTCCAGGTACATACCAAACACAACCCCACAAATGACACAAAAGTAAACGACTTCTCCCCCGGCCAGAAAATATACACCATAGATACGGCCACGCTGCAGCAATACCAGTTGCAAAGCATGGCTAACCTGCTATCGCAGCAAGTACCTGTATTTGTAAAATCATACGGATTGGGAGGATTGGCTACACTAAGTTTCAGGGGCGCTTCTGCAGCGCAAAGCGCGGTGTTGTGGAATGGCATACCGATACAAAACGCTGCGCTGGGTATTGCAGATGTTTCCACCCTGCCGGTATTGTTCATGAGTAATGTAACTACGGTCTATGGTAGTTCCGGTGCATTGTGGGGAAGCGGCAATGTGGGCGGCGCACTGCTGCTGGAAAATGAACAACCAGTTTTTGACTCTGGTAAAAGATCATTGTCTGTATGCGGCGGCGCAGGTAGTTTTAGCCAGTTGATGGGCGGGCTGAAAGGAAGCATATCCCGCAAAAGATGGTATTTCTCGGCAAATGTATTCCTGCAAAATGCACTCAATAATTTTCCTTATACCAATGAAGCAGGCATTCAGCAGAATATCGCAAACAGCCACCTGCAAAGCGAAGCTGCAATACTAAGCGCTGCTTATAAGATAAGTACAGGAAATGTGGTTAGCCTCACTGCATGGTACCAGGACTATAAGCGGCAGATACCTCCTGCGTTGTTTGAAACATCATCCGATAAGGTGCAAACAGATGGATCTCTCCGGCTGCTGGCAGATTGGAATAAACATACAGGCAACAATACATGGCATGCAAAATCATCTTTTATCAGGGACGTTACCAATTACAGCGATACCTCCATCGCGTTGCAAACCAATAACACCACTTACCAATATTACCAGGAACTGGGATGGAAAAAACAATTTAATGAGTATGGGCAACTCTTGTTGTTTGCACCTGTGCAAATAGCATGGATCAACCTGCCAGTAACCAATGAAATAAAACAACAGGATAAAGCTGCGCTCGCTAGCGCTTACGATTTGAAACTTGTTAATAACAAGCTGGATATCGTAGCCAATGCCCGTGGAGAAATAATTAATAGTAACAGTATTTTTTTACCGGGGGCAGATGCTTCTTTTGCAATCACCGACTGGCTCGTGGTTAGAGCCAATGCACAACGTACCTACCGGACCCCTACACTCAATGAACTATATTATTTCCCCGGTGGCAACGCGAGCCTGAAACCGGAACAGGGATGGAATGAAGATGCAGGATATACAGTCAAAGCCCGTGCGGGAAATTGGACACTATATCATGATGCATCCGTTTTCACACGGGATATACACGACTGGATCATTTGGCTGGGTGGCGCTATATGGACACCCCATAATATTGCCGAAGTTCACAGCCGGGGCGTTGAAACTGAAAATAAAATCACTTATACGATTGGCAACTGGAAATTTCATATCGGCGTCAATACTTCCTATATACTGTCTACTACCATAAGCAGCTATATACAAAATGATGGCAGTATAGGAAAACAGATACCCTATGCACCACGATATAGTGGCCAGGGCAACATTGGTTGCAGCTTTAAACAATTTTCCATCAATTATAACGAAACCTATACCGGCTACCGGTTTATTACCTCTGATGAATCAGAATACTTGGCGCCATACCAGACTGGCAATATTCAGCTAATGTATAATACCCATATCAGCCAATATCCTTTTCAGGTTACTGCACAATGCAACAATACCTGGAATGAACAATACCAGGTGGTTGCCTTTCGCCCCATGCCGGGCAGAAACTGGCTGGCTGGTGTAAAAATTACATTCTGAAATTCTAATGATCGATATACACATGCGCCAATCATTAAATTCCGATGTACTTGTTTTTTTCTTACACGGAAGATGTATTTTAGCTGCAAAATCCTTCTATTATGCCTCAATATGACTGGAGCAAATTCTCCCAAAAGATTTACATAAAAGCCAATATGCAGCAGGTATATGATGCATGGACAACAAGAACTAACCTTGAAAGCTGGTTTTTAAGAAAAGCCCAATTTACCAAAACCGGCAATACAATAAGGGACAATGACAGTCACATACAAAAAGGGGATATTTACGAATGGATGTGGCATGGCCACCCGGACACGACCGTGGAACGGGGTGTAGTGACAGATGCCAATAGCTCTGACCGTTTCCGCTTTGTTTTTGGCGAAGCAGGCATTGTCACTGTACAGTTAACACAATTAAAAGATGTAACGCAAGTACTATTGACACAGGAACAGATACCTACTGACGAGCACGGAAAAGCAAGCTATCATGTAGGCTGCTCCACCGGCTGGACATTTTATCTTGCCAATCTTAAATCAGTACTCGAAGGCGGACTTGACCTACGCAATAAAAACCCGGACTACACCAACGTGATCAATTCTTAAACAGTAACTTAGCAGCCACCCCTCCATAAATAACTGTATGAATATACTTACCGGGATTAAAGCTCGCGACAACGTTCGTTTCTATGTAGCTTTAATGGTGAGCACCTTTTTTTTGCTTATCCCGGCTTTGTATAATCACTACCCCATCATGGATCCGGATACTGCCACGCACATTGCTTCAGGATTCAAACTGGAAACCCCTATGGACAGGCCTATTACCTACGGCTTATTGATCTGGTTATTCAGCATAAACGGATGTTCATTGTGGCCTGTCGTATTCATGCAGGCATATATGATGGCGTGGTTGTTGCTGAAGATCATTAAGGCATTGGCCGGTAATGCACCCTATTTAATCAAAAGTCTGGCCATTATTTTTTTCCTGTCCATTGGCAGCGGCCTTTCATGGACCGTATGCCAGTTGCAGCCCGACTTTTTTACCTCTGCCGGTTTTCTATGCATCATCCTGTTATTATTAGACAAGGAGCATAAAAAAACAACTATACTGCTATACGCTCTTTTTTTTGTAGCCGTTGCAGCGCATATGTCTCACCCGTTATTGTTTTGTATGGCACTTATAAGCCTGCTTGTCTTTAAAAGAATTTTTACCGGAAAAGAACAATACCGGGAGGTGAACAGAAAAATAATTACCCTGATCCTGCTTGCTGCCGTGAGTATCAGCATAATGGGTCCTGCATTATCTAAATCAAAACACATTTTTTTCACTGGCTCTTTATTAGAAAAAGGGGTATTGAAGAAGTACCTCGATGATAATTGCGCCACAAAAAAATACAAACTATGCGCTTATAAAGACAACTTGCCTGCAAAATCAGACGACTTTATCTGGGACCCAAACAGCCCTATTTATAAAATAGGAGACTGGAGTGGTACCAAAAAAGAATTCAGTGACATTATTCATAACATACTTACCACCCCTGCCTATCTAAAATTATTTATCATTGTCACCACTCAAGGCACCTTAAAGCAGATCATCACCTATAATGCATGTGACGGAAATTTTGCTTTCCCTCCGGGTTCCAATGTGAACCAAACAATGACCAAATATTTACCGGGAGAAATAAATGCGTTTAATAACGACAGGCAAAATACATCCTCGCTATGGAATGCGATGATTATCCCAAACATTATTTTTACGGTCGTTATTATTCTAAGCCTGCTGGCTATGATGGCGGCATTTATCCGGGATAAGCAACTCTCAAAGGAGCTGCAACTGATGCTTATAGTCTGCTTCATAGGCATTGTGCTCAACAGCTTTGATTGCGCCGCTTTTAGCATGGTATTAGGCCGCTATGGATGTAAAATGATCTGGCTCGTGCCCTTCTGCGCTATGGTATGGATTTCATCAGTTGCGAAACAACGTAAAGTCCATCTTGCATGAGACAAAGAATATTCGCTACTCTTCTTTGACAAACCTTTTACGGGTAGTCCCTTCGCCGCTCGACATTTCCAGAACATAAACCCCTCTTGCGAAAGTGGAAACGGGAATACTTAAAGAATTGATACCTGGGCTCAATTGCTGTCTTGTACTAAACATTACTCTTCCTGTTACATCAAATACATTAATCGCAACTTCAGCCGCTTTGTCTGCATATGCTTTTATATTCAAAAAATCGAGCGCGGGATTTGGAAAAAGGTTGAAGCTAATATTTGCAGCATCCTCTTTATTTATCCCCAACCCAATTAAGGGCAGTTTGTATTGAACAGTCAATGATGGATGCTTTGTGCTATCAGAAAAATAACATGACCCAAACATTCGTTCATTATATACGGTTTCGTTCTGCAATCTGAGCATAAAGCCTGTATTCCCATGATGGAACATATCTATAATCATATTGGTAACATCAAGGCTGTCATCTTCATTCCATCTTGATGAAGATGGATAGATAAATACCGAATCACTGTGTTTCAGTGCCGGTTGCGTGTTCCATGTTACAGTGTGTGTATCAAAACTGTCTGCTAACTCATAAACCCATCCGTTATTAGGACCATAAACATTCCATGGAGAACCCGGATACTCAGAATTTCCATAATTCCCTTCGGGACTGGACGGAATGCCATATAAATGAAGCGTAGCACTGATAATAGTGGCCCCGGTAGGAATAATAGAGGAATCAGTAATACCCCTGAACCTTATTAAATGCCGTGTCCATGCGGGGCAACTACTGTTTGTTACAGCAAGGTAGGAGAATTCAGGAAACCCAAAAAAATTTGAATCACTAACATACTGAAACGGGTGACCAGCCCAATAAGGACTCGTGGAATCAAGCGAGAACAATGTAGCTTCATCCCCGTTTATAAAATGAGGTTGAAGTACTATCGTCGTTTGTGCTATGGAACAGTTTGCTATGATTAAAGCAAAAAGAATAAAAAAAGATATTTTTTTGCACATCATACTTTATTCTTTATATGTTTTCAATAATGATATTATTATTCTCGCAGGTAATATAATGCAAATCCGGGTAAACAATCAATGATTGACTATTTACCCGGATATTATGTGTAATATTTTTCTTTAATTA
>Ga0206839_1009_pt1 | contig 60511 bp, 57 predicted proteins | sample Alteio_BWOrgCont_27_FD_152883 | JGI IMG/M metagenome (GOLD analysis project Ga0206839, IMG submission 152883) | Enriched cells from forest soil in Barre Woods Harvard Forest LTER site, Petersham, Massachusetts, United States -... | ecosystem: Environmental > Terrestrial > Soil > Temperate forest >... | reverse complement strand
TCGCCAGTCTGCGTCGCTAAGAGGGCCGAAAGACGCATAGATTTTGCGCATATGGCGCTCGACTTCTGCGACACTTGAGAATGTAGTTACAGCAGCGGTGTATGTAGCGATACGCGCGAGGGCCGATAATGGAATAAAGGGTCCAACATCATTGATGACGAGTTTGCGAATAGGCGAGTTTGGCAGAGCCGCCAAGAGCATGCCGATGATGCCGCCCATCGATGTTCCGACCCAGTCGATATGAGGGGCGTTTGTGAGGGCAATAAGCGCCACCATGTCGTTTAAATATTGTGGATAGGTATAGAGAAGAGGGTCGGCTAGAAAGTCGCTTTCACCGCGGCCGACAATATCGGGACAAAATAACTGTCTATCCTTCTGTAAGGCGGCGGCAAGTCGGTCAAAATCACGACCATTCCGCGTTAGACCATGGACACATATAAGTGGGGGTTGTGAGCCGTTTTGCCCCCAACTGACATAGCGGACGCGGTGAAAGCCAAGCGGGCTATATCCCAGATAAGATTTGGATTGCATGATCAGATTTATGTCATGATTTGCAACTGCTGGGTAGTCTTTAGCGTCATCCTTTTGCCGCATTGCACGGGGGTAATGCTTTGCTAGGATTGTCCCGAACATCATAAGGTATCAGCCATGATTGTAACGGCCCACGCATTGGCGAAAACGTTGTCCGGCAAACATCTCATTGATGGCAAGCTCGCATCGCCTCAGTTGGGGAAGAATTTTCCCGTGCTTAACCCGGCAACTGGTGAAGATTTTTCTGAAGCAGCATCAGGCGAGGCTGGTGACGTAAACGCCGCCGTTCAGGCCGCTTTGAAATCCCAAAAGGCATGGGCCAAGAAACCGGCGCGCGAAAGAGGTAAGCTGGTCGCCGAGGTTGGTCGCTTGCTGAGCGAACACCAAGAAGAACTTGCACAACTTATGTGTCTTGAGACAGGCAAGGCAATCCGCACGGAATGCCGCGTCGAAGTTAGTGCTGCTGCTGATATATGGACCTTCTATGGAGGACTTGGATCGGAGTTGAAAGGCGAGACCATCCCATTCAGCCACGACATGTTGACCCTCACACAACGCGAACCCATAGGCGTGGTAGGCGCCATTATTCCATGGAATGTACCACTGTTGTTGATGGCGCTTAAAGTTTGCCCAGCCTTAGTTGCTGGCAATTGCGTTGTCATGAAATCAGCCGAAGAAGCGCCGTTTTGTGTTTTACGTGTCGCCGAGCTGGCCCAAAAATTTTTACCTCCTGGCGTGCTCAATGTTTTATCGGGATTTGGCCCCGAGTGTGGCGGGGCACTGGTCGAACATCCCGCCGTGCGCAAAATTACATTCACAGGCTCTGTTGAAACTGGCAAAATCATCGCTCATAGCGCTGCCGAAAAACTAATACCGACAACCTTAGAGCTTGGCGGTAAAAGTCCCATGATCGTACTCGAAGATGCCGATCTTGATCGTGCCGTGCAGGGGGCCGTCATAGGCGTAAGATTTACACGTCAGGGACAAAGCTGTACTTGTGCCTCGCGAATTTTCATTCATCGCTCGCTTCATGACGAATTTGTTGCGCGTTTAATGGCGAAAGTGAACGCTATGAAAATTGGCAATCCCTTCGACGAAACGACAGACATCGGCAGCATTATTTCACCGCAGCAATTCGCCCGGGTGAGAAAGTACATAGATATTGGAGAAAAAACGCCGGGGGCAAAAGCACATTATTGTGGTCAGCTGACAAAAGACCCGCAATTTGCCCAAGGGCTTTTCGTCCAGCCGGTGATATTTACAGGGCTTACCAACGCGAGCCCTGTGGCGCGCGAGGAAATTTTCGGACCCGTCACGTCCGTGATGATGTTCGATGAATTTGATGAGGCTATCGCCATGGCAAATGACAGCAGTTACGGTCTGGCGGCCACCGTTTGGACGCGCGATTTGGCTAAGGCCTTGCAGGCAACACAGCGGCTTGAAGCCGGATTTGTGCAGGTTAACCAGAATTTGGTGGTCCAGGCAAATTTGTCCTATGGCGGCATCAAGGATTCAGGTTTAGGTAAGGAGGCCTCCTGTGAAGCCATGTGTGAGCACTTCACGCAGAAAAAAACGATCATTATTAATATGCGATGAGTGCGATATGTTAGGCTCAGCCGATTCCATCAACACCTCCTTATCTCGTGTCGGCCTTTCGAAAGAGCCCAGCTATCATGCATAAAATTCGTCGCTGGTTGCGATCATTATTGATCATAATGGCTCTCGTCATTGTGGTTACGGCAGGCGGTCTTGCGCGGATTTTCTACCGCGCTTTGCCAGATTATACTGGCGATGTGAAAATGCAGGGACTTTCAGCACCCGTTAGCGTTTATCGCGATGAGCACGACGTTCCCCATATCTTTGCGGCAACGATGAATGATGCGGCGCGCACACTCGGTTACATACATGCCAGTGATCGTATGTTCCAGATGGAACTTAACCGCCGTGCGGGACAGGGGCGCTTAGCAGAAATATTTGGCTCCGATATGTTGAGCATTGATAAGTTCACGCGCACCATGGGTTTTTATCATCTCGCTGATGCAAGCTATGGGGCACTCTCGCCCGATACGCAGAAACTGTTTGATGCCTACGCCGAGGGCGTCAACCGGTGGTTGCGGTCGCATAGGCATAAACTGCCACCGGAATTTACACTACTCCATATTACACCTGAACCTTGGAAGCCGGCTGACTCGCTCGTGTGGGCCAAGCTGATGGCGTTTCAGCTCAGTGAAAACTACAAATTCGAAATTCTACGCGCGCAGCTGGCAAAAACCCTCTCAGCGCGAAAACTAGAAGAATTATTTCCGCCGTCGCCCGGTAACACACCCATAACGCTCGAGCCAAAACTGATGCAGACAGGAGATCTTGGTGGCAGTCAAAATATCCACGCGGTCCTAAGCAACTGGTTGCCAGCCGTCACAAAAATTTTGCAACTAAAACAAAGCAAAATCTCAGCACCAGACCAGCTTGGCCGCATTACAGGTCTTGATTACGCGGCATCGAATGAATGGGTTGTTGCGGGGGCCCATACTGAAAGTGGCAAGCCAATTTTAGCTAATGACCCTCATCTAGGACTTGAGGCACCAATCCTTTGGTACTTGGCGCGTATTGTTACACCTCATTATTCGATCAAAGGAGCGACTGTGCCGGGATTGCCGCTCGTGTTGCTCGGGCAAAACGACCATATTGCATGGGGGCTGACGACGACGGGGAGCGATGTTGAAGATTTATTTATTGAAACGATCGATCCTAAAAATGCCGATCAGTATATGACACCTCTTGGCGCCAAACCATTCGATACACGAACAGAAACTATCCACGTCAAAGATGAGCCCGATGTGGAGTTAAAAGTTCGTTTAACCCGTCACGGTCCCGTATTATCTGACATCGATGGTGAATTGGCCGCTCTTGTAGGCGATGGCAAGGTTATGGCGCTGGCTTTCACAGGGCTAGGTGATCGCGATACAACGGCTGAAGCTTTGCTTCGTGTTAATCATGCGACAAACTGGAATGAATTTCAGGAAGCCTTGCATCTTTATCAGTCACCGCCGCAAAACATCGTTTATGCTGATCAAAACGGCAATATAGGTTTTGTGGCGCCCGGGCTCGTACCAGTTCGTAAGGCCGGCAATGGACTTATGCCGGTCGATGGGGCGTCTGGACAATATGACTGGCGCGGTATGATGCCAGCCGCCCAGGTGCCAGCGCTTTATAACCCTCCCGCCGGTTTTATTTTTAATGCCAATAATCCTGTGGCGCCGGTGAGTTTTAATTATTTTCTGGGCTCGGATTGGGAGGAGAGCTACCGTGCCCAACGTCTCCAGCAATTTTTCAACACCATCGGCAAACATAGCCTCGACACTTCTGCAGCCATGCAGGCGGACCATCTGTCATTACCTGCCCATCAGTTTATGCCTTATCTTCGTCGGCTAAAGCCCAGCGACCCACGCCAAGCCGAGGCCATTGAGATGTTGAATAAGTGGAATGGCGTGATGGATAAAGATAAACCAGAGCCGCTTATTTTTGATGCGTGGCTTTATGAACTTCATCAAATATTATTGGTCGATGAGACGTCCAATCCACTCAAGGAAAAAGGCCCCTTTGCCGCTGAAACAATCGCCAGTTTATTGGCCAACAATATAAGTGATTGGTGTGGCGGGGATGCGACGACTAGTAAACCGGTGACAAATTGCGACGCCATAATTCTAGAGGCTTTGGATAAGGCGCTAACCTTGCTCACGACGCGTGATGGCCCCGATATAGAAAAATGGCGTTGGGGGAATGAACACAAGGCCATATTGACCAATAAGGTATTTAGCCATGTTCCCGTTCTAAGCACGGTCACAGATCTCAGTTTGCCGAGTAGCGGCGACTTTTATACACTCGATCGCGGTGGCAGCAACGCCAACGATCCAGAGCACCCGTTTGCTCGCACGCATGGCGGTGGATTTCGTGGCATCTATGATCTTGCTGATCCAGCGCAATCTCGTTTTATGATTGCCACCGGTCAATCAGGACAGATCTTTTCTCCGCACTATGGTGACTTGAGCATCCTCTGGAACGATGTCAAATCTTTTACAATTTCTGGATCGCCTGAAGAGCTTGCGGCGCGGGGATTGCCGGTATTGAAGTTTATACCGGCCTCTTTAGGCGCCGCATATTAATGAGCAGAAGGCTCAAAAGCATAATGGCGCCTGCTTGATGGCATGTGGCGATAACAATTTCGACATGTGTCAACAAGACCGTCAGACCAAGGGCAACTTGTGTCACAGCCATGATACCGAGTGCAGCAATCCATCGGCGCTCTTTTTGACTTTCGTGGCACAGCCATAACTGGACAACCCATAACAGAATGGCGCTAGCTGTCGCGGGGGCCAGCCAGCGATGAATAAATTGCACAAGCGCCGTATTTTCAAAAAAATTATGCCATGTCGGCAGTATAGCTAAGCTTGCCGCCGGTAAAAACTGACCATCCATCAAAGGCCAAGTGTTATAAACCTCGCCCGCACGTAAACCGGCAACAAAGGCTCCCCATGTCATGGTCACAACCAGCAGGCCAAGCGTAGCCCACCCAAATCGGGCGCTATTTTTGTAATTCTTTTGTAGCGGGCCACGTGGATCTAATAAGTCGAGGGCTGTCCACAAAAGAAGCGCATAAAGAAGTAGCGCAAAGTCGAGATGCATCGCCAAACGATAAGGGCTGACACTGGTGCGAAGAGAGAGGCCGCTTTTAACCATGAACCACCCGATAAATCCTTGCAGTCCACCGAGGACGAAGATGATCAACAGGCGAAACCCGAGGCAGGAAAGCCGTTTGTCATCGCTACAATCCAAGCGTGGCTGAAAACCAAATTTTTTTCTCACTGAAAAATAAATAAATGGCAACGCAAAGACTAAGCCGATCAACCGGCCCCATAAACGGTGCAGCCACTCCCAAAAATAAATGCCTTTGAATGCTGCTAGTGTCATGCCGCGATTGAGGACCTGATATTGCGGGATGCTTTTATAATCGTCGAAGGCTTTATTCCACTCAGTTTCACTCAATGGCGGTAGGGCGCCTGTCACCGGTTGCCATTCCGTGATTGAAAGACCGGATTCGGTCAAACGCGTAATGGCGCCAAGGAGAGCCATGACAAAGACCATGGCACAACATATCAGCAGCCAAAGGGCGATATGGTGGCGGGACGCAAGAGCAACCATTTTCATGTGATGGCGATTATCACAACTGGCGATCTCACGAAAGCCTGTATAAAATTAGGCTGCGCGGCGAATGTCGTTATTGCCGGAACGCCGAGAATGGGGCGATTTAGCAAAATTGGGCTTCAAGATTTCTGGCAATGCATCGCTAACACGACGCCTTTTCTCAAGCTGTTTCCAACGCACCCAAGCAGCCATCAAAATCAACGACACTGGCCACAACCAGTGCAACTCAAGTGGCAGTAATGTCAGGACAATGACCGAAAGATTGGCTAGCACACTGCCGACCATGCCGGATACATGACGGCTGATCCAGGAAGAGAGCGGTGCTGTAGCGCCGTAATACGATGAAGAGAAGAAAATTTTATGTTTGCTCAAAGTAGCGCGGCGGCGCAAATGACGCCAGTCGCGCCAAGAAAGGAAAAAAGCGTTGGCCGAGAAAACAAGTAGATAAAAACTTCTTAGCCCAAGATCGTTGGCCATCGCATACCAAGCCACAATAGCCCCAAGCATAAAAAGTATACCAGGGATGATCCAATCAATAGTTCCTGGTGTTTTACCCTCGTGCACAGCGCGCCATCCGCTGAGCAGGAGATAGGAACAAAAACAATTAAAGCAAAATAATATCGAATTCTGCTCACGCCAGGCAATGAAGGTGGATAAAATGAGCGCAGCCATGGCGATAGGAATATAAATCATACCGCCAAGTTTGTGACCGGCACTGCCTTTCTCGGCAAGCAACGGAATGCAGGCGATTAAAACGGCCAGTCCACACAACAAGAAGTGTGTCATATGCAACAGTTGGTCGAGCCACGGCAAATCGGCATAGGCACTTAATGAAAACATGGCCCTTTGGCTCCTGATACATCCGCCAGAAATTCGGCAGCGATGTATACGCAGGAAACTAGCAAAAATAAGGCAAACTGCAACTTATTACGTAAATGTAACGTTATTGAGACGAGCATTAATCATCTAAGCGCCTCGACCAAAGCAGCTAATTCAATTTTAGGATAGGGCGCTGGCAAAGAGTTTAAGACATGGCTGAATGCACAGGCCTAGTCGGAGCACCGCATCATTCAGGGGTATGGGGAGAAGACAGCCTTTTAGGCGAGCGGTGTTATTTGTGATGTCTTGATGCCCATATATTTGCTCAGTGTTGGGCAAAGTTCGCGAAATACTTTTTTCGGTGAGAAAACCGCAAGCAAGCCATCGCGAGCAATGGCTTCGTCGTAGACTAATTTCACGCCATAGAGAGTGGCAAGATCGCCTGCCGTATGACCATCGTGATCTTCGAGATCGGTGAAGCGTCCGCCGGCTAGCGCGAATTCGTAAATAGCCGCGCAACGCGCCTCATGCGAGCCAGAGCACATCACAACGTAATGTCCCGCTGTACGCCCCTGACGATCTTGCCAGCTATGTTGGTAAAAATGACCACCACTGAGCCGGAATGAGCGTAAATGATCAAATCCCCAAGCGGCTATGATCATGCGCGGCGTGCAACCATCTTTATCGGCATGCTCGTTGAAACGATCACCAATCTCGGCGATATGTTCAGGGCTGCGCGCTAAAATCCATTCGTCCATCGGCTTGGTGTCCTCAAAAAACGTTTTTGCTGGTAGGACATCATAAGGAATAGCCGTTACTGTAATATTAAAACGCAAAAGGGAGAGAGATTGTAATTTTGTTAAAAGTTCACTTAATGTTGTGACGTAGTTGTAATGATTTGTTGAGAGAGGGACAGTTGCTGAAAATTACGGAAATTATTTCAGTTATTGGATAACAAACTCGCTGCCGCAGTAATAAAGTTCACTTGGCTTGATCAGCGATTGATGGGCTATTTTGACGAGATAAAGACGGCCTTCGAGGCGGGTTTCCCAAAAATGCAGAAACTTGTGCAAGATCGGAAAGCGAGGGGCTATGTCCAATTCTTGCCAAATATAGCTTTGTAAAAGGGAGGGATGATCAGGCAGGCGATAAATGATTTCGGCCGTCGTTAGCCGGTAATCTTGGAGTTGCTTGGCTATATAACTTTGTCCTGTCTCGAGCACCTAGCGCCTCCCGCGCTATCCCACATCCTTAAATTATATGAAAAAGGGACGAAAATTTGGTTAATACCCCCAACAACCCCTTGAAACTCTGCCCATATAGGCCTAGATATCTGGCACTCACAGAGGCTGAGTGCCAATGGCTTTCTGAGCAAAGCCTGTGTGGGTAAGGTTTCGTAAACAAAACGAATAAATCGATTAAACCAAAGAGGAGCAAGACATGAAATTTCGTCCCCTGCATGACCGTGTAGTTGTTCGCCGCATTGAAGGCGATGAGCGTACGGCTGGTGGCATTATCATTCCCGACACGGCTAAAGAAAAGCCTCAAGAAGGCGAAGTTATTGCCGTTGGTCCTGGCGCACGCGATGAGTCAGGCAAAATCGTTTCTCTCGACGTCAAGAACGGTGATCGCATCCTGTTCGGCAAGTGGTCGGGCACAGAAGTGAAGATCGATGGCGAAGAGCTCCTGATCATGAAGGAGTCCGACATCATGGGCGTCGTCGAAACTTCGTCCAAAGCCAAGAAGGCTGCTTAATCAATCTAACTTATAACCAGAAAGGTCACTCACATGGCTGCTAAAGAAATTAGATTTTCGGTAGATGCACGCGACCGCATGTTGCGCGGCGTGAATGCACTGGCGGATGCCGTCTCGGCAACCCTCGGACCAAAAGGACGCAATGTCGTCATTCAAAAAAGCTTCGGCGCACCGCGCATCACCAAAGACGGTGTAACGGTTGCCAAGGAAATTGAATTGGCTGACAACTTTGAAAATATGGGCGCACAAATGGTGCGTGAAGTCGCAAGTAAAACCGTAGATCGCGCTGGTGACGGCACGACAACGGCAACTGTGCTTGCACGTTCCATTGCCGTCGAAGGCGTGAAGGCAGTTGCTGCCGGCATGAACCCGATGGATCTCAAGCGTGGCATCGATCTCGCTGTCGAACACGTTATTGAAGACCTCAAGAGCCATTCCAAGAAGGTCTCGAGTAATGCCGAGATCGAACAGATCGGCACCATCTCAGCCAACGGCGAGAAGGATATCGGCAAGAAAATCGCTGAAGCCATGGCCAAGGTCGGTAACGAAGGCGTTATCACGATTGAAGAATCGAAGACCATGGAAACAGAATTGGATGTCGTCGAAGGCATGCAATTTGATCGCGGTTATCTCTCGCCATACTTTGTTACAAACGCCGAGAAGATGGTATGCGAGTTGGAAAGCCCCTTCATTCTACTCCACGAAAAGAAGCTCTCGGGTCTGCAGCAATTGTTACCAGTACTTGAAGCCGTTGTGCAATCAGGCAAACCGCTGGTTATCGTTGCTGAAGAAGTCGAAGGCGAAGCTCTGGCAACGCTTGTCGTGAACAAGCTGCGTGGCGGTCTCAAAGTCGCTGCCGTTAAGGCGCCTGGTTTTGGCGATCGTCGTAAGGCGATGCTGGAAGACATGGCAATCCTCACGGGCGGTCAAGTGATCTCAGACGATCTCGGCATCAAGCTTGAAAGCGTTACCTTGGATATGCTTGGCACAGCCAAGAAAATCCGCATCGATAAGGACAACACAACGATCATCGATGGCTCAGGTAAAAAGAAAGATATCGAAGCTCGTTGCAATCAAATCCGTGCGCAGATCGAGGAAACCTCATCTGATTACGACAAGGAAAAGCTGCAGGAACGCCTAGCGAAACTCGCTGGCGGTATTGCTGTTATCCGCGTTGGCGGTGCGACCGAAGTCGAAGTGAAAGAGCGTAAGGATCGCGTTGATGACGCGATGCATGCTACGCGCGCTGCCGTTGAAGAAGGCATCGTTGCTGGCGGTGGTGCAGCACTTCTTTATGCTACCCGCGCGATTGAGAAAATTCGTGTCACCAATGACGATCAACGCCGCGGCGTTGAAATCGTTCGTCGTGCACTCGAATCGCCGGTTCGCCAGATCGCTGACAATGCCGGAACCGATGGTTCTGTTGTCGTTGGTCGTATGTTGGATCAAAAAGACAACAACCATGGCTACGACGCTCAGAAGGGCGAATATACCGACATGTTCAAGTCGGGCATCGTCGATCCGACGAAGGTCGTGCGTATTGCTCTCGAAAGCGCTGCATCAGTCGCGGGCCTCTTGATCACAACCGAAGCTATGATCGCCGACAAGCCAGAGAAGAAGTCTGGCGGTAGCGCTGGTGGTCACGGTGGCGGTATGGGCGGCGGCATGGGTGATATGGATTTCTAATCCACAGCACACTTCAAGCTACCAAAATTAGACAATCTGATGATTAACTATAAGGGCCACAGGAAACTGTGGCCCTTATTTTTACTGTAAAAATAAGACAAAGGCCGTTTTTGGTTCTCAAATAGTTTTGAGACTGAAAAGATCTTTTCCCCATTGAAACAGAAAAAAAATTTGACACCCGATCTGAATTAATTCCATAAATTTACACCATACCGATTATGGACAATTACTAGCCTTTCTTAATTATAAGATTTTGGAAGCACTGATCAAAAATCAAGGATTTTGCAGATTATGGCTTATTTGAGTCCTCGCGTATTGAGACCCGCGTATTACGAACTAGATACGCTCATCAGCCGACAGACTGAGCACGACGCTTGCGGCGTTGGCTTTGTTTTTGAACCCATAGCGTCTCATGAGAATGTTCAAGCAGGACAAGACGGTCTTGCCAATCTCCATCATCGTGGAACAGAAGTCAGCGGCAAAGAAGTAGGCGACGGCGCCGGAAAGATGACAGAAGTTCCGGAGTTGTTTCTGCGCGAAACACTCGGGCCAGATGTTCTTGCGGGTCTTGGTAATCCTGACCGACTAGCTGTGGGCCAATTCTTTTTCAGCCGAACGGATGACGGTAAGTATTCTAAAGCTAAAGAATTAGCAGAACAACAAGTCAAAGACTTTCTTAGGAAAAATGGTTATCGCGAAGACCAGTTTACTTGGCGCGAGGTGCCGTTAGGCCCCAACAATGATAAAACTTGGCCAAGAGTTGAGCAGCTGATAATTCCACGAAAAGCCAATGACGAAAAATCTGAAGAGGCCTATGAACGGGGCCTTTATTTTCTACGGCAGTCTATTGAAGCGGAATGGCGAAAAGCCGAACTGAACGCATCAAATTCAGAAGATGCTTATGTCTGTTCGCTCTCTGGACGTATGATAGTCTACAAAGGGTTGGCTAAAGGTAAATTTCACAGCCTTTTGTTTCCAGATTTGAAAAACCCGAGATATATAAGCCGGATTACTATTGTACACGAACGGTTTTCTACCAACACCTCGTCAACTCCAGATAAGGCCCATCCCTATCGTTGGGCATCTCACAATGGTGAGATCAATACCGTGCTGGGAAATATAATTTATTTCCGCAGTCGGATGAAAAAAATTATTAGGAAAATCGCAGAATTAATTCCTGATCGAGCCCAAGCCGAAGAGTGTATAGCAAAAATAGAAAATTTAATTCAGCCCGGAAATTCTGACACCGGAACTTTCGACAATATTATTGAAGCTTTGGTCTTGGGCGGTTTGTCATTACCAACGGCCATGTCGGTGATGATCCCCAGTGCCTATGGGCATAAAAAGCGTAACTATGAAACAATCAAATACGCGTCCCAGGACATAAGCATTCCGTGGGATGGACCGGCAACAATGGTGGTTTGCGATGGCAATTATCTCGTCGTTGCAAGAGACCGCAGTGGGTTTAGGCCTTTCCGCGTTGTCGTAACAAGAGACGGCAAAGTATATGGCGGTTCTGAAATAGGAATGTGCGCGCCAGAGAATATTGTAAGAACAATCTCTATAGGCCCAGGCGACACGATTGCAATAAACCTTAAGACCAACCAAATTCTTACGCCGAGCCAAGTAGAGGCAATGGCTGCGAAAGAATTGGCGCCGATCGCAAACGAAGTCAAAAGTAGATACCGCGCGCGCAGCAAGAAGTCAGTCTACAAAGAATTGCCGCCGGTATTACCACCAATCAACAAAAAGAAGCTCTTTGTTGAGCAAGCACGCGCTCATTATACGCAGGAGTCTTTAGAAGACGCCCTCGATGTAATGGCTGGAACTGGAAACGAAGCCACGGGGTCTATGGGTGACGATAGTGCGCCGGCCTTTTTGGAGCAAAACCGCGCGCTTAATTTCTTTTATCAGATGATGCGACAACAATTTGCGCAGGTGACGAACCCGCCGACGGATTCTGTCAATGAAAGCGCCTCGATGTCGACCTCGATTAGCTTGGGGAGCAAGTTTGGCATGACTTTGCCTTCGCCATACTTGTTGACGAGCGAGTTAGAGAAATTGGAGCATGAAAATTCAGAAGATTTTTATCGTATTTCAGCCATTTATACATACAGCAAACGCAATCGTAATCCGAAAGCCCTCGAAGAAGCGCTGGACAGCATCAGGGCAGATGTAGAACGACAAGTCCGGGCGGGTAAAACACAAATTATAATTTCCCAAGAACGAAAACACGCGAACGAGCTTGCGATTCCTATGCCTTTAGTTGTAAGCGCGGTTTATAGCCATCTCGCGAACTTGCAGTTGCTCGAAGACGTAGCAATACATGCTCACACCGAGGATCTCATTGGCACGCATGAGCTTGCCATGTTGACGACTGTCGGTGCCAAGACGGTCAGCTCAAGAGTAACTGAAGAAACGATTGCGGCACGTGTTCGCTCGGGCAAATACGATCTTCACTCCTCTTTTAGGAAACTGGATGAGGCGCAGAAATACGCACTAGCTATAAAGAATCATCGGAAGGCTTTAAATAAAGGCCTCAAAAAAGTGATGTCTAAGATTGGCATTTCTCCTTTTGAATCTTTCCAGGGCGGGTACAATTTTAATTTTCTTGGCCTCAGTAACACGGTCGTAGCAAAATATTTTGCCGTTGGCACATCGATGCCGGCATCGCCTATCGGAGGCTTAACGTTAAATGGCATTCAAACGCGTCAAATAAGGTTTGCAGAACGAGCTAATAAAAGAATTCAACGAGCTGAGCTTCGCGGTACAATGAGTGAGGTTGGCCTTGCACGTGGAACAACATACCGCGCTCTAAAGCCGCAGAATGCAATTGCAGCAGAAATTCCCGAAGACCATGTTTGGACACCAGAAGTTGTCGAACTTATTCAACACGCCGCGAAATTTAAATCTCAACAGCACTACGATAGGCTCGTAAGTTTCAGCGAGCAAAAAAGACTTAGAACGCCCACTGTGCTTAGAAATCTGCTAGACATCAAATATGCTGCTGATAACGACAATGTGCAGTTGGATGACGTCGAAGCAGTTGAGTATGTATTAGATCGGTTCCGTTCCCCAAGTATCAGCTTGGGTGCATTGGGCCCCCCAGTACATCGTGACATTGCGATTGCAATGAACAATATGCGTCGTAAGTCTAAAACCGGCGCAGGGCCAATCTCTGGTTCAGGTGAAGGCGGCGAGCCCGTTACGCGTCGTTTTGGCAATCTTAGCTCTCAGTTTGAGAGCGCAAGCTCGGGCGTCAAGCAGATAGCCTCCGCACGATTTGGTGTTGATGCCGCTTATTTAAATGATGCAATTGAAATTGAAATCAAGATGGCGCAGGGCGCCAAACCAGGAGAAGGCGGGGCGCTTGCTGGTAATAAGGTTGTAGGTCTCGTTGCTGAAGTACGCCATGCAACGCCTGGCGTTGGGCTGGTTTCACCCCCACCACACCATGATATCTATTCGATCGAAGATTTAGCGCAGCTGATCTACGATTTGAAGCAAGTTAATCCAAATGCGCGCATCTGCGTTAAACTGGTCGCTCAGCCTGGTATTGGACAAATTGCGGTGGGCGTCGTTAAAGCCGGTGCCGACAAAATACTGATATCTGGCAATGTTGGTGGAACTGGCAACGCTCCTCAGACGAGTATTACCAACGCTGGTTTCCCTTGGGAAATTGGTTTAGCCGAAGTTCAGCAAGCCTTAGAAAAAAACAATTTACGCGATCGCGTTATTTTGGGAACCGACGGCGGGTTAATAACGGGCCGTGATATAGTGACGGCTGCCTTATTGGGGGCACAGGAATTTGGTCTTGGCACGTCCAGTCTCGTTGCCCTTGGCTGTTTGATGGTAAAAAAATGTCACACCGGAAAATGTCCGGCCGGACTAACAACTCAAGATCCAGAATTCCTCAAATTGTATAGCGGCAATCCCGAACACTTGGAAAATTATTTCCATTTTGTGGCCGAAGAAGTTCGTACAATATTGGCGAAGCTTGGATTTAAAAGACTTGAAGACATTATTGGCCGAACCGATCTTTTGCGAAGCGTTGATTTAGCGGAGCTCTACAAAGCCGCTGGTGTTCGCGCATCTAGCATCGATGAGAACGATACGAACTTAAGCCCGCTACTCAATAGAGCGGGCATTGTAGGTACGGCAGTTGCCACAAAACTAGCCCCCGGCGAACGCAACCCAGTCGATGACACGCTCGATCAAGAACTCAATCCGGAAGATATTATTCGGCGACTTAGAGCTGGTGAAACTGTTACCAAAAACGTGAAAATTCAAACCAGCCACAGATCTGTGGGGGCTCACTTAGCTGGGTGTATCGCTCGTGAATTCATCCTGAATGAAATCGACGTTTGCAGGGCAAAACTAAAATCTGACATCGAGCATCGTCTAGGGAGGACTCTGGAAGAGCGGGATCTGACTGAGCCGGAACAAGAAATGGCTAACGAAATGCTGGAAGCCGCCACTAGAGAATTTCAATCCAGACCTGCTCCCCTGAATGATAACGCCCTGACACTAAATTTTACAGGTTATGCGGGTCAGTCTTTTGGTGCCTTCACATCCCAAGGTATGAACCTCATTCTGAGGAGTGACGATACGAGTGGTGGCGATGGAAACGACTACGTCGGAAAAGGAATGTCAGGCGGCAAGATCGTTATCATGGCTAGATCGGGCGGCATTCGTGAGATTGTCGGCAATACGGTTCTTTATGGCGCTACGGGTGGTAGAGCGTTTTTTGCAGGGAAGGCCAAAGAGCGATTTGCCGTTCGCAATTCTGGAGCTATGGCCGTTGTCGAGGGTTGTGGTGATCACGGATGTGAATACGCAACTGGTGGCACTGCCGTAGTTCTTGGAAATATTGGCCGTAATTTTGGTGGTGGCATGAAAGGTGGGCTTGCCTTTGTTTATGACCCCCAAAATACCGCGCACAAATTTGCCAATCTCGACGACGTTGTTTATGGAAAAATTACTGACGAAGCCTTTACAGGGCGTTTCCTGAATGAGACCGACAAGCCTGATGCTTTTGAGGCAGAACTATACAAGCTTGTTGAACAACACGCCAAGGAAACAGGATCAAGAAAAGCCTGGTTCATTGTAAAAAATTGGAATGTAGCCAAGAAAAACTTCACCATGTTTGTACCCAAAGAAGTTGTTGCCTTGAGAGAAGAAAAGGCTAACCGAGAAAAGTATGACACGACCATCGTAAACTACATGCGACCCAATCAAGTCGTTGCGGTAGTAAAGAATGCGCAAGCTGCGTTGGCGGCGTGATCAGAGGATAGAGACAGTCGCATGTTAGAATATATGAGAATTACTTATATGCCGCCGGCCTGGCGATCCGCTAGTGAACGTGTCGGCGACTGGGTAGAAATCTGGCAGCGCTATTCTCAGTTGGAAGCAGCGGAACAAGCATCGCGTTGCATAACGTGCAACGACAGGCCTTGCCAGACATCATGTCCCCTTGGACAGGATCCCCCCGAATGGCTTAGGGCGGCAGCCGAAGGACGTTTAGAAGACGCACATCACTTAGCCTTTCCTTTAAGTCCCATGTACGGATATCTGGGCAAACTTTGTCCCCAAGATGAAGGCTTATGTCAAACAGGGTGTACTGTTCATAGGGTGACAGAAGCAGCTGGGATGGAGGAATATAATACAATTGGTATCGGCGCTGGCGAGGCTGATATTTGGGAGAACGCTGTCAAAGCCGGAAAAATATATTGGAAGAGCCCTCCGAGAAAAACTGGCAAGTTTGTAGGTGTAATAGGAGCGGGTATCGCCGCAACCTACGCAGCCATTTCGCTCATGCAAGAAGGTCATGATGTTACAATGATCGATCCCCATGATGGCATTGGCGGATTGATAAGATATGGCATACCTGATTTTAAAGCTCAGAAGAATGATCTAGATGTTGTCCAGAACGGTATGGTTGGCGCTGGCATTCATTTTAAGTTTGGCCACATAGTAATACCGCACGGGCATGATACCCGATCATGGCGAGATGCTTTTAACGATAAGCCAGAATCTTTTCGCCAAGCAGCGTTAACACCAATTCCTTTTGCTGACTTACTTAATAAGTATGATGCCGTGCTAGATGCCTCAGGCGCCTACAAACCAAATCAAATCACTTATACTGAAAACCAGCCAATAGAGGGTTACGGGCACGTCGTGCAAGCAATGGACTTCCTGACTTCTTACAACAAAATGGTACGGTTTGCTGGTGTAAACGTTTCGCAGGAAGAGGGAGGTCGGTATGTTCCACCCCAGCACCGAGTAGCAGGAAAAAGAATAGTCATCATTGGTGCCGGCGGTGATACAGGGCAAGATTGTATAAGAACTGCCCTCCGTGCTGGCGCCAGTGAAGTTACATGTTTGCATCGAAGCGACGTTATGCGCGCAGCCAAGAAGGAAGTAAAAGCGGCACATCAAGAAAGTGACGCACTTTTAGCAGCAGGTGCAGGCAAGGGGATGGAATTCAGTTTTTCCGTACACCCCATCAAGATTGAGAAGGTTGGCGATGAATATATCGTTTACGTACAGAAAAACGACGGAAGTGTGGATAGAATTCATACCGATCTCGTTGTAAGCGCTGTTGGCTTTAAAAATGAAAATAAAAATCCAGGCGATTTTGCAAGAAAATGGGGGGTTCCAGATCTACAGGTTTTCGATGGCACTTCGACGTCGATCGCCAATTTATTTGTTGGCGGTGATGCCTCTCTAGGAGCCAGTCTGCTTGTAAGAGCGGGTACTCACGCAAGACAAGGGGCCGACGTGATAGATGCCTACTTGCGGATGCGTGTTCCCTCGCGCAAAAGAATGGTTCAGGAGACACTGAGGTCGCACAACTTATTGTCAGCAGCATAAAGACCATTTCTCGGATTGGGCTGGGTTGAAGGGGGCCTGAATTTGTTATCTTATTGAAATTAATCATTGCCCATGACTGCACAAAACTTGACTTGCCTTAAGATAACACCCTATAAACGCCGCAAGATAAATGACCTGGGCGTTGCCCAAAGGCCTCCGGTCGGGATCTGTCACAGAGAAAATAGAAAGGCCGCAGTATTTTGCGGAAAGCAACAATGGCACGTGTATGTTCAGTAACCGGCAAAAAGCCGAAATTTGGCAACAATGTTAGCCACGCCAACAATAAGACGCGCCGTCGTTGGCAGCCGAATTTACAAGTCTGCTCGTTCCCATCCGAAATTCTCGGTAACAAAGTTGCCTTGCGTTTGACGGCCAACGGCATTCGCACGGTTGAACACAATGGTGGCCTTGATGCCTGGTTGCTTGGCACGCGCGATAGCCGCTTAAGTGACGACGCTCTCAAGATCAAAAAGCGCCTCACCAAAGTTCAGGCCCGCAAAAAAGCGGCTTAATTCATCAAAGAATATGTGTGTATGTGGGTACGTCTCAAATGTACCCCTAATACCTTCGTGATGCCCCATTTCGTCTTTGATGGTCCTGGATGACGCGGGCCTTAATTATAGCTATCGTTATCGAATGGCTCCCTTTTTAACTTCTGGCTCCTTATCACAAGTTGTCGATGATCACATTGCCTGGCTTGTCCGCTGGCATGAGTTGGCATTTCTGGATTTGGGGGCTCGCGCCGAGCAGGGCAAGAAGCTCATCCCGGCTGCAAGTTTCTCGATGTGGTACAAAACCGCTCAGCATACGTTACCCCAAGATCAGCCTGCGATTGATAGAATGGCGGCTCTGCATGATCAGCTGCACACCCTGGCGCGCCTTGTTCTAATGAAAACGCCGGATGGGCAGCCCATCGATCGTAAGGACTACGATTCTGTCATTGTTAAATATCAGGAGCTCATGCGCGGCTTGCGTCGTCTTGAACGCGCCTTCGCAACAGCCGCCTCAGGCCTTGATCTCTTGACGGGCCTACGCTCACGGGTTGGCTTGCAAGAAGATCTGGTGCGCGAACATAGCCGCTATATGCGCACAGCCAAACCTTTTTGCATTGCTATGATGGACATCGATCATTTCAAAAACATCAATGACACCTACGGCCATGAAGCTGGCGATCATGTTTTGGCAGCTGTTGCGGATCATATTACGCGTTCACTCAGGCCTTTTGATGATGCCTATCGTCTTGGCGGAGAAGAATTCTTATTATGCCTTAAGGAATCTGATCTTGCCGTAGGTCTCACCATACTTGAGCGCTTACGCAGTGGCCTTGAAAAGCTATCCATTACATTGGCCGACGGGACACCAATCAAAGTCACGTCTTCATTTGGTTTAACATCCAGCGCTCACGACATCGCCATTGAAGAAATGTTGCAGCGTGCCGATCAGGCGCTCTACCGGGCAAAAAACGAGGGGCGTAATAAAATCGCCATCATTGAGGGAATTCTTTAACACAACTTATAAGATTTATGTTGGGACAGAAGTAAGCGTGTCGCCTTTGCGCGCTTGTGTTGCCATGTAGATACCGCACGCGATGATGATGCCGGCACCTGTGAGTGTATGTAGCTTGGGTATGTCGTGCCAAATAAAGAAACCCACGACGGTTCCGGCGATAATTTGAGAATAGTGGAACTGCGATATGGTCGTAGCGGGTGCGTATTTGAGAGCACTGAATATTGATAAATTTCCAATCACATTAAAAAAGCCAGCGGCAAAAAGAACGCCAAATGTGCCTAGTGATATAGGCTCAAAATGAATGAGCATGGGCACAAGTCCAACAACAGCAGCGGCAAGGTGCGAAGATAGAACCATGCTTTGTACGCTTTCGGTTTGTGACATAATGCGCAGCCAAAGAACGTTCAGCGCAAAGATCAAGACACCCAGCATAGTTAGGCCGGACCCCATCCAACCGCCAGAGACAAATTGCATACCAGTTGGATTGATGGCAATAAGCACGCCGCAAAAGCCGATAAAAATGGCTACCATTGCCGTAAGGCTCAATCGTTCGCGCAAGAAAATAGCTGCCAGCAAAGCAACAATCATTGGCGTCGTAAATACAATCGCGTAAAAACTTGCTAGAGATAAAAACTTAAAAGCAGCCACATTACAAAAGTTAGTCCCTAGTGCCAGTACGGCACGGCCAGCTTGTTGCCGTGGTCGGCGCGGCCATAATTTTTTAATCTCGCCGCGCTGCCAGGTAATGATAAAGAGAACGACCACACCGTTGAGACCAAGAAAACCAATGATCTCGTAAAGAGGCAAATGCATTTCGGCGGTAAACTTCAAAGAACTATCGGCCATGACCCAAGATGTGTAGCCAATGAGGGCGTAAGTGATGGCGCGAAGGCGGGAGACACTTAGATTACGGGTCATATGTTGCCGGTGCTTTATTTGCTGATCCGATAATGATAGCGGTAAGCCTCTAAGAAGCCGAGCTTTTCATATAGCGACACAGCTGGAATATTCGTGCTCTCGACTTGTAAGTAGGATCGCTCGGCTCCTTGTGATTTTCCCCAAACTAGCAGTGAGGAAACGAGGCGTTGGGCGGCTCCAACACGGCGCGCAGCCGCAATTGTAACGATATCGAACAAACCAACCATGCCACGTTCGGCAACGGCCAAACCATAAGCCAGCGGCTGGCTATTCGCAAAAAGAGTGGCATAAGCTGTGGGTGCTTTGATAGCGGCAAGAATATTGTCATGGGCAGGATTTTTTTTATCAGGACCAATGCCATTTGCGTGGGCAAATCCCTTGCTCCATGACAGATCCGGTTTTTGTTGGATTACTATATCAGGATCTGACGTCTGTGAAGGCATCGAAGGATCTCGGATGTCCAATGTCATCACAAGGGTTTCATTGATCTTACGATAATTTTGATCTTCTAGAATTTCATCGGGACCTGTTCCTGCCAGGGGCGTTATCCGAAATAGCAGTGGTATCTTCCTTTCTGCATAAGCTGATTTTGCCACGCTTAGCGTTTCGTCAAAACTGCCTTTTGGCGAAAGTGCATTAACTGAATTTGCACGCTTGGTATAGCCAGACGCAAAACGAAAGAGCCAGCCATTATAAAAAATGGTTTCAAGACCAGGCCACGCATTGAAAGCGCATTCTTCAATCAATTTAATATGATCAATATCTCGATCCGTCATTTACACGCAATTTCAACACGGTTCCGACCATTTTTCTTGGCACAATAAAGAGCTTCATCGGCACGATGAAGAAGATCATCAATTGAGCCATCTTTCGCCTCAAGCTGCGCCAGACCTACGCTGACAGTACAGGGGATTGCCACATGCTTTGTTTCGCCGCCATAGGCTATAATGGGCCGCTCTGCAATATGCGTAAGGAGACGACTGGCGACGTCTGTTGCTGCTTCTAAATTTGTTTCCGGCAAGATAACGGCGAATTCTTCGCCGCCGATACGACCCAACTGGTCGGATTGACGCAAACTTTCTAGACTGGCCTTAACGACACCTTGTAAAACGGCGTCACCGGCGGCATGGCCGTGTTGGTCATTAACTTTCTTAAAATGATCAAGATCAATCATCATCACTGAAAGACTGCGGGCGAACCGTCGACTGCGGCGCATTTCTTGCTCGGCCTGGGCTAAAAAATATCGCCGATTGCTGATGCCGGTGAGAGAATCTGTGTTTGCTTGATGGAGCAATTCATTTTCAAGCTGTTTACGGTGTGAAATATCGTTCAGCGCCACCAGCACCGCCGCTTCATTGCCATACACCATCGATATAGCGGCAATTTCGGCCGTAAATTCGCGGTTCTGTGCGGTTTTCATTTTTACTTCGACATCGCGAATATCGCGCACTGTTTTAAAGAGCAAACGAAGATTCTCACGCTCTTGCGGCTCAACAAAGAAATCGATGCTCTTGCTGCGCAGCAATAGCCCGGCACTTTGTTGAAAAAGCAAACAAGTTTTTCGATTAACGAATAGAAGCTGTCCATCTGCAATGCGCGTGATGTAGATTGGATAAGGGAGAATTTCGAGCATGGCACGCAGATATTGCTCACTTTTAAGCAAAACTTGTTCAACGGCCATCTGATCGCTGATATCAAAAGCATTAATTTGCACAGCCTTGTCGCCATGCCAATCGATAACGCGCTCCGTGACGGATAACCAGATTTCCTTGCCATCACGCCGAATGGCCCTAACACGTGTTATGACGGATTTTTTTTCGCCACGCATGAGATCGTCATATTCTTCTTCAACATGCGCCCACATTTCAGGCGGAACCATTGAACGGATCAACGGTAGCTTCATGACATCAAGCGGCGTTTTATAGCCAAGTAATTTGGCAAAGGCCGTGTTGGCGTAGAGGGGCTTGAAGTTGCTATGGATGAGAACGCCCTGAACGCCGTTTTCGATGAGATCACGGAAATCTGGTGATCTTTTGTCCTCGACGCGGCGCATGCGGCTGCGGCGACGTTCGGCGCTGTTACGCTTACGCTGCGGGGGTTTGGGGGAAGATTTTACCATATACCCCTTAATTCTACTCCTTGCGACATCCGAGCGAAAGCTAGAATTGAGCTTTTTTTAAAATCAATGTTCATTTTCACTCGTCCTGTTTGCAGCTTATAAAATGATTGAGATGCAAGTCGATGCAGTTTGTGCTAATATTTCTGCATACGCTGTTCATCGAACAGGGTTGCCAATTGTCCCATCATGACCGGACCGAGTTGCTCGGTGTCGCTGATGGTGACGGCGCGGCGGTAATAGCGTGTTACGTCGTGACCGATGCCGATTGCTGTTAACTCAACGTCAGATTTTATTTCGATCCAATCGATCACTGAGCGCAAATGCTGTTCAAGATAGTTCCCGGGATTGACTGAAAGAGTAGAATCGTCAACAGGTGCTCCATCAGATATGACCATGATAATGCGGCGCTGTTCTGGGCGCGCTAACAACCGCGCATGAGCCCAGAGTAACGCCTCGCCATCGATGTTCTCTTTGAGTAAGCCCTCGCGCAGCATCAGCCCTAAATTTCGCCGTGCATGCCGCCAAGGCTCATCGGCGGCCTTATAGATAATGTGGCGCAGATCATTCAGTCGTCCTGGTAAAGGCGGTTTTCCTGCTTTAACCCATTCGTCGCGTGCCATGCCGCCTTTCCAAGCGCGTGTCGTAAATCCTAGAATTTCTGTCTTGACGCCGCAGCGCTCCAAGGTACGTGCCAGTATATCGGCGCTCATGGCAGCGAGTGTTATGGGTCTACCGCGCATGGAGCCTGAGTTATCAATCAGCAAGGTGACAACAGTGTCTCTAAAATCGGTCGCCTTTTCGCGCTTATAAGAGAGTGAATGTGATGGTGAGGCAACAATCCGTGCCAGGCGGGAGGTATCAAGCAATCCCTCTTCAAGATCAAATTCCCATGAGCGCGTTTGCTGCGCCATTAATTTGCGCTGTAAACGGTTAGCTAGGCGCACGATCATGCTTTGCACATGACGGACTTGCTGATCAAGCATCAGGCGTAGACGCGATAATTCTTCACCCTGACATAGCTCGCGAGCGGCAACAATTTCATCGTGTCGTGTGCTAAAGACGCGATATGTCGTGCGTGGACCTGTTTCAAAATCCCAATCCTCACCTTGCCGATTGTTGCCTTGCTGCGGTGCTTCGCCTTCACCAGTCGTGGCATTTGCTCTTTGTTCGCCTTCTTGATCTTGACTGTCGCTTTGTTCGGCGGCGGCACTGCCTGCGGAACTATCAGGTTCGCCTTCGTCGCTTTCAGCGTCGGTAGCTGAGGTTTGCTTTTCATCCTGCTCGGCACCAGAGGCGCCATCTTCATCTTCTGGCTCGCCCTCATCGGGCTGATTTTGGCCCGGACCTTCCATATCCATAGCCTCTAACAAGCGGTGCACTTCATCAGCATAGGCCTTCTGATCGTGTAAAAGTTTTGTGAGATGGCCAAACTGTGAGCCAATGCGTTCCTCGATCCAGGGGCGCCAAATTTCGGCGGCTCGCGCGGCAGATTTTGGCAAGGTCTGTCCTGAGAATTTTTCATGCGCCAAAAGACGCATAACATCGGCCAAAGGAACTTCGGCCTTGGAAGTAGAGCGCTCAAAACCTTGTTGTTTGCAGCGTTCATCGAGCAAAGTTGTCAGATTATGGGCTACACCCGACATGTGTTGGGCACCTAAAGCCTCGCAGCGCGCTTGCTCAAGAGCCTCGAAGACTGTGCGCGCTACAGCATTGCCGGGAACTGTTTTGGCATGGATTTTGGTATCATGATAACGCAAACGTAAGGCCACAGCATCAGCAGCACCTCGAATGAAGGCAACTTCCGTCCGTGGGAGGCCTGCCGAAGGCAGAGGTACTTTGACGCGTGTTCCGGCAACGCCAGTGGGTTCTGTCGTAAAGCCGACTTCAAGTTCTGCCCGATGGCCGATGGCCTTGATGGCCAGCGCCGTCGCGCGCTTAAATGTTTCGACGGGCGTGTCGGTCGTCATTCGAGATTAATGCGACTTTGTCAGAGTTGTACCTAAAGGCAGCTCTTCATTCATGCAGCGCTGATAAAACTCGGCAATGGCAGGGCGTTCGGCCTCGTCGCATTTGTTGAGAAAGCTCAAACGAAAGGCGATCGCCATGTCATGAAAAATATCCATGTTTTCTGCCCATGTGATAACGGTACGGGGGGACATAACGGTCGAAATATCGCCTTGCATAAAACTTTGCCGCGTTAGATTAGCTAAAGTTACCATGGACGCAATCTGTTTACGGCCTTTGTCGGTTGCAAATGTTGGCACTTTAGCAACGACAATTTCAGTCTCTTCGTCTTCTGGCAAATAGTTAAGCGTGGCAACGATATTCCAACGGTCCATTTGGCCTTGGTTGATCTGCTGTGTGCCATGATAGAGGCCGGTTGTATCGCCAAGACCCACCGTATTAGCCGTGGCGAATAAACGAAAGGCGGGATGCGGGTGAATGACACGGTTCTGATCGAGCAGCGTTAGCTTGCCTTCAACTTCTAAGACGCGCTGGATAACAAACATGACGTCAGGACGACCGGCATCATATTCATCGAACACCAAAGCACAGGCGTGCTGCAAGGCCCATGGCAGAAGGCCCTCGCGGTATTCGGTTATTTGCTGGCCGTCTTTAAGGACAATGGCGTCTTTGCCTATCAGATCGATGCGGCTGATATGACTATCAAGATTGACGCGAATACAGGGCCAATTTAATCTGGCGGCGACTTGCTCGATGTGTGTTGATTTTCCTGTGCCGTGGTAGCCCTGAACAAGGACGCGCCGATTGTGTGAGAACCCGGCAAGAATGGCCAAAGTTGTGTCGTGATCGAAGCGATAGGCTTCATCAACATCAGGAACATGTTCGCCATTGGAAGAAAATGCCGGTACTTGTAGATCACTATCGATACCAAATGTTTGGCGCACAGATACTGTGATATCGGGCAATCCTTTTTCGTCATTGGCGATGGCTGAGGGTGTTTTGGCAGCAGTTGCTTTAGGCGGCATACGTTTTCCCATGATGTGACTAATCAGCTTCTTCCGTACCATAGATTTGGCGCAAAGTCGCGAAGGCTTGATTGATTAACTTGAATTTTTCTTCGGCTTCTGGGCTGCCACCGTGTAGATCGGGATGGTGACGCTTTACGAGAATCCTATATTGGGCTTTGATGGCCGAAAAATCGACCGGCGGATTAAGCTCAAGTTCGGTCAAGGCGTCAAACTCCGTCTTTGGCATTGTGGGATTGGGTGGTGTTGCCTCGGCTTCTGTGAAAAAATCGCGCATCACTTCATCACGTAGATGCTGTTCTTGGGCACGCCACTGTCCAACCGGCCAAGAAGGACGATCCCACACCACGGCTTTACGGATATGGGCTTCAATCTCATCCATGGACATACCCGAAAAATAATCCCAGTTCGAATTATATTCGCGGACATGCTCAAGGCAGAACCAATAATAGTCGTTAAGCTGTGAACGACTTTTAGGAGCTCGATAATCACCAGCTTGCGCACAGCCAGGACAGTCGCAGCCCTTGATTTTGACGGGGCGGTCGAGTGTTTCGAAGAACTGGTCCTTAATCGGTTCGGCGCGCATGGTACACTATATCAAACCTCCATTATGGCTGTGCAAGTCTTGAGAAACTCTTTTTCTCGCTAGTTATTACCCAAATTTATGTAGTCAAAAATGGCGGAAAACATGGAAAAAGAAAGAATGTTTCGCACACGAAACTATTATTAGTGCCAAAAATAGGTATGATGGGAAATATCCCATTTTACGAGAGACAACATGCTTCAGGCCTTAAAAAAACACAACTTAATCGCCGAGGGCGATATTATCCTTGTTGAACAGCCCCTCGGCCATTTCATGGATGCAGGCCATGACCATTTCATGCCTAAAGCAGTGTCAGGAAGGCCGCAGCCACAAATGACCCAGCAAAGTAGCTATAGCGAACGCATCCGGCTCAAGCTAACGGATGGTCTTAAGCCATCGCTTCTTGAAATTACCGACGATACGATGCGTCATGTAGGCCACGCCGGTCACGATGGACGGGGCGAGACCCACTTTCATGTAAAAATCGTCAGTGAGGTATTTATCGGACTCAATCGCCTTGATCGCCAACGCCTCGTTTACACATTGCTATCTGACGAAATGCGGGAATGGGTGCATGCCTTGACGATGGAAGTGTTTGCGCCTGCCGAACATAACCCTAAGAACCCATAGCTGATTATCGAAAGTAAAAAATTGCGCTTTTTGTTTATTCTTAAATAAGAACGGATCAAAATTTTAACCAAGAAGGAGATCGCCATGTATCAGTTGCAGTCTAATGTATCGACACTGAATGCCAACCCAAAGACAGCGCGCAGTGCGCTGATTAATCGTAATGTAACAGTCGCTGGTCATCGTACAAGCGTTCGGCTTGAACCTGATATGTGGAGCGGCTTATCTGAAATCAGCCGTCGCGAGCAATCCTCGCTGCACGAAATATGTACTTCTATTGCCGCCAACAAACCCGAGAATAGCTCACTCACAGCAGCCATTCGTGTATATGTCATGAGCTATTATCGTACGGCTGCCACCGAGCAGGGGCACGCCAAGGCTGGCCATGGCCATGGTATTCTGGGCGCTGTAGATAGATCGCCAGAACCAAGATCACAAGAGCCCATCACACCCTTTTCGCTCAACGGGCAAATTCTACAAATAGCCGAACAAATTAGCGGCAAGAGAATGGCAGACTAAATCAAGATTGTACGCATAGTACCCCGAAGGGCGATGGATTAACGCAGAAGCTCCAGCCATAAATCGCGCACAGCGTCTGTTTTGACATCGTGGCTAACAAAAGCGTCGCCAATGCGACGCGCCAGAATAAGGGTCAACTTCTTGTTTTGAGCCTTTTTGTCTTGGGCCATGAGATCCATAAGTTTGTCGACGTCATAATCAAAAGTTGATGGTGGCGCAACCGGCAGTCCCATAGTAGCAAAATGATCGCGCACCTCATAAGCTTCGGCATGAGAACAGAAGCCAAGCTGTGCCGATAATTTGAAAGCCATAACCGCACCAATGGCCACAGCCTCGCCGTGCAGGATGAGTTGATTATACCCAATGATAGCTTCGAGAGCGTGACCAAAGGTATGTCCGAGATTGAGTAAAGCACGTTCGCCTTTTTCGCGCTCATCGGCGGCGACGATTTTGGCCTTTTGTGAGCAGCAATATCCAACAGCATAAATTTGCGCCTGACGGTCGCCACGCAAGAGTTTGTCACCATCGCTTTGACACCAGTGGAAAAAATCAGCGTCTTTGATGAGGCCGTATTTAACGACTTCGGCATAGCCGGCCAACATTTCGCGTTTCGGTAGAGAATCCAGCACCGTGACATCGGCTAAAACGAGCCGCGGCTGATAGAAAGTGCCGACCACATTTTTCCCGTGTACTGTATTAATCCCGGTTTTTCCGCCGACTGAACTATCGACTTGAGCCAGCAAAGAAGTTGGTATTTGGACAACATCGATGCCGCGCATGACGAGTGATGCGGCAAATCCAGCTAAATCACCGACAACACCACCACCCAGAGCGATGACCAAGCTTTGTCGGTCAATGCCATTTTTAAGCATATGATCGAGCACAACTTGCAAGGTTGTAAAATCCTTACTGCCTTCACCGGCACTGACCTCAAGGGCAGGTATTAGGGTGTGTCCAGCTGCGGCTAGAACGGCTTCAAGCCTTTGACGGTACAAAGGGCCAACATTGTTATCGGTGATAATCAGACAACGCCTGACGCCGAGCCGAAGGCTGATCAATGTTCCTGCTTCAGATAAAATGCTGTCACCAACAACAATATCATAAGAGCGATGACCGGCGTTAGCCATAAGGTCAATGGGTATAATTTTCCCAGGCACGAAGGCCGCAGTTTGCGATGGTTGGGGTACCGGTTTTCCGATCATCTCATCCTCAGGAAGCCGTTTTGTTGAGTTGTGAAAATTCTCCCAAAGCCTTTAACACGCGATCCACAGTTTCATCGCTGGGACGATGATCGCTTTCGACAGTGACATCGGCTTCAGCATAAACCGGTTCACGCTCAATCAGCAATTTTTCCATAACTGTGCGGGGATTGTCTTGTTTGAGCAAAGGCCTGTCGTTGCGCCGCGACGTGCGTTCCAGTAAGGTTTCGATATCAGCGCGCAACCATACAGAGAGGGCTTTGCTGTGAATGAGGGCGCGTGTTTCTGGATCTACAAACGCACCGCCCCCAGTCGCTAAAACATGTATCGGCCGATCCAATAAACGGGCAATTACGCGCCGTTCGCCTTTACGAAACTCTGTTTCGCCAAAATGGGTAAATATTTGCTCCACGCTCATTCCGGCGGCGGTTTCGATTTCGCTGTCCGAATCGAGGAAAGGCAGCGCCAGTCGGGCCGCCAACCGCCGCCCAATACTGCTTTTTCCGGAGCCCATCATACCCACAATAACAATTGTCTTATTGGGGATAAAACTTACAGCGTCCGAAGTGTTCGTGATTGCGCTCATGTCATAATCAGATCAAAATGCCGGACAAAATTGCCTCATAGCCTCTTTATCACATGGGGCAAGCCATTCAGGCAAGGTTTGGGCAAAGAGACGGAGTGAAAATGGTGCGAAAGCTGCTGATAGGGGTTGGAATTCTGGTGCTGTTGGCTCTGGGCGCACTAGTATGGCTGGCGCGAGCTCCGATAACACCGGTCGTACAGAAAGTTGAAAAGGTTATTCCCGATGAACGCATTCCGCACTAGTCTTGCCGCCTTTTGTGTGTGCTTGATCGCTTTGCCGCTGCAAAGCGAAGCTCAGAATGAAGTCATTCCCAATCGTGATGCCAGTTTTCTGCCGCTTGAGAGCGTGGCCCCTTATGGCAACGCGCCACTGATAGCACCAGAAACAGCCTCGGCGCCGCCCATGTCGCTTGCGCCGACAGCAAGCCCTTCACAGCCGCAACAACCCCAAGCTAAAGCGGGATCTGTAGAGGTTCCCGTTACACCTATGATGCCAGTGACACAACAACCATCGACGTCACTACAACCATCAATACCGCCTCAATCGGTAAAAACAGAAACACCGCCAGGAGCTGCAACCGCCACAACAGCCTCGGTCGTTCTGCCGCCCCCAACCGTTGTCAGCGCACCTGAAATATTGGCAAAGCCCGTAGAATCGGGGGCAATCCGGGATATTGATCTCGACTCGATAGGGCTATTGGCTTCAGAAGAGGGTGGCCTTGGTAATGCGATGTGGAAGGGTACGCCACGCGAATTGGTTGAGCGTCTGTTGCCGTCATTGACCCTACCTGCAGCCTCTCCCGTGCTTAACGGCTTAGCGCGACGGTTGCTTTTGACGATCGCGAGCGTTCCGTCAGGCGAAAGTTCGAGTAATCGTACTTTGACGGCTATGCGCGTTGAAAAATTGGTCATGCTCGGCGATGCCAAGGATGCCTGGCGCTTGGCTATGATGACAAAGCCTGATCGTATCGACGAGATCACATTGCGTCTTGCAGCTGAAGCAGCGCTGGTAAGCGACGCCGGCAAAGATGTTTGTGACAAGCTGCCGGATATTATGAAGATGGATAATAGTCCGGAATGGCAAAAATCTCTGATCGTTTGCCAAATTCGTGCCGGCGACACCAAAGCAGCACAACTCGGTCTTGAGGTTATGCGGACACAAAGCATTAAGGATGACATCTTCCTTTCGTTGGTTGATAAAAACATATTGAGCGGCAGCAAAGTTCTGCCCCGGCAATTGACGCCGCTAAGGCCATTAACGTTGGCGCTCCTGCGCATCATTGATCAACCGATTACAGGGGAAGTTTATGGGCGTCCCGAGGCAGCACTTATTCCGGAACTGCTTTTGTTAAAAACAAAAGAAGATAATGGTCGCTTGCAACTCGCCGAACGGGCAGGGGATCGCGGCTTATTAACCGGCGCTCAAATTGAGGCCGTTTATCAAAGCATAGTCTTCGCACCAGAAAATCTCAGTGGAGCCTTGAATGCCGCGGATACCGGCGGGCGGTTGCATGCGTTACTTTATCAGGCGGCATTGCAGGAAAAGACACCGCAGAGTCGCGTGGATTATGTCAATAAATTTTTACATAGCCTAGGTGCACCGGCACTTAATGGGGCTCTCGGACAAGTGCTTGCTGACATGGCAAAAGATATTCCCATTACAAGCGATAATAATAATTTTGCACCATCAGCCCTGCGAATATTTATTCTTGCCGGAAAACCAGAACAAGCCTTGGCATGGCTGAAGCAAGCGCAAAGCGCGGCGGCTTCATCGCCCGATATTGCAAAAGAGTTGCAAATTATTTGGCCCTTAACAGTTTTGTCGGGGTTGGTGCCCGATAATGATTATGGTCAGAGCTTTGGTAAGTGGCTTGAGGCCGAACTACGAGAGGCTGATCGCACTAAACGCGAACAGATTGGCTCGGTATTGTTATTATTCGATTCCGCTGGCTACGCTGTGCCGGAGGAAGCTTGGGCCCATGTCGTTGACGTGTCGGTGAATGACAAAAAGCAAGTTATACCTTCCTCGGCTTTGCTTTTGGAGCGCTTGCATGCGGCCGGAACGGCCAATCGCCGCGGTGAAGCTGTGTTGCTTGGTTTGTTGGTGGCCGATGGCGGCATAGGCGAGCCGCCTTTTTTTGCCTTAGCCGATACGGTGCGCGCCTTACGCTTGGTTGGATTAAGTGCTGATGCCCAAGCTTTGGCGCGTGAGCTGGCGGCAGTTTTATTGGCGCCCCCCCAAGGCCTCTAATGCCAAAACAAGCGAAGCAACCAAGACCAGCCCTTGCCTCCGTAAGCTCCAGAACAAAAACCAACCCGCTACAAGCAGTGAGTTGGAAATCGACGGTATTAATTGAATCGTTTCTCGATATGTTATTGGCCGAGCGTAATGCGGCGATCAATACGCGTGCCGCTTATGGCCGTGATCTTAGCGATGTTGCGCAATATCTCGCTAAACAAAACGCGGACCTCGTCGCTGCCAGCGAAGATGAGTTGCGCGGCTATCTGCAATCGCTCGGCAAGACATCGGCGCGCACACAGGCCCGACATTTATCTTCAATAAGGCAATTTTACCGCTTTCTATGCTCTGAGCATCATCGCAAAGAAGATCCAAGTCGGGCCATAGACGCCCCCAAACTGGGTCGCATCTTGCCCAAATATCTGAGTGAGGGCGATGTAAATAAATTACTCATGGTCGTTAATCGGATGAAGGGACAAGATGGTATGCGTCTCAAGGCGATGCTGGAACTACTCTATGCCTCGGGCCTGCGCGTAACTGAATTGGTAAGTTTGCCTTTAAGTGCCCTACAGTTTGAGCGCGGATTTATTCAAGTGAAAGGTAAAGGCGGCAAAGAACGTGTTGTGCCATTAGGCGAGCCAGCCGCAAGGGCCCTAAGGGCGTGGCTACCAGAGCGCAAAGCAATACTAGGCGACAAGGCCAAGTCTCCATATTTGTTTCCATCACGCGGCAGCACAAAATACATCACACGACAAAGGTTCTTTCAGCTTTTGAAAGAAGTCGCTCTCAAGGCCGGTATCGATCCTAAACGATTAAGCCCCCATGTGCTGCGGCATGCCTTTGCCACCCACCTCGTCGAACATGGTGCCGATCTACGCAGCGTCCAAACCATGCTTGGCCATGCCGATATTGCAACGACGCAAATATACACTCATGTCGCCTCCGAGCGTCTTAACCAAACCGTTGTGGAACACCATCCCTTGGCAAGACCGGCAAAACGCAGGTAATTTGCAAAAAAATTCCTGGCTAATCGCTGGAATCAGGTTTAAAGAGACGCTTGCCAGCTAGACGTTCCGGTGTCAAAAAGGCCCCAAGGATACGCCGTTTTTTGGCCGTCACCCAACATTATAGGGTTATAAAATCTATGTTTTCCAATCTGTTAGGTTTGCTCTCCGCCGATATGGGTATTGACCTCGGCACCGCTAATACACTCGTCTATGTGAAAGGCCGCGGCATTGTGCTCAATGAGCCCTCTGTTGTTGCGATCGCGCAAAGTAAGGGTAAACGCCATGTTTTGGCTGTAGGTGACGAAGCCAAGCTCATGCTTGGCCGCACACCCGGCAACATTCAGGCCATTCGACCGTTGCGTGACGGTGTTATTGCTGACTTTGAAGTCGCTGAAGAAATGATCAAGCACTTCATTCGCAAGGTCCACAACCGCCGAAGTTTTGCTAACCCACAAATTATTATTTGTGTGCCGTCAGGTTCAACAGCTGTTGAGCGACGGGCCATTCAAGAGTCAGCTGAGTCAGCTGGTGCGCGTCGGGTATTTCTGATTGAGGAACCGATGGCCGCTGCGATTGGCGCTGGGTTACCCGTTACTGAACCCACAGGATCGATGGTCGTTGATATCGGCGGCGGCACGACAGAAGTTGCGGTGTTGTCGTTGGGCGGAATAGTGTATTCGCGCTCCGTTCGTGTCGGTGGTGACAAATTGGATGAGGCGATTATCAATTACATTCGGCGCTATCACAATCTTTTGGTAGGCGAAAGCACGGCCGAGCGGATTAAGAAAGAAATCGGCTCAGCTTGTCCGCCGGAGGATGGCGAAGGTCGTACGGCAGAGATCAAAGGCCGCGACTTGATGAATGGAGTGCCAAAAGAAATTATAATTACCGAGCGGCAAGTTGCTGAAAGTTTAGCCGAACCGGTCAGCGCAATTTTAGAAGCCGTCAAAGTCGCTCTTGAGAATACGGCGCCCGAACTTGCGGCCGATATCGTCGATAAAGGCATAGTCCTTACCGGCGGCGGCGCGTTGTTGCGCAATCTAGATTTAGTCTTGCGCCATGCTACCGGCTTGCCGGTTTCGGTCGCTGAAGATCCATTATCTTGCGTTGTTCTCGGCACGGGCCGTGCCCTTGAAGAAATGAAAACGCTTAAGAATTTGTTGTTAGGCGGTTACTAAGCTCTTAGTCCCAAGCCGTCTATTTAATCAGTTGGCTTCAGGTTCATTATTGGTTACTGTTCCAGCAGCTTATCCACCAACCGAAGCTTCTGCATGACGGTTCGTACGCGCAACACAGAATGGGTTCATTTGACCTCTATGCCCTGGCGCGTTCTGGTGCAACGTTTCTCTTTCATTCTTTTCATGGCGGCCTCGGTTGGCCTGCTCATTCTTGGTCGTGCTCAGCCAGCCTTAATTGAAGGCGCACGCGCCCATATTATCGATGTGCTTGCTCCGCTGCTTGATGCGGCCGCGCGCCCTATGACGGTGGCACAAAACATATCATCACGCATCGAAAGCTATCGCCAACTGCAAAAAGAAAATGACGATCTTCGCAGTAAAAACGCACAGTTGGCACAATGGCAAAATGCTGTCGCAACTTTACAGAATGAAAATCGCGAACTCCACGCCTTGCTCAATTTCAAAACTGAACCGGGCCTATCTTATATCTCCGCACGCGTGATCGCCGATACTGGCGGCCCCTTTGTGCGCAGCTTGGTGGTTACCGCTGGAAAAATTGACGGTGTACGCGAGGGCATGGCCGTGATGACAGGCGAAGGTTTAATCGGACGCGTGATTGAAGTGGGCGACTGGTCTTCGCGTGTTCTTTTAATCACGGATCTTAATTCACGCATCCCGGTGACGATTGCTGGCAGCGGAGATCGCGCCATTCTTGGTGGTGATAATTCGGCCGAGCCGAAACTCATGTATTTACCGCAAGATGCCGTACTTAATCCGGGTGCTCGCGTCATCACATCCGGCCATGGCGGCATTTTCCCCCCTGGTCTACCGGTTGGCACCGTTTCCACGACTACCCATGGCGTTACAAGCATTATGCCTTTGGCTGATCTCGGACGTATCAACTATGTACAGCTTGTCGATTTCAACCTGAAGGGCGGCGCCTTCAATCCTTTGGCGGCCAAGGTCGAAGCCGAGCTCAACCAACAGCAGCGCTAATGCTAACGACAGTCTGGCAACGCCTCGACCAAGGCGCGCGTTTGGCTTTGCCGTTTGTAACGGCATTAATTTTCACATTAATAAGTGCAATCACTTTGCCGTTACCTTGGTTTGGCGAGGTAGCGCCGCCCCTAGCCCTCATCGCCGTATATTACTGGGCCATTCATCGGCCTGATTTATTTTGGCCAAGCATGGCTTTTGGTATTGGATTTCTCAATGACGTCGTTCATTTCTTACCCCTTGGTCTTTCGGCTCTTATCTTTGTCGCAGCACATCATCTCGTGTTGACGCAGCGTCGTTTCTTCGTAGGCCATGCCTTTTTTATGTTGTGGTGGGGCTTTGCTTTAACCATGCTCATTGTCATGCTGGCAACGTGGGGACTGCAGTCAGCCATTAGGTGGCAGCTTGTTCCCTTTTTACCAGTTGTGGTGCAAGCCTTGTTGGCGATAATAATTTTTCCGCTTCCGGCCTGGCTTTTAATCAGGCTGCAGCGCCTAACTTTGAGCCATATTTAAAATGTCGCGCGACAGTGAGCGTAGTCGAATTTTTAGCCGGCGCGCGATCCTTGCTGGTGGTTTGAAAGTGGGGCTGCTCTCATTACTTGCTGGGAAACTGTATTATTTGCAGATTATTGAAGGCGAGAAATACCGTACACTTGCCGAAGAAAATCGCATAAATCTACGCCTTATTGCTCCACCGCGTGGCCAGATCCTCGATCGTAATGGCACGCCCTTGGCGCTTAATCAGCAGAATTACCGCGCCGTTCTTTTGCCAGAGCAAATCGACAATCTTGATCATTTGCTCGATAGTCTAAATTCTTATATTGATCTCAGTGATGGAGACCGCAAACGTATTGAACGCGAGTTAAAGAACAACGGCAATTTTACCGCGATTTTAGTTCGGGACAATCTAACCTGGGATCAAGTAGCCACGGTTTCGCTCCATGCGCTCGATCTCCCTGGGGTCGATATTGAGGCTGGCGCCGTACGTTCCTATCCTTATGGTGAAGTCGGCTCTCATATACTTGGCTATGTTGGTACCGTATCAGAAAGCGAGGCGAACGAAGATGAAACCGTACTCGCTATTCCCGGCTTTCGCATCGGTAAGAGCGGCATCGAAAAGCAATATGATCGTGAACTACGCGGTGAAGCCGGCAACGTACAACTAGAAGTGAATGCTCACGGTCGTGTTGTGCGCGAGTTGGCGCGCAATGAACCGAAATCCGGCCATGATGCTACGCTCACCATTGATATTGGTTTGCAGCAATTTGTAAAAAAAGCATTGAATGAACAGCAGGGGGCGGCGGCGGTTGTCCTTGATGTACATACAGGTGCCATCTACGCCCTCGTTTCACATCCAGGGTTCGATCCCAATCTATTTACTTATGGCATCTCGCAAGATGACTGGGATCGCCTGAATAACGATGAGCATGCGCCTATGCTCAATAAAGTAACGTCTGGTTTATATGCACCCGGATCAACCTTTAAACCAATGGTGGCCATGGCGGCCCTTGAAGCCGACATACTCGATCCCGAGGCAACTGTATTTTGTCCAGGCTACATCGATCTTGGTGATTATCGTTTTCACTGCTGGAAGCACACCGGGCATGGACGGGTCAATCTTAATCAGGCTGTTGCAGGTTCGTGTGATACGTATTTCTATGACCTTGGCCGTCGCACCGGCATAGATCGTCTACAGGCTATGGCTAAACGTTTTGGTCTTGGCCAAAAACTCGATATTGATTTACCGCACGAACGGATAGGCCTCATCCCTAGCCGCGCTTGGAAATTGGCGACGCGTGGCACGAGTTGGCAGCAGGGAGAAACCCTCGTAACCGCGATTGGCCAAGGCTACATGTTGGTATCGCCATTGCAGCTAGCCATCATGGCGGCGCGTATAGCTAATGGCGGCATCGCTATTAAGCCGCACATCATGAAGCAAATCATCGGTAGTCCTATTGAGCAAACTGAGTGGCCTTCGCTTGGACTTGATGCGGATAATATTGCTCTCGTGCAAAAAGCCATGGCGGCGGTTGTTAATGAACCCATCGGCACAGCCTATGCGGCACGTATACATGAAGAAAATATGGCGATGGCTGGAAAAACAGGCACCTCGCAAGTTAGACGTATTAGCGAGTCTGAACGTGAAGAAGGTATCACAGCCAACGATGACCTGCCTTGGAAAGAACGTGATCATGCCCTTTTTGTTGGCTTTGCCCCGATTGAAGAACCTCGTTATGCGATCGCCGTAATTATCGAGCATGGCGGTAGCGGCGCTCATGCCGCTGCGCCTTTAGCGCGCGATATTTTACTTGAATGTCAGAAACGAAATGTAAGTTGAGAGGCCGCTGAGTTTATTTTAAGTCATATCCCTAAAGCATCTATGTCTAATCTCGACATTATGCAGATCTATGCAACGGAGCTAAATCTATTCTTCTAATGACAGATCGTCCTTGCGCTGAAGTAGGAATGAGGGATTTTCTTTCCAAGTATAAAGCAAATCCTGCGCGAGGCTGACGGTTAACCGATCAAAGGCCGCCAAGGCGTAACTCAATTCGCGCGGATGGACAATCTGTTCGTCAGGTCTTGCGCCGCGCGATAACAAGAAAATTGATACGAAGCCCGATTTATCTATGCCAAGAGCACGGCATACGACAGCCAAAGCGCGCCCACCTGTTTCTGAGACTATATTATCAACCAAGACGAGCCCCAAATTAGTAAGGCGCGTGAGCAAAATGTTGAACAGACGAAAATGTCCAAGGCGCAATACTTGGGGCAAGATTTTAGGCGATAAGGTTTGGCGTTCAGCCAGCCAGTCGGCCACTTGTATCATGGCGCTATCGTCATTCTTCTCGAGCTCGTAGTGAGAAAGAAGATCGTCGATGGTTTGTGCTAAGGCTTCGTCAACTTGTCCTGCCGATAGGCCAAATCGTTTCAACGCATAGCGCCGCAAATCCTGCGATACCCACCAGAATAGTTCGGTGGCTGTTTCAACCGTAAGCTCTGGGCGTTGCATGACCGGCTTGCGCAACTCGGCGGCAAAGCGCGCGGACTCGACAAGGACCCCAAGGGCTTTGCCGCTTAACTTGGCGCCAAGATTTTCAGCCACGATCTGCATAATATGAATATCACCGGTTGTAACCAGAGCGTCTGCGACGGCTTCGTTGATGGATTTGCGTGCTGCGACGGCCTTGGCATGGTCACGGCTCTGTGTTTCAACGACCGTGACCAGGTCTTGATCGGTGAGGGTTTCATTCGATATGAGAACAGAGCGGGCGACTTCGATGTTGTCGCTTGCTAAACTTACGGCCATCCGCCTTGGCATCCGCTTGGCGTCAACAAACTTATTGACGAGTTCAGCGCGGACAGCTGGATTACGCGTTTGTAGAAGCTGGTCTATAAGATCATTGACGAGCTCTTCCTCACGGATCGACAGGCTGATATCTTCAGCCAGGAAAACATCCGCAAGCATGCCAGCAAGTTGCACGCGCGCGCCTTCGCTTCGCTCATGTGCGAGGGCAAATAAGGATGGCAGTCGCTCCTGCAACCGACCCATCATAGGGAATCTCCTCTAATAACCGCGAACGCGACATCCTGCGCGCGATTGCGGCTGGATTTAAAAAGTGCCGCGACAGTTTGGCGGCTGGCGCCATCGTGACTGCGGCTCGTCACGGGCCTGTTCATAAGGCCTGATCTTTGACATTTACTTAAAATCCAATACACTCCAAATTGATTAACGATTTCTTCATTGCGTTTATGCAACAATTTCCCCGAATTACTTTCATAGAATGATCTGAAGTTGGAGCTGTGATGCCAGTCACACCCGTGCCAGGTCCGGGTTTGCCCGTAGCCCCTTTGCCACAGGAAGTGGCGGCCAAAGTGCCTGTCCAAGTTCAGATACAGGCCGCGCAGCCGATTATTCAACGAGCGGTTGATCCTCCGTCGTCCTCGGAACGTGGCCACACGGCGCGGGGCAACAAAGAAAAAGCTGATTCCGGAGATAGTGAAAATAGTCCCGGCAAGCGGGGTAGCAAGGTTAATATCCGCGCCTGAGCACGCCCAAATTCCGTTCCCGATTCTTTCAATTATTCCCGGTTGCAATGCACTCATAAATGTGGCTCCTGACTAAACGGGGGCTTATATTTGTGTAACTTCAAGCTGTTGTTCCTGCGCTTCTTACCCCGAATATATCTCGCAACCGCGAAACTAAATCATTGATTCTATGGTAAAAAATCTGTTAAAGCGCCGTTTGGAGCAATACTTACTGACAGCGGGAATCTTCCTCCCTCTTTTGAGTAGATTCGTATGAAAAAAATTTTACGGCTCGGATCGCGTGGCAGTCCTTTGGCACTTCTGCAAGCCGAAGAAGTACGAAATAAAATATTACAAGCGCATCCAACATGGGCCGTGGATGGCGAAATTGAGATTGTGCCTATTCGCACGACCGGCGATTGGCGTCCTGAGCACAAGGAACGAAGCCTGATGGATATGGGCGGCGACAAAGGACTGTTCACCAAGGAAATTGACGAAGCTCTACAGGCAAACTTTATCGATATGGCTGTGCATTCGATGAAGGATGTTCCCACATTGCTACCCGACGATTTGGAATTCGTGGCTGTGCTTGATCGATTGGATCCTCGTGACGCCTTTCTCGGCCGTCATGTGCGGACGTTAGATGAGTTGCCATCGGGTGCGGTCGTTGGCACATCAAGTCTAAGGCGGCAGGCCCAAATTCTTGCTCGTCGTCCAGACCTGGTTGTCAAACCCTTGCGTGGGAATATCGATACACGTATCCGTAAATTAAATAGCGGTGACGCTGATGCAACCCTGTTGGCTGTCGCCGGTATGATGCGGTTAGGCGTAACTGATCGCATATCATCCACCCTGGATACTGACGTGATGTTGCCTTCCGCTGCGCAGGGGGCGCTAGGAGTTGAAATTCGTCGCGACAATGAGGCCATCCGCTCGATGCTTTCTGCGATTAACATGCCACAAGTCGCAACCTGCATTCAAGCAGAACGCGCCCTTTTGCGCGTGCTAGATGGCTCTTGTCATACGCCGATTGGCGCACTGGCAGAAATACAAACTGACGGTACTTTGAAAATTGATGGGCTAGTAGCAAAACCGGATGGTACGGCAGTAATCCGTCTAGAACATGCGGGATCAATTAAAGACGCCGAAAATGTAGGTAAGGAACTTGGCGCCAAATTAAAAAAGAAAATGCCGGCTAATTTTTTTGCTGCATAGGCTGCGCAAAAATGCCAACAGTTCTCATCACGCGCCCGCTTAATGCAGCATCGGAGCTTGCCTCAGAATTGGGAGGCTACGGCTATGAATGCATTATTGAGCCCATGTTAACAATCATACCAACATTTTCGTTACGCCCGACGGTTGATAAATTGCAGGCAGTGATGTTCACGAGCCGCAATGCTCTTTTTGCCCTTAAGCTTGCCAGTAGCGTTGTTGACGATCTTCTAAACCTTCCCTGTTTTTGTGTCGGCCCACGAACATCTCGGCACGCCGCTGATTTTGGTTTTCGTCACATTCAGTGCACAAATAGCGATGGAGCAGAGCTGGCCCAGTTCATGAGCCGAACACTGTCTGATAAAACCTCATCTATCTTACATATAGTTGGGCAGGAGGTTGACAACAAAGCGCAGAATTACTTAGAGCTCCAAGGGTACAACGTTATTACTTGGTCGGTTTATAAGGCGGTCCCCGCCTTAGACTTGACGCCTTCGCTCGTTGAGAATTTCACACAGCATAGGCTGAGTGCGGTTCTTCTTTACTCACCGCGCTCGGCCCAGGCGCTCGTAGCGCTTATGGAAAAGGCTGCGCTTCAGGCTTGCTGTAAGACTATGATTGCGATAGGCCTTAGCGAGACAGTGGTGGAGGCCTTAAAACCCATCGCTTGGCGCAACCTTGTGGCTGCACCAGCGCCTACAGAAGATGCCGTTATTGAATGCCTTAGGAAGATGTGTCCGGTATAATCCTGCTGCAGATCAAAGAGGTGAGAATTTCATGTCTGAAGCTGACAAAAGCCCGTCACCGCCCTTAACCTTGCCACCGCCAAGGTCTAAGCCACGTAAGTTGGTGTATGTTTTGATCTTTGGGCTTGTGTTGGCCTGTTCAGCTGCTGGCGCTGTGTATTTTAATCCGCAAATCTTTAACATCGGTAGCGGACAAAAGCAGGAGGTTTTACGTCTCAGCCAAAAAGTGGAAGACCTCGAACAACAAATTCAAGCGCTTGATAGCCGTGTCAATAATATTGGCAGTAGGTTGGATAATGGAGCGGGCAATGTTGCAGCTGGTGCAGAGACATCGACATCGATACCGACAGAATCGACTGAAAATTTTGCGCGGATAAAAAGTGACATGGTAAGTTTATCTGCTGCTTTAACGGCACTGCAGACGGAAGTAAAGCACGCACGCGGCAGTGCTGATCAAACGCAACAGGCTGCGCAAGCATCGATCGCAGCATTTATTGCATTCACGCAGTTGCGAACGGCGGCACAAGAAGGAAAGCCATTCGCAACTGAGTTGCAGGTACTACGCGATGTGGCGCCCAACGATAAGGCTCTTCAGGATGGGCTAAATCCACTCAATCCTTATGCCTCATCGGCTGTGCCAACCCTAACGAGTTTACGCGAGCACTTCTCTACGCTTACGCCGTCGGTTGAAGTTGCTATAGGCAAAGCTCATGCAACAACTTGGTGGCAACGGCTATTGGCGGAATCAAAAGGTCTTGTCACAGTGCGCTCCCTACACGGAGGCGACGCCTCTCCGGACGATACCCTCACAGCCATCGAATTGTCCCTGCAAAGCGATAATCTTTTAGATGTATTTGATCACTACGATAAATTGCCGCCAGAAGCACAGGCCGTTTTAAGCGATTGGCATAAAGATGCCGCCGCACGGCAGAAAATTGATGACGCTTTGAATCTTTTGGCCGGCAATTTCGTTCATCAGGCGCAGCCCATGCCGTCAGAAGAGCGGGACATGCCGTGAAACGGCTGCTTTCTTTCACACTCAAGCTCGCTGTCTTTCTGGCCTTAGCGCTCTGGCTTGCCGATCGGCCAGGGACGGCGCGCATAGTTTGGCACGACTATCTGATCGAAACTTCGGCTGCCTTTCTTGTCTTGGTCGTGGTTTTTATAGGCTTTGCCCTGTTTCTACTATTTCGCTTATGGCGTTTGGTCAAAGAAGGTCCGCATTATAGGCGTCTGCGGCGCAATTTAAAAAGTTTACAAAAGGGCCAGCAGCAGCTGACTGAAGGACTAGTTGCCATCGCTGCCGGCAATCCTGCAGAAGCCGGACGCTATGCCGTTAACGCGCGAAAGTTGCTGGGGACGACGACGGCAACACAGTTGCTGCAAGCACAAGCAGCCCAACTAGCGGGGGATCGACGTGCGGCGCGAAATATTTATATGGCGCTCGCTGCTGAACCAGATAGCGCCGTTCTTGGTTATCGAGGGCTGATCATGGATGCCTGGCGCAGCAGCGATTGGGTAGAAGTTAGCAAACTCACTGAAAAACTAAGACGATTTAAGCCCGAAACACCGTGGCTTAATCTGATACAATTTGAAATTTCTGCGCGCAAGCAACATTGGCAAGAGGCCAGTGCGGCTTTGGCTAAAGTGTCTACAGCACAATTGCTTGATCCGGCACGGTCCAAGCAGTATCAGGCGGCGCTGCTCGTGGCCGCCGCTCAAAGTGAGGCGAAGCAGGGACAAATCAATAAAGCTTTACAATCCGCCGAGCAGGCGGTGCGTTTTGCCCCTGATTGGTTGCCAGCCATAATTGCTTTGGTGCAAAGCCAAGCTGCGACAGGTCATATGCGCGCTGCCTCACGTACAATTGAGAAAGCTTGGTCGCGAGTGCCAAACCCACAGCTCGTTGTTGTCTATCGCGCAGTCAAAAATAACGCCGATCTTTTGTCAGTCTACAAACAGATCGAGCGTTTATGCCGTCACAATCCAGACAGCTCAGCCAGCCACTTGGTGCTTGCACTGGCTGCGCTTGAAGCCGACGTTTGGGGGGAAGCGCGGCGCCACTTAATGGCTCTTGTCATTCGCAAAGAGGCAACACAATCGAGTTATCGTTTGTTGGCACGATTGGAGCGGCGCGAAAGTGGCAACGAACAGGCCGCATTGCAGTGGTTGATGAAAGCTGGTGAGGCACCGCTTGATCCTCAATGGTTGTGCCGCACCTGCGGCGGTGGCCATGAAGAATGGCAACCGCTTTGCGCTCATTGCGGTGCGTTTAATTGCCTTGAATGGCAAATTCCTGGCCAGGCGCGGCCCGGGCACGGCGTGCAAACAGCAACTTTAGCGGCATGGACAGATTAATTATATGCCTAAAGGTTCTCGCACCATTGCTGTTTTCGATTTTGATAATACCTTAATCAGAGGCGACAGTTTGTGGCCATTTTTAACGGCTCTGGCGGGCTGGCCGCGATCTTGTTTTGCGATGGTTGAAACAATCGCGACATTTATACGTCGCTATATGAAGGATAAGAATGATCCTGAGCTTAAGGACCCGCGCACCTTTATCAAAGCGCGGCTTTTAAAACATCTTTTGACTGGTTATTGGGTCGGCAATTTGACACCGATATTCGAAAAACTGCAAAGATGGCAAAAATGGAATGAACCCGTTCGCCAAGCGTTGCTCGATCATCAAGCACAGGGTCATCATATCGTAATTGCTTCGGGTAGCCTCGATTTGTATTTACCCTGGCTTTTGCAAGACCTGCCACATCAGGCAGTAATCTGCACACGCATGGAAATTAAGGAAGGTTTTATCAGTGGTAAGATGGTGACAGAAAACTGTGTGCGGGCAGGGAAAGCTGAAATGGTCGCAGATTATATTGCCGAGCAGGGTCCTTTTGAGGACAGCTGGGGCTATGGCAACTTTCCCCACGATTTGCCGATGTTGAACTTACTTAAACAACGCATTCTCGTCTAAACGAACAATTCTTTATTCTGAGGCTTGCCGCTGAGTATACCGAGATAAAGGCAGTCTTTAACCGCGCTTCAGATTGACAGCGGCTTCCCGACCGTTTTTGCCCATGCTCATTTCGAACTCAATGATATCGCCTTGATTCAAACCGGGTAAACCAGCCTTCTGAACCTCGGATATATGAACAAACACATCTTTACTCGCACCGTCTGGAGCTACAAAACCATAACCCTTTGTTGCATTAAACCACTTAACTGTTCCGCGCATGTCACCAAGTCCCTCGATAATCGGCCTATGAGTTACGGACTGGCCTGACAATCCGGCAAGGGTATTAGCCATCTTGCAGCTCGTTGTTGGATCTGAGCTTTGATTGCCGCGTTAAAAGGCAGCTCAGACAAGACAACTTGTCGCGAGTATTGGCGCAATTTTATTCCGAGTGCAAGCCGAATTGTGTCAACAAAAAGGCAGAATATAAATCATCGAATTTAGTTATTTTGCTCTGGTCTAAGGCAATCTGCCCTTGGATTTGAAGGCATTAGAAGATATCACGCAACGTTCTTGCGCGCCAGAAAACGCGCCATTCAACCTGGTCGGGACCTCAAGAGACTATATAGGGGGGTGAGAGGGTCTCGTAGCGATGGGCGCTCTAATTCTTAGTCACCGCCCCACCCAAGCTTGAACTGAACAGGTTTTCGTTGCTTAACGGCTATTGCCCATGAGGTTAAGCAGAAACCTAAATGCATTAATAAAGTTCAAGTAGAGAGCAAGAGCTCCAAACACGGCCAGTTTATCATTTGTGTCTGTTCCCCAAGCATCCGAATAATTTTGCTTGATTAATTGGACATCATAAGCCGTGAGGCCGGTAAAAATCGCAACGCCCAACACCGAAACAATCCAGTGCAGCATACTGGATGCAAAGAAGAGGTTCACCACAAATGCAATAAACAGCCCAAACATGCCCATCATAAGGAAAGCCCCCATACTTGTGAGGTCGCGTTTAGTCGTATAGCCATAAAGGCTCATCGAAGCAAAAGTTGCAGCCGTAATAAAGAAGGCACGAGCGATGCTAGCTTGCGTGAAAACCAAGAAAATGACGCCCATGGAAAGGCCCATCGTAGCGCAGAACGCCCAGAATAATGCGCGCGCTTTGCCAACAGATATGCTCTGCATTTTAAAATTAAGATACATAAAGAAGGCAAAAGGCGAGAGCATAGCCAGCCATTTCAAAGGCGTGCCGTAAATAATCGCAGCAAGAGGTGTGTTGGCAACGAAGAAGGCAATGGCACCCGTCAGTGCAAGGCCAGCCGCCATGTAATTGAAGATCCGCTGCATGTGCGCGCGAAGACCGGCATCAAAACTGGTGCCGCTGGCGGCAGTTATGCTAGAGCGGAAATAATCTTGGGCCATTGTCAGTGCCTCGCATTAAGGGTTTAAGCAACTATACTACCCATATGGTACTCCTTGTTAAGTTTTCAACAATAATTGAGTTTTATAAGCAAGAACAACAGGTTAGATAAGGTTACGTTTTCTTTCGGTCACTCCATCGGGACGTCATGATTGCTTTATCCAGCTACGCTGCCTTGTTTCAAATTCTGGTCATCGACTTATCATTGGCCGGCGACAATGCCATCATCGTCGGCACGGCAGCTGCACGCTTGCCAGCCAAACAAAGACGTAGAGCAATCTTAATCGGTATTGGCGCAGCTACTCTGTTGCGTATTTTATTTGCTCTGTTTGCTGTCCGGATTTTACACATTGTTGGTTTGATGGTGGCCGGGGGCTTGCTTCTCCTCTGGGTGGCTTGGAAAATGAGGCGCGATATTCATGCGCTGCCGCAGACTTACGGAAAGAGAACAGCAAAAGCTTCACAAATGGCATTGGGTAAAACGCTCCGCCAGGCTATTTTGCAGATAATTATTGCCGATGTTTCCATGTCACTTGACAATGTTTTGGCTGTTGCCGGCGTTGCGCGCGATCATTTATGGATGCTGGCCGTCGGCTTGATACTCTCTGTCGCCCTCATGGGGGCCGCCGCAACAGGTATGGCAAAAATAATAAACCGCTACCCGCGGTTAACTTATATTGCTTTGGCAATCGTAGTTTATACATCACTCAATTTAATTTGGGACGGTAGTCAAAATTTATTACAGAGGTTTTTGGGTTAAGATAAAACCCCAGACGAATACTGCCGTCCTATATTTTTTCAGGTGAGCTATAAGCAAAGTTGAGACAGCCTTAAGCGCTTTAGTTTAGCCCCGTTTTCCCCATGTTCAGATATTTTTCGTGCCGTTGAGCGAGGAGGCTTTTACTGTCTATGGACAATAGTTCGCCAAGGGCTTGTGTAAGAGCTTCGCCAACATGGGTTATGACATCGGCTGGCTTGCGATGTGCGCCACCAAGCGGTTCAGAAATGATCTGATCAATAATGCCAAGTTGCAACAAATCCTGGGCGGTAAGACGGAGGGCGGCAGCTGCATCTGCAGCATGCGATGCATTGCGCCAAAGTATAGAGGCACACCCTTCAGGCGAGATGACGGAATAAATCGCATGCTCAAGCATGAGCACACGATCGCCAGCCGCCATCGCGATAGCGCCACCTGAGCCGCCCTCACCAATGATGCAGGTGACAAAGGGCACGCTAACCGAAAGACATGTTTCAATCGAACGAGCTATGGCTTCGGCCTGTCCGCGGGCTTCAGCATCCACGCCCGGAAAAGCACCTGCCGTGTCGACAAAAGTAACAATGGGGAGGCCAAAACGATCAGCCAGATGCATTAAACGTTGCGCTTTGCGATAGCCCTCTGGTTTGGCCATACCAAAATTATGTTTAATACGACTTTCAGTATCGTTTCCACGTTCCTGTCCTATGATAACGCAAGCTCTGCCTGACAAACGACCCAGTCCACCGATAATGGCTTGATCTTCGGCAAAGCAGCGATCGCCGGCCAGTGGCGTGAAATCTTCAACCAATACTTTGATGTAATCGAGACAATGCGGACGTTCAGGGTGGCGCGCCACCTGCACCTTTTGCGACGGCGTTAAACGGCCGTAGATATGCCGCAACTGTTTGTCGACTTTATCTTGCAGTCGGCTGATTTCATCAGCGATATTGACGCCACGACTACCATCCGAGATATGGCGCAGTTCATCGATTTTGGCCTCAAGTTCGGCCACTGATTTTTCAAATTCGAGAATTTGCATGGGGGCGAATGACTAACATGGTTGTGTCATAGAGGCAAATGGCAATCATTATTGCGGCTATGGGCGCTTATAGGTGAACATTAGAGCGTCGATGGTGATAGCGCCGCGACGATAGTAGTTTGGGCGGGTACCTGTGATTTCAAAGCCAAGCTGATCATATAGTTTCCTTGCAGCTTCATTATCTGCCGCTACTTCGAGAAATATTTTTTGGCCATTTTCTCGGGCGTGTGCAATGACGCTCTGCAAAAGGCGACGACCTATTAGGCGGCGGCGCATAGTGGGTCGTACACAGAAGGTTAGAATTTCTATTTGTTCCGATAAGACTTGACATAGAATAAAGCCGGCGGGCTTAGCTTCCTCGAAGGCCACCCAGCCCTGCGTGGTCTCAAGCCTCAAGCTGCTGCGTACTTGTTCAATAGGCCACGCTTCTTCGCTAAAACTCTCGGCATGAAGTTTGGCGAGCATCGGCGCCAAAGGTAACGAGGTTGGACGGATATGAAGGATCTGTTTCAAGCAATCGACTGAAAAACAGGATTTTTCTGTTCATTCTTAACCGTGACATCTGGGGCGCGTACATAAAGAGGGCGCGGTAAGAATTCTGGATCGTTAATATCAGAGATGCGCGCAGCTAACGCCGCACAAGTGATGGCTTCCATTTCATGGGGCTTGCGAAAATTTTTAGCTTCAACAACAGTCGTATCACCCGTTACCAAGATACCTGAATGGTTGGCAAGAAATTTGGTGATTTCGCTTTCGGTCATCATCATCGGCTCTTGCTGGAGACCCTGCGCCGCAAAAAACTGACAGTAAAGTTCCCTACGTTTTGAACCAATAACAACAAATAAATCGTTTTTTGGCTTGCCGACCTGTTCGCGGTAAATTCTAAATCGATCTATACCAATGACGGGCTTATTTGCAGCAAGACCCAGGCCGCGTGCTGCGGCTATACCGATGCGGAGTCCAGTAAAGCTCCCCGGACCACGTGTGATGGCGATGCGGTCAAGCGCAGAAAAATCTTTTTTTATTTGCCCCATGACATCAAGGATCATGGGAACCAATCTTTGGTCTTGGCCGCGATCCATGCGCTCATCCGCTTGGCAGAGAACTTTCCCGTCCTGCCATAGACAAACGGCGCAAGATGCTCCGGCGCTGTCGAGGCTAAGTATGAGCATGGCTAAGCTGGTTCTTTGGTCTGTTGAAGGGGCGCTGGCGCTCATTAAAACGAAATATACTGCAAAACACGACGTAGAAATCCAATCTAACAAACATCCATTTACACACTATCTGATCAGCAACAGCATTTCACACATACAGAAATATCCTACATCCCATTCGGATAGGCTTTGTCAAAGACAATACCGCTTTCGCGAACGGGTTTAAGGGCTTTGGCGTAGGCTAGCAGTACACGAAGAGAAAAATCCGCGCGCCCACGTATATATTTATCATCATCATTAGCTGGTGTGTCGCCAACAAAGATCTTCTGGACATCACGGACAATAAGATGTTCGGGGATATAGCAAAGCATGGTATTTTTATAACTGCTGGTACGCAGCTCATTGATTGGATAGCTGCCACCGCGACTGGCTGAAACGGTGACAATTAATCCTGGTTTGTGGCCTATGTCGCGGACGCTGCAGTAAAGGAAGAAGTTCTTTAGGCCTGCAGGCACCATGCCACTCCATTCCGGAGAGATTACGACGAGGGCATCGGCATTTTGCAGACGTTTGGCATAAGGCGCCCATTGATTTAACAAAGCGCTGCCCGTCTGCCACATACTTTCATCCCATAAAGGTAACGGATTGTCGGTGAGATCGATGATATCGGTTGTAATGCCGGGATCGAGTAAAGCAAGGCGCGGCTCAAGGTAGCGGGCAACGCGTGAGGACTGCGAGTTATGGCGATGGCTGCCGTTAATCAGAACTACGTGCATGGGAGACAATGGGGAATAGGGTCTTCGGGTAATGGGTCGCTACAATACTAACATTTGTACTGGGACTATGAAAGTGCCTAACAACAAAACGAGGGGCTACCGGGTTTGACGGACTTCTTTCACTTCCGGAATATAATGTTTAAGCATGTTTTCAATCCCCGCCTTGAGTGTTGCGGTTGAGCTTGGACACCCAGCACAGGATCCTTTGAGGTTTAGGTATACAACGCCGTCCTCAAAACTTTGAAAGGTTATATCCCCACCGTCTTGGGCGACCGCCGGTCGGACCTTCACATCAAGTATTTCACGTATTTGTTTAATGATTTCGTTTTCATCAGCATCAGCAATCGCGGGCGCTTCGCTCATTGACGATATCAAGGGACGATTGTTTGTGAAATGTTCCATGATCGCGGTCAAAATCGCGGGTTTCAATACTTGCCATTCTTTCCCCGCAGCCTTAGTCACGGTGATAAAGTCTCTGCCAAAGAACACGCCTTGGATGCCTTCGATTAAGAACAGGTTTTCAGCTAATGGCGATGCCGTAGCGGTGCGCGCGTCCGTTATCTCCAATGTGCCTTGACCCATAACCTCACGGCCCGGCAAAAATTTCATGGTTGCGGGGTTGGGTGTTTCTTCGGTTTGAATAAACATGGTCGGCCTCATTTCCGTGCGTTGGCACATATTATATGGGCCTTATGACTTCTAGGATCAAGGTGCCGAGTTTATCAGATTTAAAGCCAAATGACTTGGCCAAATTCGACAACGCCGTGCTGGGCATGGGGCAACAATGAAGCAAAGGGTTCGGTGTCGGTTCCCGTAAGCCAGGCTTGTGTGCCAAGCGTACGGAGTTCCTCAAAAAGTGAGGCGCGGCGTATGTCGTCAAGATGTGCGGCGATGTCATCAAGGAGAAAGATCGGTGGCATTTGCCGGATTGAGGTCAAGATGCGGACATGAGCGAGCATAAGAGCGATGAGAAGAGCTTTTTGTTCACCAGTAGAGCAGAGATCAGCAGGGCACTGTTTAAGTCGGTGGATGACGACGAGGTCGCTGCGGTGTGGTCCGCAGACACAAGTGCCACTCTGAGCATCATCGCCGCGAGTTCGCGCTAGCGCTTCACGCAAGCTGTCTTCGACCAGCAATGCAGGTTGGTTTTCCAAAGCTTCTTCGGCCAAACCCTTAAGTTCAAGATCGGCGCGTGGGAAAGCGCTGGTGGTTGTGGCTATACCCGTTCGCAATTGCTGGACCATGTGACGTCTGGCGGCTGCTATCGCAACACCTGTCTGTGCCATCTCATCTTCGAGAGCCTTGAGCCACGCAGCATCGGCTGGCCCTTCGCGTAATATACGCAAACGTTCACGCAAAGCTTTTTCGTAGCGATGTACACGTCCATTATGTGCAGGATCAAAACCATAAACCAATCGATCAAGAAGCTTGCGGCGCGCACTCGGCCCTTCAGCCAAAACACGGTCCATGTCAGGCGTAATCCAGGCCATCGCCATGTGTTCGGCTAGCGCATTCTGGCCACGAACATTTTTTCCATCGATATGCACGATACGCCGGTCGCCGTCGCCGGTCTCTGGGTCGCTTCCCGTGCCAATGTGCAGAGCGCCATAAGGTGTGCTCAGATCTACGGCTATAGCCCAGGGCTCAGAAGATTTCTGATTTTGTAATTCACGAAGAGCCGCGCGACGTAAGCCACGCCCAGGCACTAAAAGGCTTATCGCTTCGAGCAAATTAGTCTTTCCGCTGCCGTTGGCGCCGGTAAGAACGACAGGGGTGGCTGCGATGTTTAAACGAACATCATGGTAATTACGGAAATTGGTCAAGGAGATTTGTCCAACGACCAGCTGTCCGCGGGTATCACCAGCAACGGGGGCTAAGGAACGTACAACGTTCAGCACAGTTTGATCTCTACAATATTACCGAAATGAATAGGCCAAAAAGGTCGTTAAAGCAGAAGCTAAACCCGCATTGGCATTAGCACATATAAAGCGCTGCCATCGGCCACGTCCTGAATAATTGCTGGGGCCGTGGCGTCGGCTAAACTAAAGCGGGCGCCATCACCTTCGACTTGCTGCATAATATCGAGCAAATAGCGTGCGTTAAAACCAATATCGAGCAACGCTCCGTCGTATTTAACTTCGAGCTCTTCTGTCGCACTGCCGGCTTCGGGCGATGTTGCCGAAAGCACAATGTGTCCAGGTGTGAGGCTCAACTTCACCGCACGGGATTTTTCGGTAGAGATGGTGGCAACACGGTCTGTCGCAGCCGCAAAGGCATGCGTATCAACTTCAAGCGTTTTGTCGTTACCACTTGGAATAACACGCTCATAATCGGGGAATGTGCCGTCGATAAGCTTGGACGTTATGACCGCGCTACCAAAGGTAAAGCGTACCTTAGAATCGGAAAGCGCAACTTCAACGGAACCCGAGATTTCATCGATAAGTTTACGGACTTCATTAACGGTTTTGCGCGGCACAATAATGCCGGGAATGCCTTTGGCGCCTTGTGGCGCCGCCATTTCCACGCGCGCCAGACGATGACCATCTGTGGCTACCGCGCGCAACACCTCGACATTTTTTGCCTTCGTTGTGTGCAGATAAATACCATTGAGGTAATAGCGCGTCTCTTCAGTTGAAATCGCAAAACGTGTGCGATCAATGAGCATGCGCAGATCCGATGCCGAAAGTGTAAACTTGTGCTTAAGGTCGCCCTCAGGCATTTTAGGAAAATCTTCGACGGGCAGACAACCTAGTTTAAAATTGGAACGGCCCGAAGATAGTGTGAGCTGATTAGCGCTTCCGGCATTCAATTCAACTTGTGCCCCTTCAGGTAACTTACGGACAATCTCATAGAGCGTGTGCGCGGGTGCTGTTATAGCGCCGGGCTTGCTGACTTGGCCGGGCGAGGCTTCGTTGATCTCGATTTCCATATCGGTCGCTGCAAAAGACACATCATTGCCTTGAGCACGGATGAGGACATTGGCGAGAATGGGGATTGTATTGCGACGCTCAACCACGCTTTGGACGTGGCCAAGGCTTTTGAGAAGTGCGGCGCGTTCAAGGGTAAATTTCATGCGTGACGGCCCTGGGAATCGGAAGAATCAATCCGTTTCAAGGAGATAGCAGAGAATAGAGGGGATGGCTAGTGCGGGGTAATAATCTTAAAACCCTGAGCTTTGGGGTACAAAACTGACAAAAGACCTTTATAGTTTCATCCAACAATTGTGTAAGAAGTCTAACGACAGATTTTCAAATTTATATATTGGGTATGAAGAAAAAACGTCTCAAAACCTTATTTAGGGTTGTCGCAGGATTGAGTGTGGTCGGTGTTTTGGCCGTCACCCACCACAGGTTTGCCGCCACGCACAGCCCCGAGGAGGTCGCCCTCCTTGACGAGCTCGTGGTGAAGGCTGCTTCTGTTGCAGGCCAGCCAATTGTCTTGGCGTATGACTATTTCGCTATTTCCAAGGAATATAATAGGTGGCAGTCGGGCATCTTAAGACATGAGATCATCGATGATCTAAACAGCCTTACGAAACAATTGGAACCCCTCGATTTAAATAACATCAAACCGGTAAGCAAAGGTATATTTGCGCGGTTCTCGTGCGACAAGATGACGATTGTTACCGATTTTAAAGTTCTTACAGATCATATCGTTAAACCTACGGGAATGTACATTTCCCTTGCTAACACCAGACTTCCACTAGTTGGGTTTCAAGATAATGATCATCAGCGAGTGGTTGAAAGTCTTTGGGGCGCAGCAGGCGTATTTGGAATGTTTTTGCCCAACGGGCGGCATTCTTTCGTAGAGAATGGATACTATGCTGTGCCGGCTTGGGTTGAGTCGGGTAGATTAAGTGGTAACGTTGCTTGGTTGATGGGAGTTAACCGGGCGGATCGATTACCAATATACATTTCTGGCAGAGAAACAGGAGCTTTTCTGGGCGACGATCCTGCCTATACTGAGGCAACCAAGAGCATCGCTGAATGCAAAGAAAGTTTAGATGAAGTTTTATCCAAAGGTTGGAAGACACGAGCAAAATTTCTTTATAATCCGCTTCAACCACAGCCGAGAATTACGCTTTCGGTGAGTGGCTTTAGGTTCGAGCCCTACTAAATATTAAAAATTTAAGTTTGCAGTAAACGCCTTAGCAATTCGACATCTTCCTTGAAGGATGGGTCATAGGCTGAGAGTTCTTCGATTTTACGTACAGCATGGATGACGGTGGTATGGTCGCGACCGCCGAATTTACGCCCAATTTCTGGCAAACTGCGCGGCGTAAGTTGCTTTGCAAGATACATGGCTACCTGTCTTGGACGGGCGACAGCGCGTGCGCGGCGAGCGGAATGCATATCGGCAACGCGTATATTATAGTGCTCTGCGACTTTTTTCTGAATTTCATCGATCGTGATACGGCGTTCCGTCGAGCGTAGAAGATCGGTCAGTACTTCTTGTGTCATTTCAAGGGTAATTGTTCGTCCAACGAGCTGGGCATGGGCAACGATGCGATTGAGAGCGCCTTCTAGCTCGCGCACATTCGATGATATCTTGTGGGCCAAGAATTCAATGACTTTGTCTGGCACGGCGCAACCCAGCTTTTCTGCCTTTGTGTGCAGAATGCCAAGCCGTAACTCATAGGTAGCTGGGTGCAAATCAGCCACCAAACCCCAGCCAAGACGCGAGCGCAAACGCTCTTCCATACGATCAAGATCTTGGGGTGATTTGTCGGCCGAGACGATAACTTGACGGTTGCGGTCAACGAGGGCGTTAAAGGTATGAAAAAACTCTTCTTGTGTTGTGTCCTTACCGCCGATGAACTGCACGTCGTCTATCATGAGCACATCAACCGAACGGAATTGATCCTTAAAGGATACCATGTCTTTGTAGCGTAGGGCGCGAACAAACTGATACATAAACTTTTCTGCAGACATATAGATAACGCGCCGATTGGGGTAGTTCTTGCGAATATGCCAGGCAATCGCATGCATCAGATGTGTTTTGCCTAAACCAACACCGCCATAAAGAAACAGGGGGTTAAAAGTAGGGTTCTCGGTATCGGCAACGCGCCGCGCGGCGGCGTAAGCAAGTTCATTTGGCTTGCCGACGACAAAATTTTCAAAAGTGAAGCGTGGATCAAGTTCTGCCGTTTCAATGCCAACCGTTTGTGAGGCGGGCAACATCAACTGTGCGACACTGGCCGAAGGGACGGCACCGCCGCTACTCATGCTCTTGGCTGCGTTTGTTGTAAGCTCGGGGCCTTTCGTTAGAGGTGAGGCTACCGTAAATTCAACAAGTCCTTGTTCGACTAACTGGCGCCACAAGGAGCGGATGGTGTCGCCGTAATGGCCTTCCACCCAGTCACGCATAAAGCGAGTGGGGAGCGCTAGGACAAGTGTTGAAATAGCTTGGTTTTCTGACGTATCCAGAAGGCTGCGCACCGTGCCGGTCACGGGTTCTAACCAGCGACGGAAGGCGGTTTCGCCGAGCCGGTCGCGCAATTGCTTGCGCAGTGTTTGCCATGCAGCTTCAGATTCTGGCGGCGGTGTGACAACAACGGGATGTAATATATCAGTTTCTAATATTGCCACATTCTTTGCCGACATTTGAACTCCAACCTCAGTAAATTGTCTCAGTTAATTTTCAGAACGAAACACAAAAGGCACCTTTACAACAAAAGAATGGCTTCCTCTGTCGTATGATATTCGAAGTCCGTTTAGGAGCTTGGTAAGACAGGAAATGAAAAATTTTCGCGGAGAAAATGAAGGAAGATAAATATAGTGTTTTGCATTCTACGATCCCTTCAACGATCACCACAAAAATTTTTGGCTTGAACAAAGAGACCATAGAACGAACCGAAGAGTTTTGGCAACAGGACTGAAGCGTGAACGATGAAAAAAGAAAAATTCGTGCGTTAAATTTTTTTTACTGACCATTATATATTTATTGGCGATCACAGTGGCGTGTGAATAGGGGGGATAAAAAAAGAATCCATACATCGCGGTGTGAGATAATACGTGACACTAGAGCTTGCTTTGCACGACTTACAAAAAGTTCTTCACGTAATAGATGATGAAGACGGACGAGCCTTCTCGTTTGGCCGACCTTATTTCTTCTTTGTCTGCTGCAGTGTCTTAAGCCGTTTTGCGAGGCGAGAGGTTTTACGCGCCGCTGTTTTCCAATGCATTGTGCCACGACCGGCACCGCGCGCGAGGGCCGCTTCGGCATGGCGTACGGCGTCTGCTGCAACTTTCGGGTCTTTGCCGGCAATGGCAGCTTCGGCAGATTTGGTTAATGCGTGAATAGCTGAGCGACGCTCGCGGTTAACCTTGTTACGTTCAATGGTTTGGCGGGCTCTTTTTACGGCGGATTTATGTGTTGCCATGGAATATCGAGGCCTCTTTAAGTGTTGAAATTTTATGCTCACGATGGCATAAAAACGCCGACGCAAACAAGTTAATCAGTACCGGGCCGCGACTCATACGCGCCCCTATTCTAACGGTCAAGTGAAACCGAGAACGTCCAGTTACTGAAAATGAGGAAAATAATCACATAGCTTCTTGGGCTTACGCAAATATGTGAATTTACGGCTGATTAACCATTCTCAACTATAAAGTAGGCTTAGATGAAAAGAGAGCAATGGGGACTTGGATGACCCCAGCACAAGAAGCCCACATAGGTGCGGCACAAGTTACATCGGGTGACATATCCGATGTTTCCCCCGATTATATTGTTCCCAGTCAAACATTGTCGCATATCGCGCCCTCAGGCGGTGCCACTATATTGGCGTTTCGCAGGGTGGCTGTAGAAGAAGTCGACAATAGCAACACTTCCTCACAAGCGACTATGCTTGGTGAATCCGCCGCCACAATGTCAGCCGGACCTCTCGCCGCGACGTATACAATGCCTCTAAATGTAAATGTTGGCCCACAAAGGTTGTGGGCCCAAACACAAAGTCTGCAACCGACTACTGCTAGCCGAACCAGGCTTCGGTCAATCATTCTGCCAGTGGCGACACGTGGTCCACTGGCTCGACCAGCATCTCGAATGTTTGGCAGATTTCTGTCGCCGGTCGGTTTCCAGTTTTCAACGGCTCGCAAGAGAGTTGCTCAGCGCCGCCTGCTTCGTGGAAGAGCGCGCGATCCAAATACCATAAAAGGCCAAATGGCTCTTCAAAATGAGCGAACGCTTATGATGCCGTCCCTTAGACCTTCCAGCTCGAGGCGACCCAATGAATATGGTGCGCTCAGAAAGACACATGAGCAGGTTGCTGCCGTATATTTAGGGGTCTATGTCAATCGTGGGCCTGCGCGTCCACAAGAGTTCGCTCATATCAATGATGACAGTCGCCTAGCCCAGTTGAAAATGGCGAGTTAATGCCATTAACCATAATTGATGCTGTTTGCCGCAGAATGGTAACTACTTTTCCCTTATATTTACAGCCAATGATTGGGCTGGTATAGAACCGCTGTCCAAAGTTTAGTTGGATATAGTCTCAATGGGACTTGTGTGGCGGAGTGGATATGAAACTGATTGCGGGAAACAGCAACCGACCCCTCGCCGAAGCTATTGCACAAAATCTTGGCATCTCTCTCGCCCAAGCCAGTATTCGGCATTTTGCCGATATGGAAGTCTTCGTCGAAGTTCTAGAAAATGTTCGGGGTGAAGACACATTTGTCATTCAACCAACCTCATTTCCCGCCAACGACAGCCTGATGGAGTTGCTCATAACCATTGACACGTTGCGCCGCTCATCAGCGCGACGCATCACGGCAGTCGTGCCTTATTACGGTTATGCAAGACAAGATCGCAAAACAGGTCCGCGTACACCAATTACGGCTAAGTTGGTGGCCAATCTTATTACCGTTGCCGGTGCCAACCGTATGTTGACGTTGGATCTGCATGCCGGTCAAATTCAAGGCTTTTTCGATATTCCGGTCGATAATCTTTATGTTGCACCAGTCTTCGTGCGTCATATTCGTGACAGTCTTTCGGTTCATGGCAAATTGCCGACAGGCTTGACCATTATTTCGCCAGACGTCGGTGGTGTGGTGCGCGCCAGGGCTCTGGCCAAGAGATTAGAGGCTGACCTTGCCATTATCGACAAGCGGCGAGAAAAAGCCGGCGAATCCGAGGTGATGAATATCATTGGTGACGTTAAAGACCGCCACTGCATCTTGGTTGATGACATCGTCGATAGTGCCGGTACGCTATGTAATGGTGCCGTTGCGCTGAAAGATGCTGGCGCCAAAGCCGTCTCGGCCTATGTCACGCATGGCGTCTTTTCGGGTGGCGCTGTCGAGCGTATCGACGCATCACCGCTCGAGAGCCTAACGGTAACAGATTCTATCCCCGCTACGCCGGCGGTAGCTGCCTCGAAAAAGATCAGACCACTCAGCATAGCGCCGCTTCTAGCCGAGGCGATTGTGCGCATTAGCCAGGAACGCTCGGTTTCAAGCCTATTTGGTTAAGGGCTAGGCGTTAATAAATCTTACCCTTTCCCTTGCCAAAATCCCTCAAATACTGCTATTGACCGCGCCTTAGGTCAGCACCCCTGGAGGCTGGCTGTAACAAATCATTAGGAGCAAAACATGGCGCAAGTGGTAGCACTCGCGGCAGAGTTGCGTGATCGGGCCGGTAAGGGGAACGCCCATGCAATTCGTCGCCAAAACCGTATTCCCGGGGTCATTTATGGTGATAAACAACCGCCGATGACCATTGTGATGGAAGTGAATGTTCTGACGCGACAGCTCGAACGTTCCGGATTTTTTACTCATTTATTCGACGTCGAAGTTGATGGCAAAAAACATCGAGTTTTGCCGCGTGATGTACAATTTGATCCCGTTAGCGATCGGCCGCTGCATGTGGACTTTCTTCGCGTTTCGGCAGCGACCAAAGTACGCGTTGGCGTACCGGTATCGTTCCTACATGCGGATAAATCCCCAGGCATCAAACGTGGTGGTACGCTCAATATTGTGCATCACGAAATTGAAGTGCTTTGCTCGCCTGATCATATTCCAGAGAAATTCGAAGTTAGTCTGGCTGGTCTTGAGATTAACGATGCCGTGCATCTGAGTGCGTTAAAATTGCCCGAAAATGTTAAACTAACGACGCACGAAAAAGATTTTACGATCGCAACCATAGCTGTGCCGTCTGCCATTCGTTCTGAGGCAGAAGAAGCCGCGGCCGCGGCCGTCGCAGCCGCCGCAGCTCCAGCCTTGGCCGAGGGTGCAGCCGCACCAGGAGCAACAGCAGAGGGGGCGCCTGCCGCAGCGGGTGCTCCGGCAGCAGCCGGTGCCAAAGGTGCAGCCGCAGCCGCCGCACCAGGTGCAGCAGCACCGACAGCCGCCGCAGGTGCCAAGAAGCCCGAAGGCAAGAAATAGGGACTTGGGGATTAAGGGATGGGGTTTGGGGATTGAAAAACATAAACACTATGTTTGTAAGTTTTTTTATCCCTCAATCGCAACCTCTATCCCCATAGCTTCCTGATATGCAGCCAGCGCGTCTCATTGTCGGATTAGGCAACCCAGGGCCTGATTATGCCTTTACGCGGCATAACATCGGGTTCTTGGCTCTCGACATGATTGTAGAGCGTTACGGTTTGCCGGCGTGGAAGAAAAAAGTAAAAGGCTTAGTGACGGGGCCTACAGATAAAACGCCAGCCCTTTTTCTTAAACCACTCACTTTCATGAATTTATCGGGCGAGTCCGTGGCTGAGGCTATGCGATTTTATAAACTCAATCCATCCGATGTCGTTGTTTTTCACGATGACCTTGCACTTCAACCGGGCAAGGTAAAGGTAAAACAAGGTGGAGGTTCTGGCGGACATAACGGTCTTAAATCGATTGATGCTCATATCGGTCCGGATTACTGGCGTGTACGACTAGGTATTGGCCATCCCGGAGCGCGCGACATCGTAAGCGACTATGTCTTAAATCCATTTATCAAATCCGATCAAACTTGGCTGGAACCTCTCCTTGAGGCCTTGGCAGAAGATTTTGACTATGTGCTCAACGGCAAAGCAGTTGAATATCTAAGTCACGTGGCGCGGAAAATGTGCAGCCTTAGTGTCAAGGATCAAGAAACGTAATTTTTTCTTAACCCCCAATTTTTGATGGAAAGCATCTGTCATAAAGGAAAATACAAATGGGTTTTAACTGCGGTATTGTTGGGTTGCCCAACGTTGGCAAGTCAACACTTTTCAACGCACTCACGGCAACGGCAGCGGCTCAGGCGGCTAATTATCCTTTTTGTACGATCGAGCCTAATGTCGGTCGCGTAGCGGTACCGGACGAGCGCCTCGATAAGCTGGCGGTGGTGGGACAATCGGCCAAAATTATTCCGACACAACTTGAATTTGTCGATATTGCGGGATTAGTGCGCGGTGCGGCCAAAGGCGAGGGGTTGGGCAATCAGTTTCTCGCCCACATCCGCGAAGTTGATGCTGTTATCCATGTTTTACGTTGTTTTGAAGGCGGCGATGTCACGCACGTCGAAGGTTCTGTAGATCCGGTTCGTGATGCCGAGATAGTCGAAACTGAATTAATGTTAGCCGATCTTGAAAGCCTCGAGAAACGTCTTTCAAATGCTCAGAAAAAAGCCAAAGCCGGTGATAAAGAAGCACAGGAACAAGTGGCTGTGATGGAGCCTACCATTAAGGTATTGCAAGATGGTGCTCCAGCGCGCGTTATGCTGACGAAGCTTGATGCTGAGAAGAAAAAGATTTTTCATTTACTGCAACTCGTTACCGCTAAACCGGTTTTATATGTGGCCAACGTCGGCGAGAACGATGCGGCGAGCGGCAATTCTCTCGCCGAAAAGGTTGCCGCCAAGGCCGGCGCCGAAGGCACGGAATCCGTTGTAATCGCCGCGGCTATAGAAGCTGAAGTGGCCCAACTGGATAGTGTGCAGGAAAAAAAGGAATTTTTATCATCTCTCGGCCTAACCGAGCCTGGGCTTAATAAGATTATTCGTGCCGGTTATCGTAGATTGGATCTCTTAACCTTCTTCACAGTCGGTCCCAAAGAGGCGCGCGCGTGGACGGTACGCCGCGGAGCAACGGCCCCGCAAGCTGCCGGCGTTATCCATACTGACTTTGAACACGGTTTTATTAAGGCTGAAACTATAGATTATGAAAGCTTTGTGAATTGTGGCGGTGAGGCCGGTGCACGTGAGGCCGGTAAGTTGCGCCAAGAAGGCAAAGATTATATCGTGCATGACGGCGATATTTTTCACTTTAAGTTCAACGTATAGAATACGGATATCATCATGGCCGGCCATTCCCACGCTAAAAACGTTATGCACCAGAAGGGTGCCAGCGATGCTAAGAAAGCAAAAAAGTTTAATAAGTTGGCACGCGAAATCATGGTTTCGTGCAAAATTGGCGCCCCTGACCCTGCCCATAATCCGCGGTTACGTGCCGCCATTGCCGAAGCACGTGCCAAGAATATGCCACGTGAGCGCATCGAGCGCGCAATAAAAGCGGCCCAGCCCGGAGCCGACGATAAGGCCAATTACGAAGAGGTTCGTTATGAAGGCTATGGGCCTGGCGGGTGTGCGCTGATTATTGAGGCGCTGACTGATAATCGTAACCGTACGGCTTCGGATCTACGCACAGCGTTGTCAAAGCTTGGTGGTACATTGGGGGAAAGCAATTCAGTGTCCTTTATGTTCAGCCGTGTAGGCGAGATTGTTTATCCCGCTAGCCGTGCTTTAGAAGAGACAATGTTGGAAGCGGTTATCGACGCCGGCGGAGAGAACGTGGATAGCAGCCCTAGCTACCACGTCGTTACGATGAGTGTTGAAGATTTCGGTGCGGTTAGAACGGCTCTGGAAAAGAAGTTTGGTGAGCCAGAGAGTGCAAAGCTGGTCTGGAATCCGCAGACACAAACTGTTGTCGTAGGCGAGGCTGCACAAAACTTGATAAAACTTCTCGATGTTTTGGAAGACAACGACGACATCCAAAACGTGACCGGCAATTATGAGTTTGAAGAAGCGGAATTGAAAAAGCTAATGGCGTAAAGAATTAGCCGCCGCTGTAATTAATCATGCCAGTCCAGAAACGCTCCATCTTGCGCAGGATGTCGCTGGCTTTAGCGATATCGTCGTTGCTGAGACTGGCGCCTTGAAGGGCTCCAACCTGTTTCTCAAAGTATTCGCCCATTTTTTTATGCAGAGCGAGGCCTTTATCAGAAAGTTTAACGCGCACAGATCGTCTATCGTGGGGCGAACGTTCTTGAATCAAGTATCCGTTTTCTACCATCTTCTTGACGTTATATGAAACATTCGAGCCCAGGTAATAGCCACGAGCCGTTAGCTCACCAACAGTCATTTCGTCTTCTGCAATGTTATAGAGGATCAAGGCTTGAACGTTGTTAATGTCCTGTATGCTTTGACGGTCGAGATCAGATTTGACCACTTCAAGAAAATGCCTGTGCAAACGCTCGATCAACAGGATCGCTTCATAGTAAGAATGCCGCACGGTCACACCTCAGGTTCTAAGGGGAAAAAGTTAGATTGGATCTCAGAAAGACTAGTATCTTATGTGGGTGTTGAAAATAGATTAAGAATCAAGCTGTTGTCAAAGGCGGGCTAAAAGGCCTGGGATGCCAAACCGCTGGCCTGCAGTTGGCCGTTAAGCTGGGCCTTGAGGCGAGCCAACCCGGCCTCATTCTTTGCTTCAGCCCGAGCGACCATAACTGCCTCCGTATTCGAGGCGCGCAGTAGCCACCAGCCGTCATCCGTCGTGACGCGCACGCCATCGATATCGTTGATGCTGGCACCCGATTTCTGCAATCTTGCTTTAACTTCATCGATGATCTTGAATTTACGCACCTCATCTACATGAAATCGCGCCTCAGGCGTTGTCACCATGGCTGGCAGCTGATCGCGCCAGTCTGACAGCGATTTTTTTGAAAGACCAATGATGGAGAGCAGGCGCATCGCGGCATAGAGACCGTCGTCAAAATCATGATTGGCGGCGAAGAAAACATGCCCGCTCATTTCACCGGCCAGTTGTGCATGTGTTTCAGCCATTTTGGCTTTGATGAGGGAGTTGCCGGTTTTCCACATGATCGGCTTGCCACCCAGCC
>Ga0206839_1006_pt2 | contig 73021 bp, 60 predicted proteins | sample Alteio_BWOrgCont_27_FD_152883 | JGI IMG/M metagenome (GOLD analysis project Ga0206839, IMG submission 152883) | Enriched cells from forest soil in Barre Woods Harvard Forest LTER site, Petersham, Massachusetts, United States -... | ecosystem: Environmental > Terrestrial > Soil > Temperate forest >... | reverse complement strand
GGCAGAAAATATGGTCTTCGGATAACAGTTGCTGAACAGTCAACAACCCAGCAAGCTGATACAAGAATTATTAATGTGCTCCTGGCAAATGGCGGAACCGTTATTAGTTTCAGGACTGCAAGCCCAGTGGACGAAGATATCCTCCTTCCTCAATTTAGCCCACAAGTACAAAAAGGAGCTCTCTTAAAGATAATCAGGTACATTTTAAAACATGTTTCTAAAGGATAGATATGGAACCGCAACAAACAGAACTACAGTTGTTTGAAATAACAAAAACAGAATCAATAACAATTGTTAAACAAAATGATCCACAAATCAGCATAGAAGATAAACTTGTAGCTCCTTTAGCTCAAATTCTCGATGAAGTTGTTCCGTCTGAAAAAGCTAAAGCTACTACTTCCATTATGTCTCAATCCTTAAAAAAATCACTTGATGAGTTATTTCCGGAGCAGCGGTTTGAGGAAAAGAATATAAGAAAGACAAAAGAAATATTGAGTTCAATTTCAGATGATTTTACATCTGAACAATTATGTGATGTTGTGACTGAAGTGACTTATCTTATCGAGAATTGTCTTAATGCTTTTGAAATGAGCATTTTTGATGGACAAACCTTAAAAGAACTTCTTCATGAAAAAAATATATGAAATCAAGTGGTTATCCAGTTATATATGAAAATGGAAAACGAGCAATTATGTATGTCCGTGTCTCAACTGAAGAACAGGTTGATAATTTTTCTTTAGATACACAAATTGAGATATGTAAAAGAGAGGCAGAAAAAAGAGGCTATACTATAATAGAGGTTTTCCGCGAGGAAGGGAGATCTGCAAAAAGCATAACAGGAAGACCTACACTTATTAGTTTGCTTGAGTATTCCAGGAAACGTAAGAATCAAATACAAGCATTATTTGTTTATCGGATAGACCGCATTTCACGTATCACATCAGATTATTTAGCAATACGAAAAAAACTCGCAGAAAATGGAGTTACCATTATATCTTCAACAGAGCCCACAGGTGATTCTCCCACAGAAAAGCTTGTTGAAACAATACTGGCAGGCTTTGCACAACTCGATAATGATATCCGGAGTGAAAGAACTAAGAACGGACTTCGGGCTCGATTCTTATCGGGTCTTCTTTCACGTAAACCACCACTCGGCTATAGTTCAAAAGCAGGATATGCTGTAAAAGATCCGGAAACTTGGGATAAAGTAAAAGAATCATGGGCTTTAATGGCAACAGGAACGAAATCATTACATGAAATGGCAAAAATTATGAATGAGATAGGGTTGCGTGCAGTATGTCGTCAAAAAACGCATAAACTCCGAGCACAAACGGTCAACAGAATCTTCCGTAATAAATTTTATATGGGCATACTTACATCTGATGCCCGCCCTGAAGAAGCAAAAGGACAACATATTCCTATGATTACTGAAGAACAGTTCTACAAAGTGCAAGCAATTTTGGATGGAAGAAATCCTAATATTATTGCTTTATCTAAAAGATCATTCGAAAACACTGATTTTCCACTACGAAGAATTATAAAGTGTGGTAAATGTGGCATTGGTCTCACTGGCGGGTGGAGTAGAGGAAAATGTGGGGGGAGATACGCATATTATTTTTGCTCTAAAAGATGTAACTACAAATGTATCAAAGTTGCAGAGTTAGAACAGGCACTTATCGATCTTTTAAAGACAGTCACTCCTAAGAAAGAATGTCTAGATCTTTTTATACACTTTCTTTATAAAGCCTACTACGAAAGATTATCTCGTCTAAACAAAATCAAAAATGAAGCTGATAATGAAATTGCAAAGCTTAAAATATTGAGAAATACCCTTGTTGAAAAAAATATAGCTGGGATTTTTTCTGATGAAATATTTAAAGAACAAAATGCAATGATTGAAGATAAGATAATCAAAGCTCAGATAGTAAAGGATGAGACAAACATAGATAAATATAATATTGATGCTGTTACTGCGTTTATGAAAACGTTACTTGCAGATATGGGAGAAATGTATAAAAGATCAAGTATTTCTCAGGCTAAAGTACTCTTGGGTCTAGTGTTCCCCTCTGGATTGGCATGGAACTATAATGGTACACTAGACTCTAAGATTAGCCCGATATATCAATATATTCGAACCTTTAGTGAGGAGACTATCCCCTTAGGTGACGCTAGCGGGAGTCGAACCCGCGATTTTCGGGATGAGAACCCGACGTCCTAGACCACTAGACGATAGCGCCAAAATGACTATTAGCAGTTAATTATGAGAACAGTTATGCTTCTAGCTTTTGTTATTTTACATTATTGAGGCTCAGAAGACAATAAAACCTATCGATGGTACTACCGATAGGTTTTTTTAAAGCTCACTAGTATAAAAAGTATCTCAAAACATATTCCAAAGGACTTGATTGGTAATTTCGTGATGATAAAGAATTTCAGAATTTTTTATTCGTGTTCCAAGTGCCTTTGGACTTCTGTCAGCAGCTGCTTGCTTGAATGTAATATATTTTTCTTTATTCTCTTCACCGAGAAGTGAGGAGGTATAGTCGCTTGCTTTAAAAATACGGATAGCGTCATTAATATTATCAGGTAAGAAACGTGAACGTTGGCGTTTGTCTTCGTCAGTTTTTAATTTATTCCCTTCATTGCCTGTTTTCAAAATAGTATAGAAAACCAAATATGGATTTGCATCAGGTGCTACTGAACGGACTTCAATTCTGGCAGTCTTTTCATTCGCAACAGGAATTCTAATCATTGATCCACGGTCATTAGGTGAAACTTTAATTTGGTTTGGTGCTTCAAAATGAGGGTCAAGTCTCCTATACGCATTCACCGATGAGTTTAAAATCAAACAAATCTCTGGCGCATGATTTAATAGCTTATAAATATAGTCCCAAGCAATTTTTGACAATCCATCTTGTCCTTTTCCGTCATAAAAAATATTTTTGCCATTCTTTGCAATGGAGAAATTGGTGTGCATTCCTGAACCATTAATTCCCATAATAGGTTTGGGAAGAAATGTAGCTGTTAATTCCATATTTCTGGCAACTTGTCGACATACGAGTTTATACAACTGCACTTGGTCGGCTGCTTTCAGGATATCAGTATATGAAAAATTCATTTCGAACTGTGAAGGTGCAACTTCTGGATGATCCTTTTCATTGCGAAATCCCATTGCGCGTTGTGCTTCTGCTGAGCGGTCAATAAACTCTCTAAGTTTATCAAGCGGCAATGAATGAAAATAACCGCCTGTTGAGACAAGTTTGAATTCATGGTGGGAATATTCCTGCTCTGCATGAATTCCATCTACAATAAACCCTTCGATTTCTGTCGAACCATATGCTGTTATTCCATCTTCCTTTTTTAAGTTTTCAGTATACAGTTTTAATTGACTTCTGAAATCTGAGATATAAGGTTTTCTGTCTCTATCCAGAACTAACGCAAAAACAACCACTTTTCCCGGACCAAAGACATCAGCTGGGAGAAAACGAAGAGAAGCCCAATCGATATCAAGACGTAAGTCTGATTCATGCTGGGCAGAAAATCCTCGAATAGAAGATCCATCAAAGGTTAGACTTTCTAGTGAATTAAGAAGGAATTTTTTGTCATAATCAAGCATATGGAATCTTCCTTCGATGTCCGTGAAGCACACTGTTAATGCTTTAATTCTTTTCTCTTTTGTTAGATATTCAATATTCTCTTTTTTTATTTCGATAGAAGTTGCTGTGTCAGCTTTTTTGATGAGAGATAAATTCATCTCCTCGAGTTTGTCATAAGGTAATTCGAAATATGATTTAAGTGAAGTATCTGATATATTCATTTATTTAATATAAATTTATACAAAATAAGGATAAAAGTCAATATATTAAGTATTAATTATTATATTTTTATCTTAAATTAATAATATTTATCCTACAACATATTTTGAATAGGGTAAAAGTCTCATCAATGCAATCGCTGCATAGGTTATTAGGAATGTTATAACTGAGGGAACACAGGCCCAAAGGATAAGGGGAGCATGCAACTGCCAGGGAAGTAAATGAAAATATTTTAATACAAGATCCAAAACAAGAAAATGTAAAAGATATATACCAAATGTGGCTCTTCCCGCATAATCAATAAATTTTTGTAGCCTGCCTGTGAGTAATTTTGTTCCGAAGTTTTTATGCATGTCTTTAAGAGTAAGGAACAAACAAAGAGTCATAGGAAGAAGCGTCGGGCTAAAATTGAAGATAATAAACGTGGAAGTATTGCCATCCGCAATTATATTGGTAATATATGCTAAAATAAAATAAAGCGCAAGAAAAAGTATAGTCCAGAGTTTATTTACTTTTACATCCCTCAAATATGCCCCAGCATAGAAATAACCGATATAAGGGATAAAAATAGTGAGAGAATTTGTTTGTATATTAATATGAAAAAGTACTAGCACAGAACAAAGGATACTTAATGAAAGAAGGGAGTAAAAAAGGATTGTTTGCTGACTTTTTGTTTTTGTTGCGTTAAAATGTTCCAAAAGCGGTGCAATAAGGTATAGTTCGAGAATAATAATTAAAAAGTACAAATGCCAAATGTTTGCTCCCCACAATGTTTGTCCAATAAAACTTAGCGTCAGTTTGGTACCATCCCAATAGACTGTCCATCCATAATAAATAATAAGCCATATGATAAAAGGGTAAAGAATTCGGGAAAATCTTTTCTGGTAAAACTCCTTTATATTTTTTATTTTACTTTTATTTAAAATCAGATATCCGCTTAAAACCACAAATAGAGGTACAGCTACTCGCGATAGTGTATTCATATAATAAATAACATGCCAGGCTGAGCTAGTTTTTAGGGTTGTATAAAGAACAAATCTGTCCGTGGAATGGCTGAAGATAACAAAGAATGCGGCGAGAATTCTAATGATGTCGGCGGACACGTTATAGCCTTTTATTATTTTCATCTCTGTAGTTTATATCATAAGTATATTTCATTTAAGTGAACCGTTCAATAAGAACTTGATAATATGTTTGTTGACTGTTCAATTTTTTTGGTATAATTCAAGCGTGGACAAAATTTTTCTATCGGTTATAATCCCTTGCTATGATGAGATGGCCAATCTCCAAAAAGGTGTGCTTGATAAAATTGTTCACTATCTTGAGAAGAAAAAAATTACTTATGAGGTGATAATTGCTGATGATGGTTCCAAAGACGGAAGCGTTGCTTTTATAGAGGTGTTTATTAAAGATAATCCTCGGTTCTCAATTATAAAAAACCCACATTATGGGAAAGCAGGAGCCGTAACTACCGGCATGTTGAAAGCAACTGGCCAATACAGGATTTTTACTGATATGGATCAAGCCACACCGATTGAAGAAATTGAGAAATTACTTCCTTTTTTAGAAAGCAAGAAATATGATATTGCAATTGGCTCCCGCAATTCGCAGAGAAAAGGAGCTCCTCCTGAACGGCTTTTTATTTCAAGAGCTTCAGTTATTCTGCGTGAATATGTTATCGGTTTGCGGGAAATATCAGACACACAATGTGGTTTTAAAATGTTTACAGGGATAGCAGCTGAAGATATTTTCTCGCGATACAAAAAACTCAAACATGGTTTTGAAAAGATTGAAGGTACAGCGATAACATACGGATCAGACATTGAACTCCTTTATATAGCAAAAAAGCACGGCTACAAAATAAAAGAAGTACCAATAGAATGGCTACATGTTGAAACGAGAAGAGTCAATCCTGTAAAGGATTCAATACAGGGGGTACTTGATTTGTTGCGGATTAAAAGAAATATTTGGGCAGGGAAATATAAGTAGAATTCAAAATGCAAAATTACAGTATAAAATTAAAAATTATTTTTGTTAGTTACATTTTGATTTTTCTTTTACTTTTTCTTTATTCTTTCACTCAAATTGACCTTGGACTAGTTCTTTCACGTTATCCTTTTTTTTACCAGATTGAAAAATCATTTCAGTATATTGGATACTTTAATAGACCACTCTCCACTGGTATATATCTTTTTATTTTATCGGCACTTACAATTCTATATTCATTTGCGTTACTTTTTGCAGAAAAGGAAAAAATAGATAAAAAATTTATTTGGAAAATTATTTGGATAGGAATAATCTTATTAACTTTCTCCTATAGCGCATTTTCTTATGATATTTTTAATTACATATTTGATGCGAAAATAATCACTCATTATCATGCAAATCCGTATATTCATAAAGCTCTTGATTATCCGGGTGATCCGATGCTTTCATTTATGCATTGGACACAACGAACTTATCCGTATGGTCCAGTTTGGCTTTTTGTTACAGTACCGTTATCATTTATAGGTTTGCAGATTTTTCTTCCGACTTTTTTCCTTTTTAAAATGCTGGCAGCGGCGAGTTTCGTTGGCTCTCTTTTTTATATAGGGAAAATTTTTCAAAAAATAAAACCTGAAAAAGAAATATTCGGTTTGATATTTTTTGGATTAAATCCCTTAGTTTTAATAGAATGTTTGGTTTCAGCTCATATAGATATTGTGATGATGTTTGTTTCGTTAATGGCATTTTATTTCCTTTTGCAAAAAAAGTATATTACCTCTTATATATTTTTAATTCTATCAATCGGAATTAAGTTCTTAACCGGTTTATTATTCCCAATGTTTGTTTGGATACAAATTTTACAAAAGCAAAAGAAGAAAATTAATTTTGAAAAAATTTTAGGTGTGAGTTTACTCTTTTTATTAATAGGTGTTATTTTTGAAACTCATCAAAGCGGTAATTTCCAGACATGGTATTTGCTTGGACCATTATCATTTGGAGTTTTTCTTTCTCATAAATATTATGTACTTATTCCTTCCATCATTATTTCTGTTTTGTCGATGCTTCTTTATGTGCCATTCCTTTATTTAGGAAACTGGAATCCTCCTGTACCGCAGATCCTTTTAAATATTATGCTAATAAGTTATGTTCTATCACTTATTGGAGTTGGTTTGTATTTTTTTTACCGCAGACGGAGTAGGTGATACCGTAACAGGTTTTATATAGTTTGCCTGCACTAATTTTTGTATAACTTCTTTTATGTCATCCTTATTGATATATAACTTTTTCTCAAGATCCATCTGAAGTGTTACGGGAGGGACAGATACATACTGTGTATTGCCATTTCTGTAAGTGAAGAGTGTTATATAGTTATTGTTAAGAAAGTTGATGAAAAATTGTCCATATTCGTCAGGGTCTTTGCCAAGAACATAAAATTCCCTGTCAAAGTAAATAATCTTGGGCTTATGTGTTTGAAAATCTGTAAGCATTTGCTGTTGAATATCTGGTGCTTGCCCCATGTCTGGAATCAAAATTTGATATTTTGACGGAATATTGCCATTAGCATAAAAGAGCTCTTCAAATGCAAATGGACCAATCCACATATAATCCCTTGGAGAGACAACAGAATTGATAACAGGTGCAATAATAGGGCGGTCATAGATCAATGGAGCTGTTCCCATATATTTTGTATATGCTTTATTCATCCAGAGAGTGAATAGATAAAAACCAGTAAAAAGAGAATAAATAGAAATAAGCGCGAAACATCCAATAAGGATCACTCTTTTGGCTGGCAATAGATTTGTATTGAGTTCCTTATAAAGATTTGGAATAACAAAACAAATATTGAATAATGAAAACATCATATAGACAGCGGATTGATAATCGGTTTCTTTGGAAGTCAATGGATCGCTTCTTGCATTTGCGTAAATAAGAAAAAGGAACACGAAGACAGCAAAATAATAATTGCGTTTCGATATTAAATAAATTAAAAGAACAAGATTTGCTAAAAGAAGCGTGGCATTGAATGGATATGTTAAATTAAAGTCTTTTATCTGAATTGCAAGCGAGAAGAAAGCTGTCAATGCATCATGGGCAATGACAATAGCATAGCGAATAGGATTGATATGAGTTGAGCCTGAAGGGCGTGGATAGTTATAAATATAATATTTTTCGTTGAAAGTAATTGCTTGATATATGTAATCATGTAAGCTTCCTGTTATTAGTAAATAAACAAGAAAGACGAGATAAGGTGCTAAAAAAATTCCTAAAACTTCCCAGATTTGTTTTTTTATAACAGGTTTGTCAGGTTGGTAATAAAAATAATAGCCAATGCTGCAAAGTACTATTAATAAGATAAGGTACGTATAAGTTAAAGATGAAAGCCAAGCCAGTGCTGTAAGGACGGAAATAAAAATAAAATCTTTGCGTAATAAATTTTCTCTGTAAAATATTTTGAACAATATAAGTACATAAACAGGGGTAAGAAAGAATCCTGAAATGCTATCAGCTAAGAGCATATGTCCCCAAAAATAGGTTGCTGCAATACCAATTACAGGAATAAAGTAAAGATAAGGCCGAGATTTAATAATTCCTACACGTTTTTTGAGAAAGAAATATGTCCAGAAGAAGTATGCGAGGAGAAAAATGGAATAAATGATGCGAAATTTTACAAATGATCTTCCGCTGAATATTTCAACGAGCGCTGCAATGAAATAGGCAATAGGTCCGTGATGAGTAAAAAAGCCTGTATAAATAAGTCTTCCATGAAGTATATACCAGCCGCCAAGGATATTATCAAATTCATCCGGATATGATTCATGCACGCTGTTTATAAGAAAGATAGCAAGCATGATGATGGCAAACAGCACGCTGAAGTAATGTTTCTCTTTAAGAAATCGATGCCAGTAGTATCTGACTTTTTCCATGGTTCAGTTTAATTATAACACGTTATATTCCGCTTTAGTTCGGAATAAAATTTTCTACTAAAAGGGGTATTAGTACCATCAGTTTTTTGTTTTTTGTTTAAAGTTGCTTATAGTTTGGGTTTTTCTGTATAATTTAGTAAATGTATCAAGAGCGTTAGGTATTTTGTATATATGGTTAATTTTATTAAAAAATATTATTTATTTTTATCGTTCGTAGGAATTTTCATCTTATATTTTTTTATACGTTTGTTTCATATTCTTATGCTGCCAATTTTCACTGATGAAGCAATATATCTTCGTTGGACCGAAGTTGCTGCGAATGATCCCAGTTGGCGTTTTATATCTCTAACAGATGGCAAGCAGCCAATGTACGTATGGGTTGCAATACTCTTTTTCAAAATAATCCATGATCCATTATTGGCCGGCAGGCTGGTTTCTGTTCTTACTGGATTTATTTCAACAATAGGAATGTTCTTCCTTGGGCGTGAATTATTTAGAAACACCAAAATCGGTTTACTCACAAGCTTGCTTTATACACTTTATCCCTTTGCTGTCGTTTATGACAAAATGGCAATGTATGACTCAATGGTTGCGATGTTTATGATCTGGATTTTATATTTCACAGTTTTGTTAGTCCGTCATGTCCGCCTTGATCTGGGTATGATTCTTGGAATGATTATCGGTGGGGGAATGTTGACGAAATCTGATGCGGATTTTGGATTTATTTTATTACCCTTTTCGCTTTTACTCTTTCCTTTCAAGAAAAAACATTTCGATAAAAAAAGATTATTACATTTTGTTATTTTTGCATTAGTAGCTATTGTTATTGCTAACGTAATGTATCAAATTCTGCGTTTGTCGCCGTATTTTTATATTATCGGTCAGAAAAATTTGACTTTTATTTATTCATTTTCTGATTGGATACGTGATCCCTTTGCTTTTGTAGTAGGTAATACCCAGGGGCTAGGCGGGTGGTTTATCGAATATATGACAGTTCCGTTTCTGGTTTTGGTGATTTCATCCTTTTTTGTAGACAAAAAATTCTTACCAGAAAAATTATTACTTCTTATCTGGTTTATTTTTCCATTTGGCGCTTTGGCCTTTTTTGGCAAAATATTATATCCTCGATACCTTTTGTCTATGACTATTTCTCTTTTGCCATTAGGAGCATATGCTCTTTTTGCCTTGCAGCAAAAAACTAAGCAAGTGAGTATGAAAATTTTGCTTTTTGTGATTTTTACCAGTATGTTTTTAATAAATGATTATTTTTTACTGACGAATTTTGCATATGCATATATCCCACAGTCTGATAAGGGACAATTCTTGACAGACTGGCCATCTGGTGTCGGAGTAAATCAAACAGTGAGTTACCTACAGCAAGAGTCTCAGCAAGGGAAGATTTATGTAGGGACTGAGGGGACGTTTGGACTTATGCCTTATGCATTGCAAATATATCTTGATAAAAATCCAAATATTACTATTAATGGATTTTGGCCTATAAATACAACACCTCCACAGGAGATTTTGAATGCGGCGAAAAAAATGCCTACATATGTTATATTTTATCAAGCCTGTCCTTCTTGTGTCGCAGTTGGGAAAGCTCCAAGTACCTGGCCTGTAACACAAATTTTCAGTATCAAAAAAATAACACCGGATACATACTATACGTTATATAAGGTAAATCCTCAATGAAAAAGAATGAGCTTTTAATTATCTTTTTACTTCTCATTTTTTCGATTCCATCAGTGTTGCCGCTTGCTCATCATGGATTTTTTCAAACAGATGATGGAGAATGGATGATAATCCGTCTTTCGGCTTTTTATCAGGCACTCCATGATGGGCAATTCCCAGTACGTTTTCTTCAAAGATTAAATAGTAGTTATGGATATCCAGTTGCGGAATTTCTCTATCCGGGCAGTTTTTATCTGGGAAGTTTACTTCATATTGTTCGCTTTGGATTTGTTAATTCTATAAAAATAATTTTTGGCTTATCGCTCATTGGATCAGCGATATTCACGTATTTTTGGTTAAAGAAGTTCTTCTCCTCTCTGGCAAGTTTAAGTGGCTCAATGGTTGCCTTATATATCCCTTATCATTTGTATGATATTTATAAACGAGGTTCGGTAGGAGAGGTGTTTGCTCTATTATGGGTACCTTTCATTTTTTGGCAAATCGAAAGAAAAAGCTTTTTTTATACTTCTGTTGGAATAGCTCTTTTAATTATTTCGCATAATACGTTGGCGGCTTTATTTTTCCCTCTGATTATCTGTTATATGTTGCTTGAAATATATATAAGTAAAAATAGACGTCATGCCATATACTATTATATGTATACATTGCTCATCAGTTTGGGTTTGTCTGCATTTTTTTGGCTACCAGTATTCTTTGAACTTCACTATACGGTATTTTCTTCAACAACTGTTTCTCAATGGAATAATTATTTCGCTACGATAGATCAAATTGGACTTGTTTCATTTTTGGTTTTAATTGGAGTTGTAGTTTTATTCCTTATAAAAAAGGTAGAGATAAAAAAACATAGATTGACTGTTTTACTTTTTGTTTTCAGCCTCCTAGCACTATTTTTTTCAATGAATATAAGCTCTGCCTTATGGAAGGTTTTGCCAGTGAGTTTTATACAATTTCCTTTTAGATTTTTATCAGTTATTGTTGTAACAATACCTTTTCTCGCAGCCTTTATTATTTCAGCTTTTAAAGAGAAACAATCGTGGATAGCCGCGATAGTTTTGCTTTTAATACTTGGATATTCTGCCTTTCCATTTAGCAGGCCTACTATCTATTTTGATAAAGGTGAAGGATATTACTATACAAATGACGCGACGACAACGGTACAAGATGAGTATATGCCAGTTTGGGTGAAACAAAAACCGCTTATGAGTCCTCAACAAAAAGTATTTATCACAAATGGACTTGGCAAAACTAGCATTATAAAGCAAACAAATAACTCTTTGGCAGTTGAATTATCTTTAAAAGATAATTCAACGATACAAGTGAATACTATTTATTGGCCAGGGTGGCAGGCAACAATTGATAACAAACTCTCTTCAATTTCATATAATAATATACAAGGTGTAATGGTTTTCCATATTTCGAAAGGTAATCATATCTTAAAACTTACCTTTGGTGAAGATCCTATTCGATTTTTTGCAGATATACTAACACTTGTTTCGTTAGTATGTTTATTTTTCATTTCCAAACGGTACTCTACAAAAAAAAATAATAAATGATAATAACGATTGCAAACACTTGTTGATGTGTATATAATTCAACAAATTACATGACAGAGCTACTAAAATTTAATCCTATCCCTCAAAAATTTACATTAGCGCTGCTGACTTTTCTTATTCTCTTTAGTGCAGCGTTAAGATTTGTAAACCTTACCGGTGTTCCTCCAGGACTATACCAAGATGAATCTGCTATTGGCTATAATGCTTATTCAATTCTCCAAACAGGGAAAGATGAATATGGGGTTAGTCATCCTCTTTATTTTAAGTCATTTAATGATTACAAGCTTCCGGTATATATTTATTTGACCGCTGCATCAATAAAGGTATTTGGATTAAATGAATTTGCGGTAAGATTTCCCTCTGCTCTTGCAGGTGTATTTGCAGTCGTAATTCTTTTTTTCTTTGTTCGTTATCTCACAAAAAATCTTACACTAGCATTTCTTTGTGCTTTGGTGCTTGCACTTAACCCAACTCACCTCTTTTTTTCGCGAGCAGGTTTTGAAGTAAATGTCGCAATGACATTCGCACTTGCAGGATGTTATAGCTTTATATATGGTGCCACAAAGAAAAAAATTCTTTATGTTGCTTTATCTGTTATTTCTTTTGGATTATGTCTATATTCTTATAATGTTACAAGATTAACAGCGCCAATATTTTTTGTTGGATTAGTATTTTTGTATTGGAAGGATATAAAAACTTTTAAATTAACATATCAAATAATCGCTGTTGTTTTAGCCTTTATCGTTCTTGCGCCGTTTTTATTAAGTTTTTTTTCGTCCTCTGGAGTTTTTTCAGCAAAATCATCATTGATAACGAGTACCGATATTTTGGCAATAGATCTGCAATTTAGAAGTTACCTTCTCTCATTGCCTCATGCGTATATTTCTTTATTTTTTAATCAATATGTTTATATGGTCTTTCAGTATTTGCAAAATTTAGCAACGATACTATCTGGAGCATTTTTCTTTGTAAGTGGTACCAGCGAACAAAATCAAGGAGTAGGGAATGTGGGTTTTTTCTATTTATCAGATTTACCATTTTTTATTTGGGGGTTGGTCACATATTACCGCGCAAAAGTAGGTGGTTTTAGATTTTTTTCTCTATGGCTTATTGTGTCTGTTCTGATATTAGCTCTAAGTAAGCAAGTTCCTCAAGCAACTCGTGGATATTTCATCATTTTACCTTCAGTTTGTTTTATTGCGCTGGGAATTTTTTCTTTTATTCAATATTTATCAAACAACAAAAATAGTCTAATGAAATACTCATTAATTGTACTTTCTGTTCTCTTTGCTTTTTATAATATCCAATATTATTTTCTTTCTTATTATTTTGTTTTTCCCTCGGCATCGGCTGACGCATGGAGAATGGAAGATAAGGCTCTTTCGTTATATCTCAAAGCGAATGATAAAAAATATAATAAGATAATTATTGACAGAAGCGCCGACTTTATATACACAACTTTTCTTTTTTATGATCAATATCCACCTCAAGAATTTATCAACACTGCAAAACGTTATAACGACGGTGATTTAATCAAGGCAGATGCTTGGGGAAAATATCAAATCACTCAATTGAGCTGGCAGAAAGATTTGGCAATTCCTCATGCACTTATCATTGCAACTCAGGCTGATACACCTAAATATACTATCGTTCTTAAAAAATTTTATGACCCTACAGTTTTTAGCGTTTTATCTATAAATAGCACTATTGTAAATGCCCCTCAAAATGATGTTAAATACGTTCTTGTTGAAGCTGATGAAAATAGAAATAATGTGAAAATGCTAAATCAAATACAAAGAGCATCACAACTTCAGACATCACTACAAGCCCAACTTCAATAAATGCTTATAGTGCCTGACAAAAAGAGATATTGATAACGTTTTTTTATAAAAACTTGTATAATAATAATGCGATGAGCTTTTTACAGCGCTATATTGATTATATTCTTATTATTATTCTGCTTATATTTACGGTTTTACCGCTTTTCCATCCAGGATTTTTTCCCATGCATGATGACGAACAGATTGGGCGCCTTTATGATTTGAATAAGGACGTTTTGAGTGGACAATTACCTCCGAGATTGGCACAGGATTTAGGATTTGGTTTTGACTATCCGCTTTTCAGTTTTTATCCATCGCTTGTTTATTATATTGGTGAGATATTTCATCTGGCAGGCTTTTCGTTTATTACTTCAACAAAATTGATGCTTGGACTTGGATTTGTGCTTTCTGCATTTTTTATGTATCTTTTCTCTAAAGAGTATGTGGGGAGAATTGGTGGAATTGTTGCTGCTATTGCGTATTCTTATACTCCTTACCATTCGGTGGATATATATGTCAGAGGAGCATTTCCTGAATTCTGGTCGTTTGTTTTTGTTCCAGCTTTATTTTGGAGTGTTTATAGGTTAACAATTACTGGAAAGAACAAATATATTATAGTTTCCGGAATTTTTACCGCTCTTCTTATCTTAAGCCATGACCTCATGGCAATGATGAGTAGTTTCTTTTTAGGAGCATTTTTTATCTACCTTATTTTTCAATCAAAAAATAAAAAAGTGTTGTTTGGAAAAATTTGTTTGAGCGTTGTTTTAGGTTTGGCGCTATGTGCTTTTTTTTGGCTGCCACAATATTTTGAAAAACAATATACAATGGTTCAGCTGCTTACTGAACAATCCGCTGATTACCATCAACATTTCGTCTGTATAAAAAACTTTCTTGATTCTCCATGGGGGTATGGAGGTTCTATCCCAAATTGTGAGTCCGGCTTATCTTTTCAAGTAGGTCAGTCACAATTAATTTTTGCAGCAATTTCTATAGTCGTTTCATTATTCCTTTTGTGGAAGAGAAAACAAAAAACTTCTTCATATATCATAATTTTTTTATTTATCCTCATGTTCTTTTTTTCCCTTTTTATCCAGACAAAATATTCAGTGTTTATTTGGGATAGGCTACAGCCCTTTGCATATATTCAATTCCCTTGGAGATTTCTGACTTTTTCAGATTTTACTATCTCTTTTTTAATTGGTTATGTATTTCTTTTTATTAAGAAAGATAAGATAAAGATCATTGTCGCTGCAATTATGATCGGTGTGTTGATTTTTATGAATAAAAATTTTTTTGTTCCAGAAACTTACCTCACTAATGTTACTGATATAAGTTATACTGCACCTTCAGTCATGCATTGGAAAACAAGTATGATGTCTTTTGAATATACCCCAAAGGGTATAGCAACAAAGTTAGCTAGTGATGGAGATTCTGTTATTGATATCACCCAAAAGCAAGTTCCCAAACAAAGCTATGCTGTTCTTGGCGGTAAAATGTCTGTTATACAGCTACAAGATATTCCTCAGGAAAAGAATTTTCTGGTTACCGTTTCAAAGCCAGGCTTATTTAGATTAAATACGTTCTCTTTCCCAGGATGGAAAGTGTTTGTCGATAATAATGAAGTAGCGTATTCTGCAAATAATAAATTAAAATTGATAACAGTTGCGTTATCAAAGGGTCAACATACTGTTCGAGCAACCTTTACTGATACTCCTCTGAGAACAGCAGGCAATTGGATAACGTTACTTTCTGTGATTGGTGTTATTATTTTTGCTTTGGGGAAAATAAACATAGCCAAGCCTAAAAAACTTGCGACGAAAAAATAGAAGACTGCTATAATTAACAGATTCTACAGATATGAGTGAAAAGAAAAAGAAGGTTGAAATTACAGTTCCTGTATATAATGAAGAAGATGAATTAAAAGAAAATGTAATGCTTCTCGCAGGATTTTGCGAGAAAGAGTTGTTACAATATGATTGGCATATTACTATTGCGGATAATGCTTCGTCTGATAATACACCCGTTATTGCATCAACGCTCGCTAAAAAAAATGCTAATATAAGCTTATTAAGACTTGAGCAAAAGGGCAGAGGAAGAGCTGTCAAAAGGTCATGGAGCAATAGTCATGCAGATTTTTGTGTCTATATGGATTTGGATTTATCGACAGATTTGGGTCATTTACCGCGTCTTCTCAAAGAATTACAAAACGGCTATGATATAGCTATTGGGTCTAGGCTTGCAAAAGGAGCAACGGTGGAAGGGCGGACAATTATCCGTGAAGTAATATCTCGTACTCTTAATTTTTTCTTTATTCAGTTACTTTTTGGTACTCATTTTACTGATGCACAATGTGGTTTTAAAGCAGTTACGAAAAATATCGTTGAAAATCTTATTCCTAAAATTCAGGACAATAGTTGGTTTTTTGATGGAGAGCTTTTAATTGTTGCAGAAAAAAGCGGATATAAAATATATGAGGAGCCTGTGCACTGGGTTGATAATCCTGGTTCAACAGTAAGACTTATGACAACTATTTTTGGTGATATAAAAGCCATGGGACGTTTATGGATTACCAAACCTTGGGAGAAATAAAATATGGATGAATTTGATTTAGAAGCTGTAGCCAAAAAATCTGTAAGTGGGATATTTGCTCTTGTTGGTCGTACTTTTCTTGTGCAGGTGTTGACTGTTGTGAGCAATTTCGTTTTAACAATTTATCTTGAGCCATCGATGTTTGGTATCTTCTTTGTAGTCAGTACCATTAATGTGTTTCTCTCTTATTTTCAGGATATTGGTTTAGCAGCACTCATTATACAAAAAAAAGAAGAGCCAACACTTGAAGAATTACGTACAACTTTTACGATACAGCAAACTCTTGTTATTTCAATTGTTATTATAGCTTTTTGTCTCACACCTGTTTTTGTACATTTTTTTCATCTTAACCAAGCTGGGGTTTATGTTCTTTATGCTTATTTAGTTTCTTTTGTTTTATCTTCTCTCAAAACAATTCCGACGGTTTTACTCGAAAGAAAGCTTGATTTTCATAAATTAGTTATGCCTCAAATTGCTGAAGGATTGGTATACAGTATCTCGTTAATTATTTTTGCTGTAATGGGTTATGGAATAAATACATTTACGATTGCAATTCTTTTGCGAAGCATTGTTGGATTGCCGATAATTTATTACATTCAGCCCTGGGGGATTGGTTTTGCCTGGGATAAAAAGTTATTTAAACAGCTCATCTCGTTCGGTTCTCCATTTCAGGCAAACAGTATTCTCGGGTTATTAAAAGACGATTTGGTGAATCTTTATATTGCTTCAGCGCTGCCTTTAACTCAGGTAGGATATATTGGTTTCGGACAAAAATGGGCTGCCATGCCACTCCGTCTCGTTATGGATAATGTTATTCAGGTGACATTTCCTTCATATGCGCGTATGCAGCACGATAAAAGGGCTCTTCGTATTCTTGTCGAAAAGTCGCTCTATTTAATTGCGTTTTTTATCTTCCCTGTTGTTGCCGGATTTATTGTATTTTCACCTTATCTTATTGAATTAATTCCACGCTATGAAAAATGGGAACCGGCTCTTGTTGCACTTATGTATTTTTCACTTAATACGCTTTTTGCATCCATTACAGTTCCACTTACAAATTTACTTAACGCAATTGGTAAAGTGAAAATCGTATTGCAATATATGACATTGTGGACTGCTTTGAATTGGGGATTAACAATTCTCTTCATTAAATTATATGGTTATAATGGTGTGGCTTTAGCTTCATTTTTGGTTGCTGCGAGCGTTCTTCTTATTTTGCCTCATGTAAAAAAATATACTCATTTTTCCTTTTTTGGTTCAATTTGGAAGCAATTTATCGCATCCATAGTTATGGGTTTAGTAGTTCTTTTATTAGGTCATCTAATTACGTCTCTTGTTTCTCTCGTTTTCGTTATGGCTATTGGTGCTATTGTTTATATTGTTTTTCTCTTTGTTATTTCTAAAAAAGAATTTCTTAAAATGTATCAGTTTATTTTTACAACCTTAAGGAAATCATAGTATGAAAAATTTATCAGTAGTCATTCTCACAAAAAACTCTGAAAATTTGATTGCCGATTGTATCGATTCTATATCATTCGCTGATGAGATTATTGTAATTGATGATTATTCTACAGACAGAACTAGCGAATTAGTTAAACACTTAGGTGCAACTGTTTATCCTTATTCTTCTGAAAGCTTTGCGAAAAAACGCGATTTAGGCTTAAAAAAAGCAAAAGGACGATGGATTCTCTATCTGGATGCAGATGAAAGAGTTTCTGCGGAATTAGCAGTATCGATCAAGTCAGTCTTGGAAAGGAAAAATGATATCTATGCTGCATATAGAATACAGAGAAAGAATTTTTATCTAGGGGATAATGAATGGCCGACAATTGAAAAATTAGAACGTCTCTTTAAAAAATCTAAACTTGAAGAATGGTATGGGGATTTACATGAAAGTCCACGGGTAAATGGAGATATTGGAGATATTGAAGAGGGGTTTATTAGGCATTATTCGCATCAAGATCTAACAAGCATGCTAAATAAGACAATTCTTTGGTCAAAAATTGAGGCTGAATTAAGGTTTAACGCAAAACATCCTAAAATGTCAGGTTGGCGCTTCTTTCGCGTAATGATAACAGCATTTTATAACTCTTACGTGAATCAAAAGGGTTATAAAGCAGGAACAGCAGGACTCATCGAAAGTATCTTTCAGTCATACAGCATGTTTGTTACTTATGCGCGGTTGTGGGAGTTACAGGAGTCAGCTTCAAAGGATAAAAAGAGTTGGTAACTATTTTTTATTTTTTTCCGAAACACGTGTCATAAAGTATTTTTTCCATGTTTTCATCTCAGCAAAAGTCATGCGTCTTTTTGCAAACCTAAAAAGATAGACTATTTCTAAAATTCCTACGGTATTGAGTATAAGCATCACTACAAACCAATTCCTTTGTTTCAATTGTCCAGCTCTCCATAAAGCAAGACCTTTCCAAAAAGTCGACCAAATAAAAAGAACATAAATAGCAATATTTAACCAAACTACGGTATTCATTATCGATATGGTACCATGAAGTATATGAGTATGCAAGAGGAACGAAAATTGGTAGAATAACATTATGAAAATCGGAGTATATGATCCTTATCTTGATGATCTTGGTGGCGGAGAGAAATATATGATGTCGGTTGCTTCATGTTTGGCTCAAGAACATGATGTTACTGTCTTTTGGGATAATAAGTCCGATATAGAAGCTTTTAAAAAGCGCTTTACTGTACCTATGGAAAAAATCAGCATCCAAAAAAACATCTTCAGTTCAAATATTGGTTTTTTTAAACGTAGTCGAATGGTTCGCAAATATGACGCTCTTATTATCTTAAGCGATGGAAGCATCCCTTTTGTTTATCCAACGAAATTATTTCTTCATATACAGCAGCCTATTCCTCAGCGTCAGTTTACATTTAAAGATAAGATAAAAATTAGGTGTATTTCAGCAATTTTTTATAATTCACAATTTACTCAACAATTTAATAATTCATTATTTTCGGGAGTAAAAAATACCATAATTTATCCTCCTGTTAAATTATTGAACACTCAGGAAAAGAAAGAAAATATTATTATTCATGTGGGAAGATTCAGAACAAAAAATGTAGATGCACAAGATTATAAAAAGCAAAGCTTTATGATTGATGCATTTAAAAAGCTTGTCGATCAAGGGCTTAAAGGCTGGAAGTTTCAGTTGGCATCAAGCGTAAAGAAAGAGGATGAGGAAGCATTTTCCATTTTACGAAAAAACGCAAAAGGATACCCAATAGAGTTTTATATAAATAAAAGTAATCAAGAATTATTTGCCTTATATAATAAAGCAAAAATTTATTGGCATGCATCAGGCTATGGCGAAGATTTAAAAAAGCATCCTGAACTTGCAGAACATTTCGGCATAACAACTGTTGAAGCAATGGGTGCTGGGACAGTTCCTGTAGTGATTAATAGCGGGGGACAAAAAGAAATTGTGACAGACCACAAAAATGGAATGCTTTGGAATACTCTTCCCGAACTGCTTGAAAAGACGAATCAAGTGGCAAACAATAAGATGTTATGGCAAGAACTCTCAAAGGACGCTATAATACGTGCACAGGATTTTTCTGAGGAAAAATTTCGTAACGACATAAAAAAGCTTATTATCGAATGAAAAAAATTATCTTTCTTCCATTAATTTTTCTTCTTCTAATCGTCATCTTCTTTTATCATTCGTTTTTACTTAAAGGAGAGTTACCTATCCCTTCAGATACCATTGTAGGGCTCTATCATCCTTTTAGAGATCTCTATGCAAAAACTTATCCTAATGGTATACCATATAAAAATTTTTTAATAACAGATCCTGTACGCCAGCAATATCCTTGGCGATGGTTAGTAATATCGCTTGAAAAAATTGGGCAGTTGCCTTTATGGAATCCATATAGTTTTGCGGGTGCACCACTGCTCGCAAATTTTCAATCGGCTGCATTTTATCCTTTGAATATTTTGTTATTTATTTCCCCTTTTTCAATTGGATGGAGCTTATTGATCTTGTGTGGGCAAATATTGGGTGGTATTTTTATGTATTGGTATTTATCCCATCTACGTCTTAACAAACATGCTTGTTTTTTGGGAAGTCTTGTTTTTATTTTTTGCGGTTTTACGACTGCTTGGCTGGAATGGGGGACATTGGACCAAATCGCAATATGGCTGCCTTTGATATTGCTTTCGATAGATAAGATATTTCTATTTTCACTTAAAGGTAAAAAGGTGAAGCAATCACTTAGCAACATTAAAAAACATCCAGAGATCGCTTCAGTCATTCCGCAGGATGCTTCATGGGTTCGTAATGATGTGAGAGTTTGGTCTATTATTTTTGTTCTTTCTTTAATTTTTGCTTTTTTTGCCGGTCATCTCCAAACATTTTTTTATCTTGCGCTTATTATTTTATTTTATTTTGTCGCTCGCTGGATACAGTTTGGTAAATCAAGAAATTATTTTTTCCTTTTTTTACTCCTTAGCTTATGTTTCTTGTTACTTACGGCAATTCAGTGGATTCCAACACTTCAATTTGTTTTGCTAAGCGCGCGAAATGCAGATCAGTTGAATGCTTGGCAGCAACCAGGTTGGTTTATCCCTTGGCAGAATTTGATCCAGTTTATCGCTCCAGACTTTTTTGGGAATCCCACGACGTTAAATTACTGGGGTATTTGGAATTATGCTGAATTTATCGGTTATATCGGTATTTTCCCTCTTATTATGGCACTTTTTGCGCTATTTTATCGCCATGACAAAAAAACATTATTTTTCGGTTCTTTCTTTTTCCTTTCGCTTATCTTTTCTCTTCCCACCATTTTTGCTCAGCTTCCATATATCTATAATTTTCCTTTTCTTGATACTTCCCAGCCAACGAGATTACTTTTTATTGCGGATTTTTCATTGAGTATTCTTTGTGCATTAGGTTTAGATTATTATTTGTTTGGTGAAAACAAAAAGAAAGTTTTTTATCCATTACTCTTTATTTTAATTATCTTTTTGGGGTTATGGTATTTTGTATTATCTGGATATAAATTCCTGCATATTACTTATGATTTGATAAGTGTTTCAAAACATAATCTTTATTTCCCGACTATTCTTTTTGTGTTCATTGCGTTATTTATTGCTGGAATTACTTTGATTAAACAGAAAAGAATTAAAATTATTTTTATATTAATTCTGTTAGTTATTTCCGTTATTGATCTTTTACGCTTCTCAGATAAATTTATACCTTTTACTTCACAAGCTTATTTATTCCCTTCTGATCCTGCTTTAACATATTTGCAAAAGCAAAGTGGACAATTTAGGATTATGACAACCGATTCGGAGATGTTGCCTCCCAACTTTTCCGTCATGTATCATTTACAGAGTCTTGATGGATATGATCCTTTATACCTTCAGCGCTATGGTGAGCTTATGATTGCAATAGGAAGGGACAAACCCAATATCCAACCTCCATTTGGCTTTAACCGTATTATTACTCCAAACAATTTTAATTCTCGTTTGATAGATTTATTAGGAGTAAAATATATCTTAAGTCTTTCGGATTTACATACTTCCAAACTGGTAAAGGTATTTACAGAAGGGCAGACAAGAATTTATAGAAACAATGATGCATATTCTCGTGCGTTTTTAGTATCAGATATAAAAGCTGTTTCCACCAAGCAGGAATCGATAAACGCGCTTTTTGATCCAACAGTAAATTTGCATACAACTGCCGTTGTTGAAGGATGGGATAACAATAACGAAAAGTTATCTACAGGATCAGCAGTAATTACTAATTACCAAGACAATTCGGTTACTATAAATGTACAAACGTCGGGAGATGCATTTTTGGTTTTAACAGATACATATTATCCTACCTGGCATGTATTAATTGATGGAAAAGAAGGGAAAATATACAGAACAGATTATAATTTTAGAGGTGTCTTAATTCCCAACGGAAAACACAATGTCATCTTTTACGATAGCCTGTTATAATAAGCAAAAGCCGAATTTTGCGAATGAAGAAATTATCAATTATTATCCCTGTTTATAATGAAGAAAAAACTGCAAGTAAGCTTCTTAAGAAATTATATGCAACACGCATTCCTGTTGCAAAGATAGAATATATAATCGTGAACGATGGATCTACAGATAATTCGATGAAGACTATTAAGGATCAAATAGCAAAGGGGAAATCAAAAGAAACAAAACTAATTCATCATAAAAAAAATCAAGGGAAAGGGGCAGCTGTAAAAACAGGATTACAAAAAGCGACAGGGGATTATGTGCTCATTCAAGATGCTGATTTGGAATATGATCCAACAGACATTATAAAGTTGTTGAATCCAATTAAAGAAGGAACTGCAAAAGTTGTGTATGGAACGCGATTAAAACGTTTGCCTAATTTTAAAAGAGATGAGCGCAATCCACGGTTTCTTTTACAATATATGGGTAATAAGTTTTTAAGTTTTACGACAAGTGTTTTATATTCACATTGGATAACAGATATGGAATGTTGTTATAAATTATTTCCTCGGGACGCGTTGAAGGATATTCAACTACATGCGAAAAGTTTTGATTTTGAGCCTGAAATTACGGCAAAATTACTTAAAAAAGGGTATAAGATTATCGAGATTTCTATTTCAACCAATCCAAGAGGATACGAAGAAGGGAAAAAACTGCGTCCTCTTCGTGACGGGACAAAGGCGCTTTTGACATTGCTAAAATATCGATTTGTTGAGTAAAATTGAAATATGTATAGAAAAGTACGAAACTAGATAGAGAACAAAAGGAAATATTAAATATGAATTTCAATTTTTTAAAAAATTCTTGGTTACTGCTTATTCTTATTGTTTTGTTGGCTGCGATTCTGCGGTTTTATCAACTTGGAACAAACCCTCCATCTTTGACATGGGATGAGGTTGCCTGGGGTTATAATGCTTATGCAGTGGGCATAGATGGAAAAGATGAATTCGGTCACTTTTTACCATATACATCGTTTATTTCCTTTGGCGACTACAAACCTCCCGTTTATGCTTATTTAACGGTCATTCCTGTGTGGATTTTTGGATTAACAGAATTTGCAGTGCGGTTCCCATCAGCCCTCTTTGGAACTCTCACTGTTCTGGTGACATATTTCTTAGTTAAAGAGTTATTTGAATATCACAAAATTTCCAAGAATGGAACATCTGACAATACTGAAGTTATTGCTTTAATTTCAGCATTGATCATGGCGGTTTCGCCGTGGAATATCATGCTTTCACGTGCTGCGTTTGAAGCAAATGTAGCCACTTTTTTGATTGTTACTGGAGTATGGCTTTTTCTCTATGCTGTCAGAAAAAAGCCATGGTTTCTTATCTTGTCTGTTCTTTGTTTTGTCCTTTGCATGTATACATTTAATAGTGTACGGGTAGATGCGCCGCTTTTATTTATCGCTTTAGCTGCAGGGCATGTAAAGACGCTTCTGAAAATAAAAAAAGAGACACTTACAGCATTTATTATCGGGGCTTTAGTACTGCTTCCAACTATTCCATTTCTTTTATCGTCTCAGGCAAGACTACGGTATCAAGAAGTAAATATTTTTTCGGATATCAACATCGTAAAAACTTCAAATCAAGAAATAGCCAATGACCATAATGTGTGGTGGTCAAAGATTATCCATAACCGTCGTGTTTTGTACACGGAAGATTTTCTTGAACACTTTTTTGACCAGTTCAATCCCAATTTTCTTTTTATTCAAGGCGATCCAAATCCAAAATTTTCTACGCAGGATGTCGGACAGATGTATCTTTGGGATTTACCGTTTCTTGTAATTGGAAGTGTGTTCTTATTTCGTCAAAGAAAAGGAAAATGGTGGATTATTCCAGTTTGGCTGGTGATTGGGATACTCCCAGCAGCAGTTTCTCTTCCTACTCCTCATGCGTTGCGTTCAGAAGGGACGCTACCCACTTGGCAAATTCTTACTGCATATGGATTAGTAACAATGGTATTTATGTTTAAAAAGTATCAAAAACAGATGTTAAGCCTTTATCTTATTATTTTATTTGCATTTGTCGGTTATTATTTGCACGGTTATTATACACATTATCCAAAAGAGTATTCTGCACAATGGCAGTACGGTTATAAACAGGTAGTTCAATACATTGGTGCGAATGAGCAAAATTATAAGATGGTAGATATTACCGGTATTGAAAGAGGGTATATTTATACACTTTTTTATCTTAAATATCCTCCTCAAGAATTTAGGCAGACTGCAAAATATTATACCGACGCTTTTGGGTTTGTTCATGTTGATAGTTTCGGAAAATATCAATTTCCTGATAATACGCCAAAAACAGTCTCTAGCAACATTTTATATATATCGACTACTGCAGATGTTCCGTCAAATGTACATATCTTGAAGACATTTCCTTACTTGGACGGAACGCCGGATGTTGTAGCATATACAAAATAAATTAATTTTAAAAATGCAAAATTTGAAATTACAGTTTAAAAATAAAAAATTTTCTATAAGCGTTTTGATCATTATTTTATTGATCGGACTTGCTTTGCGGCTTTGGCAATTAGGGCAAGTTCCTCTTTCACCTGATTGGGATGAGGTGGCTTTAGGGTATGACGCATATTCAATTCTTCATACAGGTCGAGATGAATTTGGAGCATTTATGCCGGCAGTCCTTAGGTCTTTTGATGATTATAAGCCAGCATTATATTCTTATCTTGCCATCCCTAGTGTTGCTGTTTTTGGTCTTACAGTCTTTGCAGTCCGTTTTCCATCGGTTGTTATGGGAATGCTTGGAATTCTAATATTGTATTTGTTGGTAAAGGAGTTATTTGAAAACAGGGGACCTACACCTGATCAAAGGCGGAATTATACGGAAATTTTGGCTCTAGTTTCAGCATTTATAATGGCCATTTCTCCTTGGCAGATCCAATTTTCAAGAATTGCTTTTGAAACAAATAGCGGTTTGACACTGAATTTATTAGTTGCTTTCTTTTTTCTCAAAGGATTAAAAAAACCGTGGATGCTTTCTCTTTCTGCGTTATTTGCTGGTCTTAATTTAATGATGTATCAAAGCGAAAGGGTATTCACTCCTTTATTGGTTTTAGCTCTTATCATTATTTATTGGAAAGAATTGATTAGCGTTACTAAAAAATATCTTATTGGTGCAGTTATCGTCGGATTACTTGCTTCATTGCCAACGATTATGTTTATTTTGGGTAATCCAGGATCCTTGGAAAGAGCAGTAGGAACAAGTATTTTTTCTCAACAGACCCAAGCTCTACAGCATACAGTTCTGCGATTAAAAGATGATAAGGACAATCATGATATCATCGGTATGATTGTTGATAATAGGAGAGTAATTTTTGTAAAGGAAATAGCTTCTTCCTATCTTGTCCATTTTGATCCGAATTGGCTTTTCCTTGAAGGAGATAATGCTCGTCATCATGCACCTGGAATGGGATTGTTATATCTTTTAGACTTGCCATTTCTTTTGTTAGGATTATATCTTTTTATTTTCAGTAAGTTTAGTAGAAAGACAAAATATCTTGTGTTTTCATGGTTATTATTGGCTCCTGTTCCTGCTTCCATTACTTTTGATGTACCACATGCTGTTAGGACGATGAATATGTTGCCAATGCTTTTGATTTTTATATCATTGGGATATGTATCATTTTTCCAGGATATAAATAAATATTTGGTATTAAGCAAGAAATATAAGGTATGGGGAATAGGAGTTTACTGTTTATTTTTTATAGCTGCGTGTTTTAATTTTGGCTATTATTTAAATCAATATTTTGTTCAGCAGAATTATTACAATGCAATTGATTGGCAATATGGTTATTCACAGGCGATTCCTGCAATAGAACAGATAAAAAACCAATATCAAAAAGTTGTTGTCTCAGATAAAGTTCCAATGGACGAGTCCTACATGTTCTTTTTATTTTATTTGCGTTTCCCTCCACAACAGTATCAAAATCTTGTCGCTCAGGGGAAGAATTTAACACCAGATCTCCATGAGTTTGATAAGTATGAATTTAGAACTTTTGACTGGAATACAGAAAAGCTTAAGAAAAACATACTATATATAGGAACGGTGAATGATTTTCCCACAAATATTGTAGCTAAAAAGACTATTTATTATCCGGATGGAACGCCTGCTATACTTATAGTTGATCCAAAGGATAATTTATGAAACATTTATCAGTAGTATTAGCAGTTTTCAATGAAGAAAAAAATTTAGCAGCATGTCTTGATTCAGTAAAGGATATCGCACAAGAAATCGTTATTGTTGATGGCACATCAACAGATGATACGGTTTCAATAGCAAAGAAATTTGGTGCACGGATTTTGGTCACCGATAATCCTCCAATTTTTCATATCAACAAGCAAAAAGCTATTGATATGGCAAAAAATGAGTGGATTTTGCAGCTTGATGCCGATGAACGAGTAAGTTCTAGTCTTGCTCAAGAAATTACGAAAATTATCTCAATGACAGATGAAGATATTATCAAATATGAGCAGTCTCTTCCTAGCCGTAAATTATTTTTAAAGCATCAAGAATTACTTGAGAAAAGAGATGGAAATATAGGTACAAAAACGGGTAATTATGCCGCATTTTTTATCCCAAGGCTCAATTATTTTCTTGGAAGATATATGAGATATGGTGGTGTCTATCCGGATGGAGTTATACGATTAATTCGTAAAGGGAAAGCATATCTTCCTTGTAAAGATGTTCATGAACAGATGGCTGTTGATGGAAGAGTTGGATGGTTGCAAAATGATCTTTATCACATGGATTCACCAACCTTTGAAAGGTATATACAAAGAAACAGTCGCTATGTCGATCTTATGGCAAAGGATTTAGAAAAAAGTAAAAAGAATGCTACATTATTTGCACCTATCCAGTATCTGTTTTTTTTGCCTACATGGTGGTTTCTTTTGACATATATTAGGCATAAAGGATTCCGTGACGGATGGCCAGGATTTGTTTTTTCTTTTTTTTCAGCTCTTCGTTTTCCGAGATCGTATCTCAAATCGTTACCTAATTAATGAAATATTTCAATATACTTGGTATCGCGGCCATTGCATTTGGCATATATCTCTTTTCGTCTCATCTTTTGTATGGAGATTTGCTTTTCCATACAGATATCGCCCGTGACTTTTTATTGATTCAAGATATTGCAGTGAATCATAAATTGACTCTTATTGGGCCTAGGGCAGGAGGTATTCCTGGAACATTTTTTGGTCCAATTTGGCTTTATTTAAATCTTCCAGCATTTCTTTTGGGAAACGGCAATCCTATTGTCATTGGTTATTTCTGGCTGCTTCTCATGGTGTTTGGGTTGGCTGCAGTTTTCTATATAACAAAAAAAGTTTTTAATACAGAGACAGCTATTTTTTCAACAGCTCTTTTTATCTATACTACTATTTTCCTTGCTCCCGGATTTACGCAAAGTTTTGCGCCGGTTATTGTTTCTCCATTTCTTCTTTATTTAGTCTATCTTTTTACTGAAAAAAAAAGAATTCGTTATCTTTGTTGGGCTGCTTTTATTTGCGGTTTATTATTTCAGTTTCAACCTGCTTTTGGCTCGATCATGCTATTTATCACATTTATATATTCTCTTATTATTCTCATCCGAAGAAAACAGACTAAATATCAACTAGTATGGTTTCTTGCCTTCATTCCTTTATCTTCTTATATTATTTTCGAATTACGTCATAATTTTCTTGAGACTCGCGCTCTTTATACTTTTATATTTCATCATAACTCTCAAGATATTGTTCAGATCACTTATCCTGAAGTCGCACATAACAGATTTGATGGGTTTCTTGATTCACTAAATCTTATAAACGTCAACACGCCTGTTGTTAACACAATTTTTGTTCTTCTCAATGCTTTTATTTTTTATGTATGGTATAAAGCTAAGAAATCCGGTCAACGAACATTTGTTTTACTCGTCTATCTTTATCTTATTGGTTTTTGGTGTGTAACTTTTCTCTTTAAAGGAACTGTTTGGAATTATTATTATTGGGGATTTAATCCAATTTTATCAATAACGTTAGGATCAATTTATCAGAGAATAGATAAACGTATATTTGTTATTTCTTTTACAATACTTATGTTTTTTATGATAAAAAACGGCATTCATACCGAAAATGTGTGGCAAAATGATCTTTCAGGCAAAGACACTTCATCCTGGAAAGTAAATAAAGAGGTAGCAGACTATATTTATCAAAATACACATCAGGATTTTGGATATTATGTCTATTCGCCAGATGTTTTTGGCTATTCAATAAAGTATGCAATGAGCTACGATAGCTTAAATGGTGAGTATTCTGAAAAAGGTGATCTTTGTACTAAGGAGGCAACGACATATCTTATTTACGAGCCGACTTTGGCAAGTTCTCATACAGATCCTGTCTTTTGGAAAACTGCAAGCGTTAGTATAAAGAAAAAACCCATTGCTACAAAAATGATTCAAGGTATCAAAATTGAGAAGTATAAGTTGGGCCCTAAAAGAGTAAAGCATCCTTCAGATCCTACAATGGTGTGCGATTTGCAATGGAGATAAGAATTATTTTTCATCTTATAAGTTATCGCCCTAATGTGTGTTTTTATGCTAAAATAGTCATATGAAAATATTAGTTACAGGAGGAGCAGGGTTTATTGGAAGTTTTATGGTAAAACGTTTGCTTGATGACGGGCACGAAGTTGTTATAGCAGATAGTTTGGAACGTGGGCACGAATCCTCTTTGGATCCACACGCAACATTTCTTAAAGGGAATTTATTAGAGCAATCATTCATTGATCAGCTTTTTTCTGAGCATACTTACGATGCTGTTTTACATTTTGCAGCATATATTTCTGTTGGTGAGTCAATGCAACATCCAGGTTTATATTTCCGAAATAATGTTTATACAACAATTGCACTTTTAGACGCAATGAAAAAAAATGGAGTGAACAAATTTATTTTTTCCTCCACCGGTACGGTATACGGTACTCCAAGCGTTAATCCTATACCTGAATCTCATGTAAAAAATCCGGAAAATCCATATGCCGAAAGTAAATATATGGTAGAGAAGATAATACATTGGTATTATGTTGTTCATGGCATTGGTTCTACAGTTCTACGCTATTTCAACGCCTCAGGAGCAGCGCAGGATGGAAGTTTGGGGGAAGATCATGACCCTGAAACCCATTTGATTCCAAATGCAATTAAAGCGGCGCTTACTAATTCTCCCTTTAATCTATATGGTGATGATTATGATACAAAAGACGGAACTTGTGTTCGTGATTACATTCATGTTTTTGATTTAGTCGACGCACATGTATTAACATTAAAGAAGCTAGAAGAGAAGAACGGAGAATATATTTACAATGTAGGTACGGGAAAAGGATGGACTAACAAAGAAGTTATTGAAATGGTAAAAAAAGTTTCCAACAGTGATTTTACTGTTGAAATAAAAGAAAAACGTCCTGGAGATGTTGCTGAAACAGTTGCTGATTCTTCAAAAATTAGATCAGAATTGGGCTTTACTCCTCAGTATTCCGATCTTGAGACAATTATTACTACTGCCTGGAAATGGCATAATAAAAAAGCACACAATGAACAATGAAAATTGCAATTGATGTCTCACCTCTACAATCCGGCCATAAGGTACGGGGCGTCGGTTTTTATTTAACCTATTTAAAAGAAGCTTTACTTACATATTATCCTACAAATGAATATCAATTTTTTACCAATGGTGAAAAAATTGCCGAGAAAACGGATGTTCTTCATTATCCCTATTTTGATCCTTTTTTTATGACGCTGCCTTTTATAAAAAAATATAAAACTGTGGTTACAGTGCATGATTTAACTCCCCTTATTTTCCCGACACATTTTCCTGCTGGTTTCAAGGGAAATTTACGATGGCACATTCAACGTTTCCGTTTGAAAAAAGTTGATGGTATTCTTACAGATTCATATGCCTCTAAAAAGGACATTGAGAAAATAGTAAATGTTCCACAAGAAAAAGTATCTGTAGCATATTTAGCCGCTGGGGAGGAATTTAAAAAATTAAATGAAGAGAATGCACATTTAAAAAACGTAAAAAAGAAATATAATTTGCCTGATAATTTTATTTTGTATGTTGGTGATGTGACATGGAATAAGAACGTTCCTAGGTTAGTAAAAGCTGTATCAGAAATTTCTGTTCCTTTGGTTATGGTAGGTAAAGCTCTCGTTTCAAAAGAATTCGATAAGACTAATATATGGAATAGTGATTTAGTGGAAGTAAACAAGTTGGCACAAAGCAATAAAAATATCATAAGACTTGGATTTATCCCTACAGCCGATTTGGTCGCCTTATATAATCTTGCAACTGTTTTTGTTTTCCCATCAGTATATGAAGGATTCGGGTTACCAATTGTTGAAGCAATGCAGTCAGGATGTCCAGTGATTATTTCACGAGAAGGTTGTATGCCAGAAGTCGGGGATGGGGCAGTAGAATATTTTGATGCCTTTAATACCGATAGCTTAGAAAACACTATTTCAAAGGTATTACAATCAAAAAAAATGCAAAAAGAGCTTTCACAAAAAGGATTAGAACAAGCAAAAAAATTTAGCTGGAAGATAACAGCTGAGAAGACAATTGAATCGTATAAAAAAGCACTCATATAAATAATCTATGAAACAAAAAGCGAAAGCAATTATTAAACATCCTCTTATCTATGGTAGTTTTATAGTTGTTTTTGGAGGGATAATAGCAAATTTTTTTAATTTTCTTTTCAATCTTTTTATGAGCCGTTCTTTATCAGTAACGGATTATGGTACACTCGCTAGTATAGTTTCTATGGTAACGTTTCCCATGCTGGTGGTAGCCGCTGTGAACCCTGTTATCATACGTTTTGCAGGCGATTACTTTGCTCAAAGCGATGAAATGCTTCTCAGAGGGCTCTATAAAAAGTTTTTCAATTTTCTTCTCACAGTAGGTATTATTATATTTATTCTTTCTTTATTATTTCTTTCTCAAATAGGTTATTTTTTTCATATCATAAATCATTTTGTACTTATTCTTGCAGCTGTTACTGTTTTTATATCTTTCTTAAATACAATAAATCTATCATTTCTTCAAGCTAAATTAACTTTCGGATTCCAGGTAGTTGTTAATTTAACATCAGCAATTCTTAAAGTAGTATTAGGAATAGGTTTGGTTCTCCTTGGTTATTCTGTTAATGGAGCAGTTGGCGCTATAGTTGTATCATCAATTGGAGGCTATATTATTAGTTTTGTTCCTTTGCGATTTATCTTTTCTAAAGGTAACACCGCTCCTCCGATAGAGGTAAAAGAACTTTTTCGTTATGGTGTCCCTTCAGCATTGACCTTATTTGGTTTAACATCTTTTATCTCTTCTGATATTCTTTTGGTCAAGCATTTTCTTGATGCTGTTCAAGCTGGTCAATATGCTGGGCTTTCACTTGTAGGAAGAATTATTTATTTTATTTCTGCTCCTATAGGAAGTGTGATGTTTCCAATAATTGTGCAGAAGCATACTAAAGGTGATAAGTTTCATAATACCTTTAAATTAGCTCTTTTATTAGTTCTTATTCCTTCATGTTGTTTGACCCTCTTTTATTTTCTCTTTCCTCAATTCTCAATTTTGTTTTTTCTTAAAAGACCTGAATACCTAACTGTTGCTCCGCTTATTGGTATTTTTGGAATATATATGACATGCTATTGTGTTCTTTTTCTTCTTTCTAATTTTTATTTATCAATTAAGAAAACACGTATTTATATTCCTATAATAATTGGTGCTATTCTACAAATTATTTTAATTTCTCTTTATCATCAGTCTTTTTTACAAATTATATGGATTTCATTTGGGATAATCCTTGCACTTACGATTGGCTTTTTGTTATATTATCCATATGCAACCAAGAAATAGCTTTGAAATAAAACTTCTATCTGTTGTGATGCCTGCATACAAACAACAGGGAACAATCATAAAGGATATTAAGAAGATTAAAAAAACACTAGATGAGCTGGGTTGCCCATATGAGTTGATCATTGTTGTTGATGGAGTTGTTGATAGAACATATGAAAGAGCATCTCAATTAAAAGACAAAGACATGCGTATACTATGCTACCCAAAAAATGAAGGCAAAGGTCACGCAGTCAGGTATGGGATGATGCATGCAAAGGGCGATGTAATAGGATTTATTGATGCGGGGATGGATATCAATCCGAATGGATTTAGAATGCTGCTTAATCATATGGAGTGGTATAACGCTGATGTCATCATTGGTTCAAAACTACATCCTGTATCCAAAGTCGATTATCCTTTATATCGGACAATTTTGTCCTGGGGATACCGTACATTAACTTGGATGTTGTTTGGTTTTATGGTTAAAGATACACAAGTAGGATTAAAATTTTTTAGACGTAAAGTAGTGCGTAAAGTTTTACCGAAACTTCTTGTCAAACGCTACGCATTTGACATAGAAATACTTGCAGTTACTTATGCGTATGGTTATAAAAGAATATATGAAGCTCCGGTAAAAATTAATTTTAGACAAAATGTAATAAGCTCACGTAAGTTACCAAAAATAGTGTATCTTATGATATGGGATACAATAGCTGTATTTTATCGTTTGAGATTTTTGCGGTATTATACGTATAAGAAAAAAAAAGAACGGATTTCTGCCGTAAAAAAATTTTTATTTTCCTTTTCCCGATGACAATTCTAATCCTTAATTGGCGTGATATTAAAAGTCCTTCAGGCGGGGGAGCGGAAATATTAACCCAAGAGATAGCAAAACGATGGGCAAAATCTGGAAATACTGTTTGGCAGATTAGCTCGAAGTTTCCACAGGCAAAATCACGTGAAGTTATCGACGGAGTTACATTTATTCGAGGAGGGGCTTGGTGGAATGTGCATTTTTTTGCTTGTTATTATTATTTTCGATATTTGCGTAATAAAACAGATATAATTATTGATGAGGTCCATTGGTTTCCTTTTTTTAGCGCTTTATATGCACCTAAAAAAACTGTGGCTCTTACTTGTGAAGTAGCAAATAAATTATTCTTTAGCCTTTTTCCTTATCCAATTGCCGTATGTTGGCGTTTAGTTGAAAAAATGTATTTGTTTATTTATAGAAATATTCCTTCAATGGTTATCTCAGAATCAACATATAATGACTTAATTAGAGAAGGATATAATGCATCAAACATTTTTGTTCTTCCAATGGGTTTGACTGTCCCCACAAAAATAAAGTATTTTCTAAAAGAAAAAGATCCAACACTTATCTATGTCGCAAGAATGAACAAACAAAAAGGAATATTTGATGTAATAAAAGCTTTTTCATTTGTTAAAAAGAAATTTCCCAAAGCAAAATTGTGGGTTGTCGGTTCGGGTACAAAAGAGATAGTTAAGGAAGTCCTACAAATGTGTCGCGATTTAAAAATACAATCATCAGTGTCTTTATTTGGTTTTGTTTCAGAAGAAAAAAAATTTGAACTCCTTTCAAAAGCTCATCTATTGATCAGTGCTTCAGTCCAGGAAGGATGGGGGTTAACAGTTCCAGAAGCAGGACTGGTAAAAACTCCGGCAGTTGTATATAATATCCAAGGGTTTCAAGATATCATTTCAAATAAACGAGATGGAATACTTGTCTCCTCAACTCCTGAGGCTTTAGCAGAAGGTGTATTCTTAGCCCTTATGGATAAAAAATTATACTCGAATATGAAACAAGCAATATATAAAAAGGCTAAGAAATATAGTTGGGATAACACCACTGATCAAGCATTAACTTTTATTAAAAAACAAATTGGAGTATGAATAAATTTATTCCAGTAGGTCAGCCATTGTTTGGAGAAGAAGAAAAGAAAGAAATTCTTGAAGCATTGGATTCAGGTTGGGTAACACTTGGACCACGAACAAAACAATTTGAGGAAGCTTTTGCAAAATATGTTGGCGCAAAATATGCGGTTGCAGTTTCATCATGCACAGCTGCCATTCATCTCTCATTGCTTGCTGCAGGTATTGGAAAAGATGATGAAGTAATAACAACTCCATTCACTTTTGTTGCGACAGTTAATCCACTTGTAGCGGTTGGTGCAAAACCTGTATTTGTCGATATTGACCCGCAGACGTTTAATATAGACCCTAAACAAATTGAAAAGAAAATTACCAAAAAAACAAAAGCTATTATGCCCGTTCATTACGCTGGCTTGCCTGTTGATCTTGATGCAATTCGTAAGTTGGCAAAGAAACATAAATTGCTTGTAATAGAAGATGGCGCACATGCTAGTGGACTTACGTATAATAAAGAGAAAATAGGATCAACCAGTTTGATGACGAATTTTTCTTTTCATCCATTGAAAAATATGTCTACCGGAGATGGAGGAATGATTACGACAAATGATGAAAAAATAGTTAACGAACTACAAAAACTCCGTCTACATGGTATGAGCCGTGATGCTTGGAAACGTCATTCTGCGACAGGTTCGTGGCGGTATGATGTCGAAGAGCCGGGTTATAAATATAATATGACTGATATTCAAGCAGCTCTTGGTATTCATCAACTAAAAAAATTGTCAAAATTTATTAAAACAAGACGTGATTATGCAAAAATATATAACAAAGCATTTTCAAAAGTTTCTGAGATTACAGTTCCATTTGTGTCTCCAGGCCAAAAGCATATTTATACCCTGTACACGATAAAAATTGATACATCTAATTTAAAAATAACCAGAGACGAAATTGTGGAAAGATTAAAAGAAGCAAATATCGGGACTAACATTCAATTTATTCCTGTTCATTACTTTAGCTATTACAGCAAAACATATAAATACAAAAAAGGAGATTTCCCAAATACGGAAGCAGTTTTTGAGCAAATTCTTTCCTTACCACTATATCCAAAAATGAAACTCAGTGATATTACTTACGTGAGTAAAACTTTAATAAAACTGATTGAAAAAAATAGAAAATGAATTTTAAATGGACGTTTCAATCGTTTGATACTGATTTCTTCGGTTTTAAAACTGCAAAGATAATGGATGTAACAACAAATGCTGTACCCGATTTATTACAAGATCTTAAAAGGAATAAAATAAATTATGCATCATATCGTTTGCTGGCAAATAAATTTTCTATTATTCATGATCTAGAGAAAAATGGATTTATTTTGGTTGATGGGACGATTGCTTTAGAATTAAATAATTACGAAACAGAAAATAAAAAGTTTTCAAAAATTCGTAACGCTACAAAAGATGATATTTCAGCTCTACGAAAGATTGCCAGAACGATTTTTATCAACACAAGATTTTATGCAGATCCAGTAATCCCTAGAAGAAAAGCGGGAGAATTATATGCAAAGTGGATTGAGAATTCAGTACTTGGTAAAGCAGCTGACGAAGTACTCGTTTGGGAAGAAAACAGTAAGCTACTAGGATTTGTCACTCTGCAAAAATCAGGTCATATTGTCCTCATTGGTGTCAATAAAAGCACACAAGGAAAAGGCATTGGAAGAATATTAATAGAAGCCTCGTTGCCGTATTTTAAAAGGTGGAAAGCGCAAACTGTCTTTTTAGAAACACAAACAACCAATATCCCGGCTATTAGATCATATCAATCATGTGGATTTAAAATTGTTGATTCATTTTTAACGTTTCGATGGACAGATCTTTGATATTAACAGAAAAACTTAATAGAGAACTCTCTCCTACATTTTCTGAGCCCGGGGTTAGCTGTTAAGTTTGACTAGCTTTACATCTCCAGATTTAAAAACCACATTTTTTTCAATAAGATGTAATTCCTCTAAGGTGACAAAACTTTCTTTAACTAACGCGTGCGTTAATTTATATTTTTTTACCAAATCTTTCAGAGATACTTTGAGTATGGGATATACTTCTTGGACGGACATTAATCCTGGATTATCGGCATTGACGAAAACACATGCTTTTGTATGATAAATAGTCATAGTTGTATTTTGGTGTGGTATACATATAATGCGGGGAATATTTTTTTGTTTGTTAATAAAACGAAAAACTTTCATAAGATCATCTGTGACAGATCTATTTTTGTCTTTGATAACTCCCTTTATTTGGATAAAGAGAATAAGACTTAAATTAGACACGAGCAAAAAGATAAGCACGATAAAAGCTAGAGTTTTGTGAGGTGTTTTTAAGCATTCAAAAAATATATAACTACTTAGAATTGCTGATGGCACTGTAGACATTTCCATATAGCGTTGTCCTTCACCGATCGGCATAAGATATTTTGTTTTGAGAACAATAACGCCCAAAAAGTAAAAAAATATAATCCATGCAGAAAATCCAATAAATATTGTCGGAAGTGTAACTAAATGAAATATGAAAATATAAGCGATAATAAATCCACTTAATGCCCAAGGATTTAGACCAAAAATTGCTATCGGAGAAAAAACAGAAAGCAGCGTATAAATAATATTAACAAAATCTGTTTTTGTATCTTTTGTAATTTTCCCACGAATTTGATGAGAAAAACGGTGATCTAGATTTTTGACCCAAAAATAAATATTATATAAATGTCCTTTCAGAACTCTTAAGTAATAACCCTTCGTTACTATCAGTGCAATTGCAAATCCTAAAATAAAACTTTGTACAAATATTCCCGTATTTAAAAAGAAAGAGAAGAAAAGGGTGATGAAAAAAAATGATTGAATAGCAAATCTATGAGTCAAAAAGAGAAGACTGGTAAAGATAACTCCGGCAAAGTAAAACCAAATATCACCATTATAATAATAAAAAAGTAATGGAAAGGTAGCAAGAGAGAAATTTAAATAACCTAATGACCGGGGTGTTAAATAACTATTTTCAATTGCTATCATCGGTGTAAGCATATAAATGCCTTGTGCAAGCAATGCAATTCCAATATTATTGGTAATGTAATAGGCAACAATATAAACCATAATTACTTGGAGTGAATCGATAAATGGTGCTATAAATCCTTGCAATAAAAGAAGATTTTTTTTTGGTATATATGAAAGTAATGTAGGGAAAATTGGTGGATAATCAAAATATCCTTCAATGATAAATTGACCAGTTAATTTTTTTTGTGGTATTTTATGCTTATTTTTTCGAATATGATCTATTTCTAATAATCTTGTCCATACATCTACTCCAAATAATCTGTTAAAAATTCTCGGATAAGATTGAAGAAAAAAATTACAAAGAGGGATAATATAAGGAGCAATATACAAGAAACTCATGAGCCTCATTATAGATTATGGAGCTTGTATTGGCAATAATATGTTGTTTTCCTCTTTATACAATATTAATAACAATTGCCTATGTGGATATTAGGTTATCGTCATTTTATTATTTTTTTCAAATAGAATCTTAGGAGTTAATCCTTATATGCTTCATTGGACCATTTGTATCGATCCACCATATCCAAAATTTCTTCAATACCTTGTTCTATATTAAATTTTGGTTCATAGCCAATTAATTTTTTTGCCCTTGAAATATCTAAAGCGCCACGAAAAACCTGTTGACTGGTTGGTTCACGGACATCGTAATTAAATTTTGGAAAGTACTTCTTAACGATTTCTGCAAAATCTTCAGCAGAACGAGGCTCTCCACGGGAGATATTAAATGTATTATACATTGCACTATGTGACTCAATGCAAAGATGAAATCCTCTCGCAACATCATCAACATAAGAAAAATCTAGTGTTTCACCGCGAACGATCCATGCATTCTTTTTTGTTATTGCTGCATCAATCAATAATTGTGTAACTCTGTTTGCGCTATCCGTATATCCATACACAGAGGTTGGTCTGACAATAACCCATTCTTTTTTACTTAATTTTGTAAAATATTCTCCTGCTGCTTTTGCGGCTCCATATTCATTGGTCGGATTAAGTAAAACATCTTCAGACTGTGGTGATTGAGTAAAATGTCCATATGACATACTTGATGAGGTATAAATAATTCGTCTTGCAGAAGGTGTCTTTTCAAAGACATCCAGAACATTAATTGTGCCTACCATATTTATTGGACTCATCTCAGGAGCATATTGAGGCAGAGGTCTTGCCATAGGAATACCGGCAAGATGCACGACAACTTCTGGATTAAAATCATTAAATGCCTCTTCTAACTGTGATTTTTTTCTAATATCTCCTTTATAGAATTTTGTTGGTTGTTTGAAAAGGTTTTTTCTATGTTTTAATGCAGTTTTATAATATTGAGGTTTATTAATAAATTCGAGCAATGCATCAAAACTTGCAGTTTCATGTCCAGCATCTACGAGTCTGTCTATTAATTTACTACCAATAAAGCCTGCACCACCAGTTACGAGAATTTTCATAAATATTTCGTTATGATTATTACAATAACTTTGCCAATTGTCAAGAGAAATTATATATTTTGTATAAATAATCTACTTGATTATTTATTAAAGTTAGATTATAAAGATAGGGTATTCGTAAAGATTGATAATCGAACTATACAGAGAAGAGTTAAATTAATATGAAAAAAGTATCAGTCATATTGGTAAATTGGAATGGTCTCCATTATCTTAAAAAATGCCTGCCGACCTTGACAAAAAGTAGTTATTCTAATTACGAAATTATAGTCACAGATAATGCTTCATCTGATGGCTCGACAAGTTATTTAACAAAATATTATCCCAAAGTGAAAATTGTCCGTAACAAAGAAAATTTGGGATTTGCTGGAGGGAATAATGAAGCAATGAAGGAAGTGACTGGAGAATATATTTTATTATTGAACAATGATACGATAGTAACAAAAGACTTAATAAAAAATTTGGTAGAGAGAATAGAAGAGGATAAATCGATTGGTGTTGTTCAATCAAAAATATTATCGATGGATAATAGTAAACGTCTTGATTCTGTTGGTGCATTTTTAACGAATACTGGATTTCTTTATCATTATGGATATTATCAGTACGATAAAAAAATATTTGATAAAACTATCAATCTTTATTCAGCAAAAGGAGCGGGTATGCTCATTCGTAAAAATCTTATTGACAAATTAGGACTTTTTGATGATACTTTTTTTGCATACTTTGAAGAAACTGATTTTTGTCATAGGGTATGGCTTGCAGGATATAAAATCGTTTATGCACCCAAAGCAGTTCTTTATCATAAAATCGGTGGTACTTCAAACAAAATGAATAACGCTTTCATTCAATATCATTCATTCAAAAATAGAATTCGTTCTTATATTAAAAATTTGGGGACAGAAGAAATGATAAAAATTCTTCCTTTACATATTCTATTATGTGAAGCAGCAGGTATTTCTTTTATATTTAAAAAAAGATTTGATCTATTTATTGCTATAAACAAAGCAATTTATTGGAATATTATTCATCTGGATGAAACATTAAAACTCCGACATGTCATCCAATATAAATATAGAAAAGTATCCGATGAAGAAATCATGCCGTTATTGAAAAGAAAAGGTTCATTGAAGTATTATTATTACTTATTTGCTAAAAACCTTGTTGGTTATAAAGAAACTTTTTGATGATTCGTGCTATAACTAAAAATATCTATCTGCGTATATTTCTCCTATTTCTTATTATAGGGGTCATTGACTATCAAAAATCATTTTTTGCGTTTTTTCAAAGTGACGAGTGGTTTTATTTTTCTCAATTTCTTCCACTGACACATTCCCTGAGCGGTTTTTTTACTGCCCTTAAAATAAGTATTTTTTCTGCGAACGAAATTTCAGGTGGAGGACATTTAACTCCCCTATATACAATAATATGGTGGCTACACAACGCACTCTTTGGGGTATCCTATCTTCCTTATATAATACTAAGCATTTTCTTTCATTGTTTTAATGCATTTTTAGTTTTTCTCTTTACCAAGAAATTTACCAAAAGATTTTCAATTGCATTTATGTCGGGTATTTTCTTTCTTCTCTCCTTTGTTCATTTTCAAGCTGTTACCTGGATTATGGCGTATGTTCCAACCGTCTATTCTACTTGTTTTGTATTACTCAGTATGTTATTTCTTACGATTGCTTTAGAATCAGTACAGAGAAGACGTCCTCTTGTTCTTTCAACAATATTTTTTGTTTTTGCGCTTCTTACAAAAGAAACAACAGTAATACTGTTTGTTGTTTTACCATTACTTGTTTTCTTTAAAGATAAATCATATTTTCGTTCATATCTAAGGTGGTATCTTCCTGTTACTGTGTGTTATCTCCTCTTTCGCATCGGTATACCTTTATTCCAGGGAGGAGTTATCACCTCCCAAAACGCTAGTGCTTTATCTCCGATACTTTTATTATATAGAGTTATTACCTATCCTCTACGAGTGATGGTGGAACTTTATATTCCTCAGGTAATTTTTTTGCCGTTTGTAGAATATATTACGCCTTTAGGATATCCCACATATGGAGCTGAACAAGCAGTAAGAGGTTCTGACTTCTTAACATTTACACAAAGTGCCGGGAGTGATTTGATTATTTTTCCGCTATCGGTTATTTTTATTGCGCTATTTATTTTTCTTATATTTTATCTTAAACAACAAAAAGAATTGAGACAAGTATTGCTGTTGGCAGGTGTGATTATTGTTACGAGTGCTTTACCCCTTGTATTGATTGCCCTATATGCTCCTTGGTGGGGTTTTGTTACTTTCATAGATTCAAGACATCTTTATATAGCATCAATAGGAGCTGCAATGTTTTTTTCTACTGTGATGAATGTAGTATATTCAACGATTAAAAAACGAAGTACTACAATTGCGTTTGTTTTCGTTACAATATTTATTATACTGTGGTCATTTACGCAATATTATTTAATGCAACATCAGTTGCGTCAAGAAAAACTTACAGGACAGCAGCGTCAAACGGTAATCAATACGATTATTTCTTCTGTGCCTACCTTAGCAAAAACAAATGTTTTTCTTGTTACAAGTAATACAGGTTACTACGGTTTTGGTCCAATTCCACCGTTCCAAACAAATTTAGCGCAAACCTTAACAATAGAATACTATATGAAAAAGCAATTACCTGAATCCTTTATTCAAGATACTTCTTTAGAGGAAAAAGGAATTGCCGGTGAAGGCATAATAAATTATGGTGGAAAGCAATTTGGCTATTTTGTTGATGAAGATACATTATTTAGTCAGATGTTAGCAAAACATATGCAACCTGATGTTATTCATGCATATGCATGGGATGGAAATACTAATACGATGTCTAATATTACTGATGTTACTAGAAGTGAATATACTCAGTTATTGAATCATCTTAATCAGTATAATAACTGGAAGAAAATCACCTGGAATTCTGTAAATATGTCATTTAGAATACCACCCGATGGTACATTAATAGATGAAAAAGCAGATAATCCAAATATTATCAAAAAAGCTATTATCCAAACCAATGAACTTGCTTATCAAATTATCGTTTGGAAAAGAACGCTACACATAGGCGTTTATGAAGATATCTCGTATATGAATAATGCAGATGGTGAAATGATTGGTAATAATTCGTATCTCCGAACTTTTCCACAGATTGACGGTGAAGAGATGACTGCAAAAATGCCACTCTACGGTCCTTCGATGCAATATTATCTGCCAACAATTTTCCCTGATAAAATTATTCAGGTAGATGTTATCGGTAAAAAAAGCTCGTTAAATGGGTATGATACCACTGCAGAAGAAATAATAGCTTTTATGAAAAATACACAAGAGTAAAACATATTATCTATTGTACCTGTGGCGAAACAGTGTATAATTTCAAACATATGGTTGCAGCCAAAACAAAAAAAAGTAAAAAATTTGAAGAACAATATTTTAAAGGATGGTATAAACAAGCAGTCGGTAACTTTACTTCTAAAGATCTACAATTGTCAAAAAATTGGTTTTGGGCGTGGCTTAAAAAATTAGATTTTTATATTCCAATGAAAAAAGGGGAGGGAAGAAAAGTTTTAGAAATTGGTTGCTCCATCGGCGGAGTATCTAATTTATTGGTCGAGCGTGGTTTTCGGGTATGGGCTTCTGATATCTCTTCTTACGCTGTCAAAAATGCAAAAAAATTGACTCCAAAAGCGAAATTTTTAACTCTTGATATTGAAAAGAAAATTCCTCTAAAAGAAAAATTTGATATTATTATTTGTTTTGAGGTGGTTGAACATTTAGAAAATCCTGAAAAAGGAATTGCAACTATCTATACAGCTCTAAATAAAAAAGGAAAAGCAGTAATTTCTACGCCTTATCCCTACCCATGGAACTTTCGCGACCCAACACATATTAATGTAAAATATCCTCATGAATGGGTTAAGATTATGAAAAAGGTTGGGTTTAAAAATGTGATATATCATCGTTTTACTTTGCTTCCATTTTTTTACCGGTTTCATAAACGATTACAGCTTATCATACCCTTTGCCATACCATTTCCTTATGTAAATAGTCCAATTTTTTTTATAGGAGAAAAAAAATAATATGAAGAAATATTTTTCCCTTAAGTCTCTTGAAGTAATAATCATTCTTATATTGGGATTAACTCCTCTGTTATGGTTTCATGGGAAGGAAGTTGTACTCGGGCACGACTCTGGATTGCCAATAAATACTGTTGCACATTTTTTGGACAGGTTTTATGCATGGACACAGCGTTATGGGTTTGGAAATGATCAAACTTATGCAATCCCCGGAATGATGATTCATGGTTTGGAGGCATTTGTTACAAGTCTTGGTGCCAGTTTGCAGACTGAGCAAAAAATAACATTTATTTTTTGGTTTCTTCTCCCTGGATTGACAATGTATTTATTTGCTAGGAGGTTGGAAAAACAATTCTCTTTATCTTTTGTAGCACTGCCTGCATCAGTCTTTTACATGTTTAATCATTTTTTACTGCAAGGATGGTTTATTGCAGAACGTACGAAATTTTCTCTCTATGCTGCATTGCCATTACTCCTTATATTACTTTTTGATTGGAAGGATAAAAAACGATCAAGTTTGTTTACTTCTGTACTTATTTCATTAACATTCTTCATTTTAAATGGTGAAGCGAGTTTACCTCTTTTTGGAGGAATCATTGTTGCCATCATGACTTTTGTCGTTTTTTATTTTATTGAATTTTTCACCTTAAAAGCGTTATTTCGTTCGATAAGTTTATTCATACTTACGCTTGTTATAACTATTTTTATACAAGCCTACTGGCTCCTCCCTTATGCACAATTTGTTTTGAAATCTTACCAGCAAACTGTTACCTTTTTTGGAGGAACACAAGGGATTGTTACTTGGATAGATTATATTAGTGAAAATAGTTCGTTAATTAATTTATTGCGCTTACAAGGTATACCAGAATGGTATGAGAATCCATTACACCCTTTTGCTGGTGTCTTCCTTCATAATCCCTTTTTAATTGCAGTGAGTGTTGCCTTTCCTCTTTTAGCATTTGGTTCTTTACTTTTGTATTCTGAAAAAAAAGTACTCAGGATATTACTCTTTTTTGCTTTTATGGCTTTGTTTTCTATGATTTTTGTGGCTGGTTCACATGAACCTTTTGGACCCATATATCTTTTTCTCATTAAATTTGTCCCTGGATTTCTTGCCTTCAGAACACCGTTTTATAAATTCGGTCCTGCACTATGGTTCTCGTATGCGATACTTATAAGTTTCTCTCTTAACTACTTTTTAACATGGCTGCAAAAGAGAAACTATATGTTATGTTTAAGCGTCTTTTTTCTAAGTATTATTGGTATAATTCTTTATAGCTATCCATTTTTAACGGGAATCTTCTTTAATTATGAGGTTGGTGTTCGGTCAACAAAGATCGTAATGCCTTCTTACGTGACAGATTTTGGTCATTGGATTAGTCAACCTCAACAAAAAAATGAAAGAGTTTTGATGCTACCTGCACCTAATGTTGACGGTAAAGTTGAAGCATATACGTGGGGGTATTGGAGTTTGGCGCCGCTTGCAACCTTTTATAGTGATACTTCAATCATTGATGATAGTTTTTATTTTTCAACTACAGAGGAAAGCTTATTGCAAGAGCTATATTCAGATATAAGAGATAATAATCCATACTGGGTAAAAATGGCATCACTATTAAATATAAATTATCTTGTAATGAGAAACGATTTTGCATGGAATTTATCAGATTCTCCAACATATAGTCCTGCTTTTTACCAAGCTGCTTTACATTCACCATATGTTAAAAAGATAAAAAGTTTTGGTGCTTGGGATGTCTACGCCATCAAAAAAGTTACAAATACCAGTTCAGTTTTGACCGCAAAGGGAGATCAGTATTTTGATGGAAACAGTAGTGATATTGGACTACTTGCAAGCCTTCCACATTTTTCTACAAATGTGCCAGTGTACGCATCGAGTGACAAAGCTGCAAATGTAGACGAATTATTTAATCTTAGAGAAACATATTATATCGAGCCGGATTGTATTATGTGTAACATGCAGTGGGAGGTAATTAATCCTGCAGAGTATACACCTCTTATTACAAGAGATTCAATGTTTTATAAGTATCTGCATAGATCAGTTCCTGTCAACACTACACCATCCGCTGATAATATTTCTGCGCTTGCCTATACCGCATATGAAAATGATTTAGAATTTGCTGAACTTATTGATGAAAAGAAACCTGAATCAACAATTATTGATTCAGGGCAGGCATATATACAATCATTGAATGAATTATCAGATGTTGTTTCTGCCTATAAACAAGAGAATAAGCATATTGTTTTTGATGATACTTCATTGTTTAATACGATAAGTATTTTAAGAAATCAACGTATACCGTTAGCTGATGCTATTAATAAAATTAATGGCGTATTTGGAGACTACACTGTTATGGGACTGCTTCAAGAAGGAATAACTCAAACGAGTCAGTTACGGGAAACAATGGAAGAAATTATAAATATTCCATTGAGTAATTCCGATAAACATTTTGTTTTCTCATCACGATTAACCGGTCCATTTACCATGTATTATCGTCCAAATGATGAGAGAAAGAATGTTAATAATATTATATTTAATTTAAATGGTAAAAATGTAAAAGGAACACTGACATCTGATCAGAATGGATGGTATCGATTCGGAACAGTTTCACTTGCAAAAGGTAACGAAGAACTCATAGTACATCAACCTGTGAATAATCTTTACAATCCGCATGCAAAAGTAACTATACAATCTCAGGCAGATGGAGGATGTTATATATCGAAGCCGATTTCCGGAGAAACAGGTGACGTTGTCAATGTGTCATTTACTGACAAACTATTACAAGGCAATCAGACATTTTATATCAAATTTACTCCAACTAAAGATATTTCAAATTTTTATGACGTAAATGCAGAAATCAGTGCCAATACTGCACCCTCGGTTTATTCAACAACATATGAGTTAGGGAGTAGTGATCCATATAATTTTATAATATGTACTCTTCCAGTTGATGACAAAGATGCTTTCTCTCCTTCAGCTATTGAATTAACAAATATTTCATTCTATAAAGTTGCTGTTCCTGATGTCTTTTTTGAATCAGGGAAAATTTCCAATACTCAGAAAGCATTGCCTATTACGACGAAAAATAATACATCGCTTACGTTCTCCAATCCAAGTGGGAAACATATTCTTCTTTTTGATCAATCTTATAACGATAATTGGCAAACAAATATTAGTGGAGCTCAACATTTTTTTGCTAACGGATATGAAAATGCATGGGTAGTTGACAATAATACATCTCAGTCTATGATTTTTTATGCTGCACAAATAATTGTACAGAATGGATTTAAGAGTACAATTATTACAGTATTTATTATAATAGTATATCTCATTTATAAATTAATAAAAAAACATGAAAAATAGAATTTCTGATAGTATAAAAAAATCGATAGAGTTTACGCAATCTAATATTGTCAAATTGCTATTTATTATTGCAGTTGATGGAGTTTTATATTTTCTTTTTCAGCTGCCATATATAAATTTATTTGCCAGTATCTTTTCATATCTACCACATTTGATTACGATAGTTCTTATCATTATTTTTTTCCGTCCTTCAAAAAAAAGTATTCTTATAACAGGAATGGTTTTATTGGTTCTTAGCTATCCATTTTTATTAGCAAATCTTCAAAATATTAGCGAACCACTCGGCACTCTCAGTTATTTTTTCTTCAGTGCATATATAGTTCTTATGATAAAGGAAATATATAAGTGATTTATGGATATTATCCGTGGAGATTGGAGATTTCTTTGGCCCGAAAATATACATTATTTTGCTGGTATTCCGAGCGCATGGGACGCTAGTTTAAATAGTGGTATGGGGCAATCGAGTATACCTACTTTGTGGATCACCAGCTATTTTACTCTTACGAATTCGTTCTCATTTTTAGGATTACCTTGGCCTTTTATTGGTTATTTATTTTGGGTTTTGCCAACAATAGTTATCGGCTTTGTTTCCCTGTTCAGTCTTTATAGATATTTATTCCCTCATCAAACAAAATACGCGATAGTTGCCGGGATTCTATATATTACTAATACGTACTTTCTTTCAATTTTTGGTGGGGGCCAGTTTGGTGTTTCTTTGGCCTACTCATTTGCTCCCCTTGTTCTCCTTACTTTTTTGCGTGTACTAAAAACACAAACATTAAAAAATAGCATACTGTTTGGGTTGATATTGAGTATACAACTCCTTTTTGATCCTCGAATTTTTTATGTGACTTTGATTGCTATTATTGGGTTTTTTATAGGAAAATTTTCCATGCCAAAAAAAGTCGGACAATTCTTATTATATGTCTTTTTTCTTCCTTTAAGTATTATTGTATTACTTCATGCCTTTTGGTTGCTTCCTTATCTATTATTTCCGAGTGTCGCCATCCCGACATCATTAGGTGATCTTTCAAGTTTTCGTTTTTTTAGTTTTGCGGATTTCTCACATACTGTTGCGTTCCTTCACCCAAACTGGCCTGAAAATATATTCGGGAAAGTATATTTTTTACAAGAACAATTTTTGCTGCTTCCGATTGTTGCTTTTGGAAGTTTACTTTTTTTAGGGAAAAAGTCTAGGGAAATCCTTTTGACTCTGGGTATGATCGCTTTTATAGGAATTTTTTTGGCAAAAGGGACAAATGAACCATTCGGTTTCATAAATATATTTTTATTTGAACATTTCCCGGGTATGGACATGTTTCGTGACCCGACAAAATTTTATGTTTTAATTTCTTTATCTTATTCACTTCTTATTCCCTATACAGGAGGAGCTATTGCTAGTTTACTAAAAAAGAGATATTCGTTAATCTCTAAGGGAATGGCAGTGCTGCTTATTGTTGGGTGGTTTGCAATTATTTTCTCATCATTTACAAATGGGAATCCTATTCCATCTTTTCTTCCTAGGACTGTACCAAAAGATTATCAACAATTAACGTCTTTTTTATTATCATCAGACTCATTTTATAGAACACTTTGGGTGCCGCATGTAGAGAGGTATCGATATTTTTCGAATAAAAATCCTTCGATTGATCTTACAGAATTGGCAGACAATAAAAAGACGATTACACAAATTTTTCTTGGTAAAGGTTTTGAAGAAAAAGTACAACGTGCCGGGGTTAGATATGTAGTTGTTCCTGACGATGTCACAGGGGAAATATTTATTAGCGGAAATCATTATGACGAAAAGAAATATGAACAAACAGTGGAGGCACTTAATAAAGTATCTTGGCTGAGAAAAGTAAAAAAAATTGGGAAGATTATTGTTTATTCTGTTCCTAATCCTAAAGATCATTTTTGGATAAACGGTAACGGAGAGAAGATCACCTACACCGCTGATTCAGATACTAGCTATACATTATCTTCGAGCAAACCCCTACAAGGGAATCTGATCTTTTCTGAACGGTATGATCCCTATTGGGTGGTGCTTGTAGCTGGAAAACGAATTGGATCGAACAGAACGTATGATGGATTAAATAGTTTTGATCTGGGAAAAAATAATGAAAAAAAGATTGTAGTATATTATCAACCACAGACATGGTTGGATATTGGCATGTGGATCAGTTTACTAACTATTATTCTAGTTGTGGGGGGTCTGATAGTTATAAAATAGAATAGCTATATGCTTTAAGTTTTTATTTAATAAATTTTATAAAAATTATGAAACCGATTAGCAATTTAGCTAAATTTAATTTATGAAGCCACAAGATATACTTTTTATTATTATATTAATAACAATATTGGTTTGGCGTAAGCCAAAGATTTTGGTATGGGCTGGATTATTTTGTTTTGTATTGTCGATTCCATTATTTGGTATATGGGTCTTCTTTACTGCTGAAAGATTGGTAATGTACGGCGCGGGATTTTTGTTGGTTTCTATACTCTTATTTTTGTTTATGCGTAAAAAGTAAATTGTTTTGATCATATTTAATTCGATTTTATTTCCGTATAAAAAGTTCTGGTCTGATATAGTTTATTATCTTGATTTTAATGAAGGCAATCTTTATTCTAAATTTAGGTGAGAAAATTATCTAAGCTGCCAAAGAAATTTTTATTTATAGTCCCTCTTATTATTGGGATCACTATTGGCATTTCTATCGTTGCCGTCCAAGCACATGCAGATTCTTCAAATTTTTTTACTGGATGTATTCAAGATAATGGAGGATTGTTGTATAACGTTAAATTAGGTACTTCTCCCGTGAATCCTTGTTCAGGTAGTGATCATCAAGTCTCAGCTGATTATGGTGATATTACTTCAGTTATTGCAGGTACAGGATTAACAGGTGGAGCCACTCAGGGTGATGCTACGGTAGGAATAGCAGATGGAGGAGTTGGAACAGCTCAACTGGCAGATGGAGCGGTTACAGCAGACAAAATTTCTGACGCTTCGACAGAAGCTTCTCGTATTTGGACTTGGAGTGATGATAGTACAGATAATCAGTTTAATGCACTAGGAAGTTATGCTACACAGGGAACGATTACCTCAGGGATTAGTGTCACCGTTCCAGCCGGGAAAGTATATAACTATATAGTAAGTTATAACGGCGTTATAAAATATAATTATTCGGAAAGAGCATCCTCCTTTACACGATTTTACGGAGACTGGCTTGCAACACTTCTTGCAAACTCGACTACCATCAGCACCAATAATACATTAATATTGACAGGAGTAACTGAAGATTGGTCAGCACTTGGCGATAGCACATATTGGGCTCAACCATATGATACTACATGGTTGGTAAGCTTGGGAGCAGGTACGTACACTTTTGGTATACAAATGAATGGATATTCATCTAATACTATGAATTATGCACATTTCCTCTACCAAACACTTCAGGTAATGAGAGTATTTTAGAGAGTATTGTGTTGGGAATTGTTAGTAAAAATGATACAATTGCACAAGTATGGTAAGTGTAGTTGTGCCTGCAAAAAACGAAGAGGAAGGGATTCAAGCATTTTATGATGAAATAATGAAGTATCTTCCTGTGGCGGCGAAAGAATATGAAATTATTTTTATAGACGATGGATCTACCGATAAAACTTTAAAAGTTCTTCAGTCTTTTTCGGCGAAAAATAAACATATCCGTGTATTCTCTTTTAAGCGCCACCGAGGAAAAGCAGATGCTTTGGCTTTTGGATTTGCTCATGTAAAAGGCGATATTATAATTACAATGGATGCCGATTTACAAGATAAGCCTTCAGAAATTAAAAAATTTCTAGATAAACACAAACAAGGAGCAGATGTTGTATGTGGATGGAGAAAAGACCGTAAAGATAAGCAAAAAATGGTAGTTATATCACGTTTTTTTAATTATTTGATAGAAGTTTTATTTAGCTTAAAATTGCATGATATCGACTGTGGTTTCAAATTATTCACCAAAGAAGCGATCCAAAGCATCAATATTTATGGTGGCCTTTATCGTTTTATTCCGCTTCTTTTATATCAAGAGGGATATGTGGTAGACGAAGTGGTTGTGGAGCATGATGTAAGAAATTTTGGTGAATCAAAATACGGTTTTTCAAAAGTCTGGAAGAGCTTGCCTGATCTTTTTACGATGATTTTTTTAGTGAAGTATAGTAATAGACCACTTCATTTTTTTGGCAATCTTGGAGGTCTTTTAGCCCTCATTGGAGGTATTATCTTGCTGGGATTGTTTGTATATCAATTAATGGGGCATTCTATTGGTAGAAGGCCTCTTCTTATTTTTGGAATGCTTCTGGTTATCGGAGGACTACAAACATTTTTTACTGGTTTTCTTGCTGACCTAATGATTAATCTTTCCTATTCTTCTTCGGGGGAGTCAAATAACCCCCGTAATTTCCCATTAAGGTTCTCTAGTGATGCTAAATAGAGAAATTAGTTTTTAATTTTGTTTAATTTGATACAATAAGGTAGAGATTGTTATGAAAATTGGAATTGATATATCACAATTAGCTTATCAAAATACCGGTGTCGCCAACTATTTGGGAAATTTAGTTTCAGCTATGATAGAAGACGACCACGAAAACGAATATATTTTGTTTTTTTCTTCTTTACGAAAGAATTTTCAGTTTTCTAATTTTAATTTTCAATCAAAATCCAATGTATCAATTAAACAATTTAAAATCCCTCCTACAGTGTTGGATTTGTTATGGAATAAATTGCATATAGTTCCAATCGAAAATTTAATTGGAGATGTAGATGTTTTTATTACGTCAGATTGGACAGAACCCCCTGCCAAAAAAGCAAAAAAAGTGACAATCCTGTATGATTTAATTGTGTATAAATATCCGGAAGAAACAGCTGAAAAAATTGTCGCAACACAAAAAAGAAAATTACATTGGGTTAAAAAAGAATCAGCTATGATATTATGCATTTCTGAAGCAACCAAACTCGATGCAAAAGAAATTTTGGGAATCAGTGAAGAAAAATTACAAGTAATATATCCAGGGGTTTAACTATGATAATTGGAATTGATGGCAATGAAGCTAATGTAAAAAAGCGTGTAGGTATTAGTGAATACGCTTATCAACTGCTGCTGCAATTTGTTTCCGACACCTCAGCAAGAGAGAGAAATATAAAGTTTGTTATTTATTTAAAAGATAAACCTCTTGATAGTTTGCCAAAAGCGAATAAATTTTGGGAATACAGGATACTTAAACCTGGAAAATTTTGGACTCAATGGCGTTTGCCTTTAGATTTATTTCTTCATAAGCCTAGCCCTGATGTTTTTTTCAGTATGACACATTATGCGCCACGGTTTTCTCCAATACCTACAGTTATATCAGTTATGGATGTTTCATATTTGCATTTTCCTGAGATGTTCCGGTCGTCAGATTTGTATCAATTGAAGAATTGGACAGCGTATTCTATTAAAAACGCAAAAAAAGTCTTGACTATCAGCAACTCAAGCAGAGATGATATAATTAAATCGTATAATACAGCGGAGAAAAAAGTTGTCACCATTTATCCGGGGATAAAAAATGTCGTATCTCTTGAACCTAAAGTTTACGGTATGAATCAATTAGAATCTAAATATCATGTTTCAAAGAATTTTATTTTGTTCGTTGGGACACTACAACCACGTAAAAATATCGTTCGATTGATAGAAGCGTTTTCAAAATTATCATCAAAAGATAAAAATGGAGAAATAAGTGATTTACAGTTGGTAATTATTGGTAGAAGAGGTTGGCAATATGAAGATATTTTGGATGCTCCTAAAAAATTTGGAGTGAAAGATGATGTGAAGATTCTTGAGAATATTCAGGATGATGAGCTTAACATTTTTTATCAACATGCTCTTTGTTATGTTTTGCCAAGTTTGTATGAAGGATTCGGCTTGCCAGTTCTTGAAGCAATGAGAAGAGGATGCCCTGTTATAACAAGTAACGTATCAAGTCTACCTGAAGCAGGAGGAGATGCAGCTATATATGTAAATCCTGAAGATGTGGATGATATTGCAGAAAAGATTTTCAAGGTAATAAACGATAAAGAATTGCGGGAGGAAATGATTAAAAAAGGTAAAGAACAAGTGAGTAAATTCAGTTGGGAAAAATCAGCGAGAGAGACACTTGAAATTTTACAACACATTGCAAAAAAAGAATAACTATGGAGAATTTTTCTACAAAAGCTAATCGAAGAATACAAACAGTCGGCCTTGAATTAGGAGTTTCATTGCTACATCTTATTGGTCATTTTCCCTCGCATTATGTTCGAAGATTTTTTTACCGTCTAGCTGGAATAACAATTGGCTCCGGCTCAACTCTGCATATGGGTGCACGTTTCTATAATCCAGGGAAAATCAGTATAGGAAAAGATACAATTATTGGTGAGGGAGTAGTTCTGGATGGTCGTGCTGATTTGAAAATCGGCAACCATGTTGATTTTGCAACAGAAGTAATGGTCTATAATGCAGAACATGATATTGAGAGCCCTAACTTTACAGCAAAAACAGCGCCGGTAATAATTGAGGATTATGTTTTTATCGGTCCACGCGCTACCATTTTACCAGGAGTAATAATAGGTAAAGGAGCAATTGTAGCTGCTGGAGCGGTTGTAACAAAAAGTGTTGAACCGTTTGCTATCGTTGGTGGAGTTCCGGCCAAAGTTATCGGACAACGGAATCTTAAAGAGCCCCATTACCGTCTGGGAAGAGCAGCTTGGTTCCGGTAATTATAGATGGCAGGTATAGGGTCTTATTAGTTTTGCTGTTGTCACAGTGTATAAAAATTTACTATACTTTAGTATGCTTTGTGCGCGTCATAGATACGTATGAAAAAGTTTTTAAACTTTCTTGATGATAATATCTTAAAATATAGTATTGTCTTTGCGATACTCTTCATTCCACTGTATCCAAAAGTTCCAAGTATTGGTATTTCTCATGTATGGGTATACATAAGACTAGAAGATTTTCTTATTTTTGTTGTTACACTCATATGGTTTATTCAATTACTCAGAAAAAAAGTATCTCTTCCTCGTCCAGAGGGATACACGTTGGCTGCTTATTGGGCTATTGGTTTGATAACTCTGGTTTATTGTCTTCTTTTTGTGGCTTCTCATTTAGCTAATTTTTTCCCTCTGATTGCCGCACTTGAATATCTAAGAAGGATTGAATATATGATTTTGTTTTTTGCTGCCTATTCTTCTGTTAAAAAACCAAAAGATGTTATTGTTTACTTAACAACATTTGCTATCGCTTTGACTGGTATTATTATCTATGGCTTCGGACAAAAATTTTATCCGGTGTTATGGGATGCTTTTCCTACTTTTTTTAAGACTAATCAGTTCTGTTTCCCTGCGTTTCTAACGGGTAACGAAGAATTTGCAAAAGGTATACCGCTTTGTCTTAATAGCCTTTCAAGAATTGCGTCAACTTTTGGAGGGAATTATGATTTATCTTCATATCTGGTAATGGTAATTCCTCTTTTTATTGCGCTTTTTATTGCCCAGAAAAAAATATATTTACGTGTTCTAACTTTTATTCTTATTTTGTTTGCTCTTGAGCTTCTTAACTTTACTTCTTCAAGAACTGCTTATTTGGCCTACCTTATTGCTGTAGTCAGTATGCTTGTTATTTGGAGAAAAAAATTATGGATTATTCCTGTTCTTTTTGTTAGTATTGGTGTTCTATTCTTATTTAGCACAAGTACCTTACAGCGATTTGCAAAAACTATTCAACAGGTCCAGATTGTGCAGGTTCAGCCAGGTGCTTCGGATAAACAACTACAACAGATAATTAAAAATTCTCAACAGACTCAAGCAAATACCCAACCTCAATCTCCTCCCCCTGGAAGTGTTACCGTCGGTGGTGGATCTAATAATTCCTTAACGCCTGCAACCACAAGTGGACAGGAAGTTATTACCACTGCAGAATTACAATCATTACAGCAAGACCAAAATATATCTACTGATTCTGGCTCATTCCTTTTGAAAAAGGCATATGCGCTTGATGTTTCATTAACTACAAGATTTCAGGCCGAGTGGCCAAGAGATTGGCAAGCATTTTTGGGTAGCCCGATTTTTGGTACGGGATATTCTTCATTAACACTTGCTTCAGATAATGATTATTTGCGTGCTCTTGGAGAAACTGGACTTACAGGCGCACTCTCTTTCTTCTTTATTTTTGTTATCTTTGGTATTTTTATGAAAAACGTTATTCAATCAACAGAGAAGGATCCTATTAGTAAGGCATTTCTTTTTGGACTTGCAGGAGGACTCATTGGGTTACTTATTAATGCGGTACTTATTGATGTTTTCGAATCATCAAAAGTTGCTGAGTCATTTTGGATTCTCGCAGGTATTGGGATTGCCTCTGCCAAGTTATATCATAAAGAACCAATTCCTTATAAGAGAGATTTACTTAAATTTTTCACTTCAAACGCAATGGTCGTTATTTATCTTTTCCTTATCATCGTTGCTGCTTTTATTTCCTCAATTGGTAACTTTTTTGTTGCTGATGACTTTACTTTGCTTCACTCGGCTGCAACAACAACTATTCCAGAGTTGCTAAAATATTTTATAAATGCTCAAGGATTTTCCTACCGTCCTTTGGAGAAAGTAATTGTATATTTCTTATATGAAATGTTTTCTTTTCAACAGCAAGGATTCCATTTATTTATTCTTTTTATACATTTCATTACTGTTGCCGGAGTATACTATTTGGCAAAAAAACTTTCGAATAATAAATTGATAGGGGCAGTTACTGCATTACTTTTTGCTCTTCATCCTGCTCATTCAGAAAATATCTTTTGGTTTTCATCTTTGTCTGATGATATGAGTTCAATGTTTATTGTCTATATGATGCTTGCTTTTATGCACTTTAGAGAAAAGAATTCAATTATTGCATATATTGTTTCATTCATATTAGGAACATTAGCCTTTTTGTCATATGAGATTGCGGTTGTAGTGCCTTTTATTCTTATAGCATTGGATATATTTATTCTTAAACCGAAATGGAATAAAAAAGCTTATCTATCTTATCTTCCATTTATTATCTTATTTATCATTTATTTTGTCTTACAAGCACTGTCACATTCTTTTTCAGGGGGAGGAGATTATAGTTATGATTTGTCTCGCTTCTTCCCCGATATTTTCGGCAATCTTTTTGGATACACTGGATTGTTCTTGGCAGGTTTGCCTTTCTTATCTATTTATGATTTCCTCCGCTCTAATCTTCGTTCGGAATGGATTTATTTTACCGTTGTCGCAGTCCTTATTATTGGATACCTCCTATGGATATTCTCTGTTTATCATAAAAAAGTGAAGAAGGTATTATCAGATAAAAATACACAGCTTATTATCTTTAGTCTTATTTTTGCAGTGATTTCCTTGTTGCCCTTTTTACCTTTGGGAAACATCGCTCCTCGATATCTATATTTATCCTCAGTCGGTTATACCTTAGGATTGGTTTTAATTTTGCGGTGGGTATTTATTAGCTGGGTAAAAACACCTAAATATGCATTAATTTCTCTTATTGTAGTGTCTATTATTTTAACAACGATCTATTTTGTAAGCGATTTAGGAGAACAACTGCAATGGCAAAATGCAAGTAATATAACCAAAAATACGTTACTCTTTTTTAGAAGAAATTATATCGCATTTTCTTCAGCGACTCAGGTTTATGTAGTAAATACACCTATTGAACAAGATAATGCGTTGATTTTTCCAACTGGGCTTTCTGACGGCATGTGGTTTATTTACCGTGACCAAACACCTCAAGTTTATGAAGTAGGATCAGTTGAAGATGCACAAAATTCTATCAGTATGCATAAATCAACTGATTCCTACATTTTCACTTTCGATAAGCAAGGCAATATCAGTGAAGTGAAATAGTGTTTGATATACTCAATTTTAATGAAAAAAAAGAACAAATTATTTTTTTTGCTTCTTATAATAACTCTTATTGTAGGATTCTTTGTTCGCCTCTATAGGTTTGACAACCCTGTTGCAGATTGGCAGAGTTGGCGTCAGGCAGACACCTCTGCTGTTGCAAGAAATTTTGTAGAGCATGGGTTTGATCTTCTGCATCCCCGGATGAATAATATATCAAACGTACAGTCAGGTCTTGATAATCCTCAAGGTTATTTTTTCGCAGAATTTCCTATTTATAATGCAACTTCTGCTAGTCTCTATGTACTTTTTCATGGGTTTACGTTAGAGGAGTGGGAACGTATCGTTACTGATTTTTCATCTGTTATCGCAGCTTTATTCATTTATTTGCTGGTAAAAAGACATAGTAATAAAAAAACGGCATTAATTTCAGCGGCTTTCTATCTTTTTATTCCTTATGATATCTATTATGGAAGAGTGATTTTGCCTGACCCTTCAATGAACATGGCAATTCTTGGAGGAACTTATTTTTTAGATAGATGGATTGAAGAAAGTGTAAAGATAAAAACAAAAAATTCCACTGTTAAAAAAAGTTTGCTTTTTTATCTTTTAACAATACTTTTTACTGCTTTGGCTTTCCTTCTTAAGCCATATTCGTTATTTTATTTATTGCCGATGGCGGTTCTTGCATATAATCAATGGAAATGGAAACTTTTTCTCAAATGGCAATTGTGGACTCTCTTAATTATTTCCGTTTTGCCGTTAGCTTTATGGAGAATTTGGATGTTGCAGTATCCTGCAGGAATTCCTGCAAACGCTTGGCTTTTTAACGGAAACGGAATCCGTTTTCATCCGTCGTTTTTCAGATGGATTTTTTATGAACGAATTACTAAATTAATTTCCGGATATGTAGGAGTGATTTTCCTTATTACTGGAAGTTGGAGTATCTGGAAAGATAAAAAGGAGAGATTATTTTTTATCTCATTTATTGTTTCATCTCTTGTTTATCTTTGTACGATTGCAACCGGCAATGTTCAGCATGATTATTATCAAATTCCCATTATGCCGACTGTTTCCATATGCATGGGATTTGGAACAGTATGGTTATTCTCATACATTCAAAAACGCACATCAACAATTCTTGCTTACGGTGTGATTATTGTCGGTGTGCTTATATCTCTTTATCTTGGATGGCAGGAAATACAGCCATATTTTGATATTGATAATCCGTCAATTATTGCTGCCGGAAAAGCAGTTCAACAGCTAATTCCAAAGAATGCGTTAATTATTGCTAATTATAATGGAGATAGTGCGTTCCTTTATCAAACAGACAGGCAAGGATGGGCAAGTTATGAGCATGATCTTCCGACACTTCACCAAATGGGAGCGCAGTATCTTGTATTGGCAAATCCAACAGCGTCTGATATGAATTTTGCAAAGCAATATAAAGTAATCATTCATACCAGCCAGTATGTCATCTTTGATTTAAATGAAAAATAAATCGGTGAAGTTTGCTATTATTAGAGTATGAAAATTTTACTGATTTCTTCTTATCTCCCTTATCCTCTTTTATCAGGTGGGCAGGTGCGATTATATAATCTAATAAAAGAGTTATCGGGGACGCATGAAATAACCCTTATTTGTGAAAAACGTCCCTATCAAACTCCACAGGACATCTCAGAAGTTGGAAAAATTTGTAAAGAAGTGATAACTGTTGATCGCGGGAAGCAATGGAGTCTTTCTAATATTACAAAAGCAGGTTTTTCATCTCATTCTTTTTTATTCACAGGTCATACCAGTTCTGTTTTTCAGCAAAAAATACAAGAGATTTTAGATAAGAATTCTTTTGATATTATTCATGTTGAGACATATTATGTGATGCAGAATTTGATGGAAGTATTAAATAATAAGCAGCCAATAAAAAATATTCCTATTGTTTTGGTAGAGCATAATATTGAATATATGGTCTATCAAAGATTTATGGATCGCGCTCCTGTTTTTATTCGGCCGCTTTTACAAATTGATATTTCAAAAATAAAAAAAGAAGAGGAATTTTTTTGGAAAAAGGCGAACGCATTGGTAGGAGTTTCTCGTGAAGATCAAACTATTATGCAACAGCTCGGCTACCAGCCATTTCTTGTATCAAATGGTGTAAACATAAATAAATTTATATTTAAAAATGCTGAAGAAAAAAATGAAGGAAAGGAAAAACGGATATTATTTTTGGGTGATTTTACTTGGATTCAAAATCAAGATACAGCGAAGTTTATTATTAAAGAAATTTGGCCACTAATCAAGCAACAAGCAATCACGAATGATCAGCAAAAAATAAAACTATGGATTGTTGGACGAAAAATTCTAAGCTCTGTTAAGAATTTGTCTAATGATCCGGATATATTGTTTGATGAAGCAAGTTCAAGTTTGCCTACAGAAAAAATTTTTCATCATGCATCAATTCTTCTTGCCCCAATCCGAGTTGGTGGGGGAACAAGCTATAAAATTCTTGAATCTATGTCTAGCGGTACACCTGTTGTAACAATGCAGTTAAGTGCTGATGCTTTAGCAGCAAAAGATGGAATCAATTGTATGGTAGGAAAAGATGCAAAGGAATTGGCAGAAAAAACGATACAATTGCTTCAAAATAATAAACTTTATGACATGATCAGCAGAAGCGGCAGAGAGCTTGTTGAAAAAAATTACACATGGGAAGAAATAGGAAAGAAGTTAGAAGAAGTGTATCAAAAGGCTATGGTATACTGAATGCATGAGGATCGGAATTGATGCACGATTATGGAATGAGACAGGTGTTGGTCGTTATATCCGAAATCTAGTTTGGCAACTGCAGAAACTTGATAAGAAAAATCAATTTGTATTGTTTGTTTATAAGGAGTTCAATAGTAAGGAATTGAAATTAGAAAATGAGCAATGGAAGATAGTTGAAACTGATATCCATTGGCATACAGTTAAAGAACAAACAACTTTTCTTAAAATATTAGAAAAAGAAAAACTAGATCTTGTCCATTTCCCTTATTTTTCAGTATCTATTTTTTATAAAGGTCCTTTTGTTATTACAATTCATGACCTTATTATTAATCATTATCCTACTGGTAAAGCATCCACTCTTCCTTCCCCTGTTTATTATTTAAAATGGCTTGGATACAAATATGTGATTAAGCAAGCTGCAAAAAAAGCGTGTAAAGTTATAACCGTTTCAAATGCAACTAAGCAGGAAGTTGTAAAGCATCTGGGAGTTTCTGAAGAAAAAGTGGCAGTAACTTATGAAGGAGTAGACATTAAAGGGAAAGGACATGCAACAAAAGATAAAGAATCTGCTAAAAATATATTTTCTCAAAAATATTTTCTGTATGTTGGGAATGCTTATCCGCATAAAAACTTAGAAAGATTGATTGATGTATTTGCATTACTCGTTAAAGAATTCCCTGAGGTTAAACTTGTTTTTGTGGGAAAGGAAGATTATTTTTACCAAAGGTTGAAACAAAAAGTTGCAGAGTTGAATCTTGAAAAGCAGATTATTTTTGCAGGTTTTGCATCTGAAAGTTTACTATATGACTATTATCAACATGCGGTTGCAACAATAATTCCATCGCTTATGGAAGGGTTTGGGTTAACAGGCCTTGAGGCCATGCGGGAAGGATGTCTCATCCTTGCTTCGAATATCCCTTCTTTGAAAGAAGTTTACTCCGATTCTGCTGTCTATTTTGATCCTCTTGCAGTTGAGTCTATGCATGCTACAATACGGGAAGTTTTACAAAATAAGAAAAAGTTTAATGGCTTTATTGAAAAAGGAAAGGAACGACTTCTTACCTTTTCTTGGGAAAAAATGGCAAAGGAAACAATAAAAATTTATGAAAGTTGCGTTAGTTTACGATAGAGTTAATAAATGGGGAGGTGCCGAGAGGGTACTCCTTTCTCTTCAAAAACTGTTTCCAAATGCGCCTATTTTTACTTCTGTTTATTCACCTCAAAAAGCGAAATGGGCAAAAGAATTTGATATAAGACCCTCCTTCCTTCAGAAATTTCCGCATGTGGTTTCAAACCATGAATTGTATCCATTTCTTATGCCAATGGCTTTTGAAAGATTTTCTTTTTCTGATTATGATTTGGTAATTTCATTAACGAGTGAAGCAGCAAAGGGAGTTATTACAAATCCTGGCACCAAACATATTTGTTATTGTCTTACACCAACCCGTTATTTATGGAGCGGCTATCATGAATATTTTAGAAATCCTGCATTAAGAGTTTTTTCTACACCGGCAGTTTCTTATTTAAGAAAATGGGATCGTGTTGCAGCAAAACGTCCGGACACGTTTGTTGCAATTTCTAAAGAAGTTCAAAATCGTATTAAGAAATTTTATGACCGCGATTCACTTGTTATTTATCCTCCTGTGGATTTATTGCTTAGCGGTAATCATCCGGAGTCCAGCTTAAAGATAACTAAAAAAGAGAAGCCATATTTTCTTATCGTATCAAGATTATCAAAATTTACTAAGTATAAAAGGATTGATATAGCAATCCAAGCATGTAATGAGCTTAAATTACCGTTAAAAATTATTGGTGAAGGTAATTGGAAAGAAGAATTGCAACAGATGGCGGGACCAACTATCGAATTTTTGGGAAATGTTGAAGATAAGATTTTGCGTGAATATTATAAAAATTGTCGAGCTCTTTTATTTCCAGCAATGGAGGATTTTGGACTCACTGTTGTTGAAGTACAAAGCTTTGGTAAGCCAGTTATTGCCTTCCGCGGGGGGGGAGCACTGGAGACTATAAAAGAAGGGAAGACAGGCATTTTTTTTGATAGACAGACTAAAGAGGATTTAGTCCAAGCATTAAAAACTTTTGATTTAATGGCGTTTGATGAAGAAGTATGTAAAAAGAACGCACAGCAGTTCAATGCAAGCAAGTTTAAAGATACATTTTTAAAACTTGTGCATAAAGCCATTTAATACTATAATAAAAAAACATTTATGAAAATTGTTTTATTTGCAGGCGGAGTAGGAAGCAGATTATGGCCGCTTTCCCGTAAGAATGCACCGAAGCAATTCGGGAAAATTATTGCGGATAGATCAATGCTCCAGATTGCTGTGCATAAATTATTCCCAGAATTTAAATGGGAAGACGTATATATTTCAACAGGGAAAGCATATTCTTCTATTATTTCCGAACAGCTTCCTCAGCTTCCTATTAAAAATATCATTGTAGAGCCAGAAATGCGAGACGTAGGACCAGCAGTAGGATTAGTAGTGGCGCAAATGGAAAAATTGCATCCTGATGAACCGCTTGTTCTATTATGGGGGAGTGATCATTTGGTAAAAAAAGAAGCTCTTTTTAGAAAAATGCTCCGTGCTGCTGAAAAAATTGTCATAAATGAACCTAATAAAATCGTTTTTGTTGGCCAAAAGCCACGTTTTGCAAATCAAAATTTAGGTTATATTGAATTTGGTCAACAAAGTGAGATTGTTGATGATTTTCCAATTCATGAATTTACAGGTTTTCAATACCGCCCTCCTTTAGAAAAAGCGCAAGAATATCTTACTGATGGTAAGCATTCATGGAATTTGGGATATTTTGTAACGACTCCACGATTCTTATGGAAAATGTTTGAGGAATTTTCTCCTGAACTCTTTCACAAATTGAAAAAAATTCAAGACGCATTTGGAAGTAATGAATATGAAAACGTATTGAATGAAATTTATCCTACACTAGAAAAAATTTCTTTTGATAACGCCATTCTTGAAAAAATGGATCATAAATTTGGTTGTGTTATTTCTGCAGATATAGGATGGAGTGATATTGGGGCATGGGAAGCATTAAAAGAAGCGCTTAGTGACACAGTCGAAGCAAATGTCACCAAAGGGAAAATACTTTTGGAAGATTGCCGTGATTCCATTTTGCATAATGAAACGAAACAGCTTATTGTTGGTATTGATTTGGATGGTCTTGTTGTAGTAAGTATGGATGACGTTATTTTAATTTGTCCCAAAGATTCCGTTCCCAAGATTAAAAAGTTTGTGCAAAATCTCGATGGCACTTCCTACGAGCACTTGGCATAAAAACCATGGCTTATTCAAAATATAGAAAAAGTATATTTTATAACACAGCAAAAAGACTTATTGATATTGTCTCATCAAGTGTCCTCTTAATTATTTTTTCACCAGTAATTCTTATTGTTTCAATCGCGATCAAACTTGATTCACAAGGCCCTGTTCTTGCTGATACGCCGAGAAGGGTCGGAAAAGATGATAAGTATTTTTATCCCTATAAATTCCGTTCAATGATTGTAAATGCGTATTATTTGTTAAAGACAGATCCTAAATTTAAAGCTGCATATGAAGAACAACAGCAAGGCGGTAATTATAAAATCAAAAATGATCCGCGAATAACTCATGTTGGGAAGTTTATCCGAAAGTATTCAATTGATGAGATTCCGCAATTAGTAAATGTATTTAAAGGTGAGATGAGTTTAGTAGGCCCTCGTCCATATTATCCTGAAGAATTAGAAAAACAACAAAAAATATATCCGCAGACAAAAGAGCTTGTAAAAGAAGTGTTATCAGTTAAGCCTGGTATCACAGGACTATGGCAAGTGAGTGGAAGAAGTGAAGTGAAATTTGATAAAAGAATTCAAATGGATGCAAATTATGCAATGAAAGAGTCGATTATGTTAGATTTATTAATAATTATCAGAACCCCTTGGGCTATGATTTCAGGAAAAGGAGCATTATAGTTTCCATATTATGGATAAGTTTGATCTGGTCTGAAAAGTTGACAAGTACTGGCTAAGTTGTTTATGATATATGTTATACAATGTCAGGATTTGATAAGATTGAATTTAAAGATAAAGCTGTTCCTGCAGGGAAGCCTCAGGCAGAGATCAAAAGAATAAAAAACACACCCGATTTTGCAAAAAGTCAGCCTGCTACTATAGCTATGCCGAAAAGAAATAATAAAAAAGCTAATTTTAAATTTAAATTCCACAAGAAGCTAAGTATTGCTGTTGCAGTAGTTATTATTCTTATTGTGCTAATCAGTATTCCAGCTTATTCAACATATAAGTCCGGATTGCAAACATACCGTCAAGCAAAATTAATATCAGCAGCTGCAAAAGCTCAAAATGTCGTGGAGACATCTGATGAAATTGCTCAAACTCAAGCTGATCTTGCACAGACACAAAGCCATTTTCATTGGCTTCTACCGTTGAAATTTATTCCAATTATTGGTTGGTATTATAGTGATGCAGACCATTTGATGAATGCAGCTAACGATGGTTTAACAAGTGCTCAGACAGTTGCTACAGATTTAAAACCATATGCTGATTTATTGGGATTAAAAGGTACAGTTGGAGGTGCTCCTACTTCTGCTTCAGATAAAATTAAAACAGCAGTTTTGAGTTTGGGGAAGATTACTCCTCATATAGATGATATTGAAGGTTCTATGAATTCAATGAAGGAAGAAATGGATCAAGTTGATCCCAATCATTACCCCTCATTTATTTTTGGTAAACAGGTAGGGGCTGACTTGAGTGGCCTTAAGACGTTTACAGATGAAACAGCAGTAGGCATCGCAGATGCAAAACCTCTTATTAAGGCATTACCAAGCCTGTTAGGCGCAACGGAGCCAAAACAGTATCTTATGATTTTCCAGAATGATAAAGAGCTTCGCCCAACTGGTGGCTTTATTACAGGTTATGCGATTTTCGATGTTAATCAAGGAACAATTTCGCTTGTAAAATCAGATGACATCTATAATTTGGATGATTCTATTCCTGATAAACCGCCGGCACCTGCGCCTATACTTAAATATTTTTCAGGAGTATATCAATTTAATCTTCGTGATAGTAATATCTCACCTGATTACATGGTCTCGATGAATACTTTCAATTCAATGTATCAAAAAGCAGCCCTTAAGACAGAGCCTATCGATGGTATTATCGCAATTGATACCAATGTCCTGGTCTCGACAATTAAAATCCTTGACAACAATGTAGAGGCTGATGGTCAGACATTTACTACGGATAATGATCCTCATTGTGATTGCCCTCAAGTAATTTATGCTTTGGAAAATAGCATCGCACGTCCTTTAAACTATGTTACTACTACACGAAAGAGTTTGCTTGGAGACCTCTTGTCAGCAATTATGACAAAAGCCCTGCAGTCTTCACCAAAGAAATATTGGGGACCGCTTTTCCAATCCATAATTACCAGCACGCAACAAAAAGATATCTTGTTTGATCTCTTTGATTCGCAGGCTCAGCAGGGTATTGAAGCATTGAATGCTGCTGGACAAATCCTTCCATTTACTGGTGATTACCTACATATCAATGATACAAATTTCTCTGGCGCGAAGGTAAATATCTTCCTTAGTGAAGCTGTAACGAACGCATATAGTGTTGCAAGTGATGGTACTATCACTAAAACAGTTACTATCACATACAAAGATCCATTCCCACCTTCGGATTGTAGTTTAAAAGATGGAGGATTGTGTTTGAATGCTGAATATCGTGATTGGCTGCGTCTCTATGTCCCTCAGGGAAGTCAGTTAGTAAATAGTACAGGGTCTACCATAAAAATTAATACGTACAACGAGTTAGGAAAGACAGTCTTTGAAGGTTTTATTACTGTTCAACCAAACGGTGGTCTCACAACATTTACTATCACATACACATTACCATTTAAGTTGAAGTCAGGTTCACCGCTTCCTTTAATGATCCAGAAACAGCCTGGGGCTACCAATAATCCTTATACAATAACCGTTAATGGTAACACCATTGATCAATTTACTCTTACGGGTGATAAAACAACAGAAGTCAAATTCTAATCCCTATTTGAAAGCTTCCTTTTATTTACTGTAAAATAGAAATTACTGCCTATGAGAAATTTTAGAACAGAAGGAATTATCATTAAAAGGCGTAACTTTAGTGAAGCAGATAGGCTTCTTACTGTTATGACACGTAATTACGGCAAAATTCAGGTAAAAGCTGCTGGGGTCCGCAAGATCACAAGTCGTCGTTCAGCTCATATTGAACTTCTTAATTACACTATCTTACATCTATATAAAGGCAATACATTTTCAATTCTGACCGAAGCGAAAATGATCGATGACTTTTATTCGATTAAGAAAGATTTTTCAAAAATTGGACTTGCATATCATGCATGTGAGCTGGTTGATGGCTTATGTCCTGAAAATCAGGAAAATGATAAAGTTTTTTCTCTTTTACAACGAACATTATCTGACTTATCTCAAGACGATGTTACATATCTGCCTGAATCTACTTCTTCTGAAATTGATGATTATACGATTGGAACTTTTGGTATAGAGGTAAGTGAGCCATTGGAAACGAGAACTGCAATAAGTGATGTTTCACATTCTACTAAAAACCAGAGTAGTTTATTACACCGTTTTGAGATTGCATTACTTTCAGAACTTGGATATCTTGATAGAAAGGATATAGAACAAAAGCATGTTGATCTTCATGAGATGATTGAGGATATTCTTGAAAGAAAGCTCAAAAGCCACTCGATTTTTGCCAAGCTGCAATAATCACTCAAAAGTTTTCTCCTTACTTTTTTCTGCTATAATACTTTCATGGCTGAAAATGTGAATATAATGGATAAAATTGTTTCCCTCGCAAAACGTCGAGGATTTATTTATCCGGGTTCAGAAATTTATGGGGGACTCGCCAATACTTATGACTATGGACCTGTTGGGACAGAACTGCTTCGCAATATTAAAAATCTCTGGTGGCAGAACTTTGTGCAAAAACGTGCTGATATCGTCGGTCTTGATTCTGGAATTATTTCTCATCATAAAATTTGGGAAGCATCGGGGCATGTCGCAGGTTTTGCTGACGCGATGATTGACTGTAAAAATTGCAAAGCACGTATGAGAGCTGATCATTTAATTGAAAATTATATCGAAAGTCATAGTGAAGAATTGCAAAAAGAAACATATGAAACTGAAAAGATTTCTCGTAAGGAATTAGAACACGCCTTAAAAACAAGTAAGGTTGAAGGATGGAGTACTGAAAAGCTAGATGAATTTGCTAAAGTTTTTAAAATACCATGTCCAAATTGTGGTAAAGTTGCTTGGACATCAGTCCGAAAGTTCAATTTATTATTCCCTGTTCAATTAGGAATTGTGGAAGGTGAGCAAGGAAAAGGATATCTTCGTGGGGAAACTGCTCAGGGAATTTTTATTAATTTTAAAAATGTCGTTGATTCAACACGAGTCCGTCTTCCATTTGGTATCGGACAGATAGGGAAAATGTTTCGTAATGAAATAACTGCAGGTAATTCTGTTTTTCGGACAATAGAATTTGAAGCAGGAGAAATTGAATACTTTTTCGATCCTAAGGTGACGGAATGGGAACCTTTATTTGAAAACTGGAAAAAAGCTATTTGGGAGTTTGTGACAAAACAGTTAGGTATTCAAGAAAAAAATCTTAGATGGAGGGAGCATGAAGAAGAAGAACGATCATTTTATAGTAAAAGGACAGAGGATCTTGAGTATCAATTTCCTTTTGGTGTGAAAGAATTGTGGGGACTAGCATACCGTACTAATTATGATTTAACTCAACATATGAATGCCTCCAAAAAAGAGCTTACTATTAATGATCCGCAAACGCAAGAAAAGATTCTCCCTCATGTTATTGAACCTGCGGTCGGGATGACACGTTTACTACTAATGGTACTTGTTGATGCATATGTTGAAGAAGAAAAGCGAACTGTTTTAAAAATTGCACCCAAACTTGCTCCATATAAAGTTGCTGTATTTCCACTTCTTGCCAATAAAGAGGAATTGGTGACAAAAGCAAAGGAAGTTTTCAGCCTATTGAGCCCTGAATTTATGACTGCATTTGATGATAGAGGGAATATAGGTAAACGCTACATGTCACAAGACGAGATTGGGACTCCTTGGTGTGTGACCATTGATTTCCAAAGTCTTGAAGATGGCGCAGTTACTGTGAGAGACCGTGATACTATGACACAAGAAAGAGTGTTAATTAAAGAATTAGTTTCATATTTTGTTCAAAAGTTGGAAGCTTGACAGCAAATACTACAGTAAGATATGCTAAAGTTATGAAATTACTAAAGAGCAGAAGTTTTCAGATAATTCTGGGAATAATAATTCTTGCAGCAATAGGAATTGGTGGCTATTTTTATATCGCTGGAAGCAACAATACTCAAAACACGCAAGATCAACTGCCAAGCAGCAATGATAATGTTCAGACTTTATCACCAAGTTCAATTGGGTTAAAGCTTGAAGCCTCATCAGATGATAAAAAAGTTCGCTTTACTATCACAGATGCATCAGATATTAAATCAATTGAGTATGAACTAACATATAATGCAAATTCTACAGCTGAGGAACAGAGCGAAGGGGCTCAGGCTCGAGTACAACGAGGTATTACCGGCCAAGAAAATGTAAGCCTTGGTTCTTCATCTTATACCTCTTCATGGCTTATTTTAGGCAGCCAATCAGCAAATATGGTGCGTTATGATACCGGTGTCACAGGAGTAAATATAACATTGAAGATTACGAAAACAGATAACAAAATATATCAGGTACAAGATAGCCTAAACTTCTAAACTCCAGAATTTTAAACTCACTAGCTCTTACAGAATTCTTACAAATAAAACGCTACATACTGTATACGTCTTTTCCATAACACACTAGATCATGCTTTCAACCAGTTGACTTATTATGATGAAAAGTTCAAAATAAAAAGGTAGTCAAAAGTAGGAAAAAGTAGTCATTCTTGCAATGCAGAGTTAACAATTTAAAAGAGATTATGCTATTGGGTCAATATGAAAGCAAAATTGGAGTTAAGCATCAAGCAGGGCTACCAAAAAAATTTAGAGAAGAGTTAGGCGATACATTGATTGTTACCAAAGGATTTGAAAATTGTTTGATTATTGTGGCTGAAGAGAACTGGAAAACGTTATTGGAAGGAACTGAGGGTAAGCCATTTACAAGTAAATCGACAAGAAAATTACAGCGGTTTTTATTGGGAAATGCATCGTATGTTGATTTGGATGAAAAAGGAAGATTTGTTGTCCCAGAATATTTAAGGCAATTTGCTCGTCTTGATACCGAAGTAGTTTTTGTAGGAATTCAGCGTTTTGTAGAATTGTGGGACAAGAAAAGCTGGGATGAGCATCAATTAGATTTATCAAAAAATATAGAATCGATAGCTGAACGATTATCAGAAGAGGAGAATAAGGAATAGAGTTAAAGTGGAAGCTTTGTCCTTCAATAGATGAGTGATTATCATAAAAGCGTACTTTTACAAGAAACAATAACATATTTAGACGTAAAGAGTGGCCAGAAATATATTGATGGCACGCTTGGCGGCGGCGGACATACATATGAAATTTTGAAGCATGGGGGAAAAGTTTTGGGAATTGATGTAGATGAAGACGCGTTAACATTCGTAAAAAATGATTTAGGAATAAAGATTAAAGATTTAAAATTTGGTGAAGATTTGGTTTTGGTAAAAGGGAATTTTAAGAACATTGACAGTTTGGCAAAAGAGCAAGGTTTTGATAATGTTTCAGGAATATTATTGGATATTGGTGTTTCAAGCCACCATTTTGAGGATCCAGAACGAGGATTTAGTTTTCAAAAAGAGGGTCCACTTGATATGAGAATGGATAAGGATCTTTCTGTTAAAGCGGAAGACTTGATTAACGGATTATCAAAAAATGAATTAGAAGAGTTGTTGATAAAGTTTGGAGAAGAGCCTTTTTCCCGTAGGATAGTTGCCGCAATATTAGAAAGAAGAAAAATAAAGCGTATAGAGACAACAACTGAACTTGCAGAAATTATTAGGAAGGCTGTACCTTTCATAAAAAAGGGAATAAATCCCGCAACGAGAGTATTTCAGGCTTTGCGAATAGCGGTCAACGATGAACTTTTTAGTTTAATTGACGCATTGCCTAAAGCACTTTCATTGCTTGAAAGTAAAGGAAGATTGGCTGTTATTTCTTTTCATTCATTGGAAGATCGTATAGTTAAAAGAACATTTATTGAATTTGCAGAACAAGGGTTAGGAACTATTGTCACTAAAAAGCCAATAATTCCTACAGCTGAAGAGATAGAAGTGAATAGTCGGTCAAGAAGCTCTAAATTGCGAGTTTTTGAAAAAATATGAAAAAACCTTTATTAATCATCGGATTTTTGGGAATAGTCATTGTTGTCTTGCTTGTTGTAAGAATTACATTGGTTAACAGCATTTCAACAACAGGTATTAAATTGGTTGACATCCAAAATCAAATTGGCGATTATAAAAGAGATAATGAGCTTTTGACACAGCAATATTTGTCATCGGCAGCTTATACGACTATTGCAGCAAAGGCTGAAAAAATGGGATATGTGCCAGTCTCTTCAGAAATTGATCTCTCAGCTCCATTGCCGTTAGCGCTCCAATAGTTAGAATAAAGATTTTAGGGATATTTTATTGCAGGGGCAAAGTATTCTGTACTCTTCACCCTTAAGGCTTTACCCTTTATAATAGAAGTATGACGTGGAGATATCGATTTACATTATTTTTTTTCTTAATCATTTTTCTTTTCATTATTTTGCGGCTTTTTTATTGGCAGGTAGTTAGAGCTCAGGAACTCTCCGAGATTGCACAGGCACAATATGATGAGCAAGTTGTTTCACAAGCACAGCGTGGTGAAATTATGACCTCTGATGGTTTTTCTATTGCGGCTGATAAATTAGCTTATCTTGTCTACACTAATCCAAAAGTTGTTACTGATAAACAGGCAGAAGCTGATGCTCTAGGAAAACTGCTTGATATAAAAAGCGCGACGGTCAGTGCATTACTATCTATAGATAGATTTTGGGTTCCAATAAAATCAAATGTTGATAATAGCGTTAAAGATAAAATTGCAGCAAAAAATTTACCTGGAGTTGGCTTTCAACAAGAAACAGTAAGGTTTTATCCTGAAGCTTCCATGGCTGCTCAATTATTAGGATTTGTCGGAAAAGATGAGAACGGAAATGATAAAGGGTATTTTGGACTTGAGGGATATTACGATAGGCAACTGAGCGGCAAGAATGGCTATGCAGTTGTCGTCCATGATGCAGCTGGACATCCGATTCTTGCAAAAATGAATGATAGCACTCAGGTAGAAGATGGAAGAACGTTGATTTTGCATATAGATAGGCGTATTCAATTTATACTTGATACAGAGTTAAAAAAGGGAATTGTCACTTATGGAGCAAAAAGTGGTATGGCAGCAGTTATGGATCCCAAAACTGGGGCAATTTTGGCAATGTCATCCTTCCCTAGTTTTGACCCTTCACATTACCAAGATTATTCAGATAGTCTTTACATAAATCCTTTTATCACAGATACTTATGAACCTGGGTCTACATTTAAACCTATTGTCATGTCTGCAGCACTGGATGCAGGGTTGCTTCAGCCGAATAGCCAGTGTCCTATCTGTAGTGGACCAGTTCCTATTGGTGGTTATCAAATTCATACCTGGAATGATCAATATTTCCCAAATACAACAATGACAGAGGTGTTAATCCATTCTGATAATACAGGGATGGTATATGTCGCTCAAAAATTAGGGGTAAACAGAATGCTTGACTATTTAAATAAATTCGGCATTGGAGACACAACTGGGATTGATTTACAAGGAGAAGAAGCACCGGGTTTAAAGCCGGCTGATGAATGGTATCCCATCGATTTAGCAACAACGGGGTTTGGTCAAGGGATTGATGTGACTCCAATAGAGCTTCTTGATGCAGTTGGGGCGATTGCAAATAATGGAAAGCGGATGGAGCCACAAGTTGTTGCGGCAGTGCAAACGCCTGATGGACAAACTATTCCAATTCAGCCTAAAGAGCTAGATCAACCTATTTCCGCAACTACAGCGCAGGTGATGACGCAGATGCTGGTCGATACTGCAAATGAAGGAGAAGCTGCTTTTGCGCGTTTGAAAGGATATGATATTGCGGGCAAGACTGGTACTGCCTCAATCCCAGTGGCAGGGCATTATGATCCCACCAAAACTATTGCCTCCTTTGTGGGGTTCGGTCCTACAGAAGATCCAAAGTTTGTTATGTTGGTGATTCTTAATCAACCTTCTGCATCTATTTGGGGATCGGAAACAGCTGCCCCTATATTTTATGCCGTTGCGAAAGATATCCTTACCTACTATGGCATTCCACCAAATAATTAGGTTAAAATATTTTCAAAGTTTCATTTTTAGAATAGTAAGACTATCCTAAAGAATAGATGAGCCAGGAGCGGTATTCTCTATTGGTTGTAATGGTAAAGGTTTTTCTCCGTCTGCGGCAAGGAGCATGCCTTGAGATTCTTCGTCCATCATTTTACGTGGTGCGAGATTGAAGACAAAAACAAACTGCTTATTTTTCAAATCCTCTGGTTTGTACCATTTTTTTATACCCGAAAAGATAGTGCGGGTCTCTTCTTCACCAAAGTCTACAGTTAATTTTAGCAATTTTTCAGATCCTTCTTTTTCAACACATTCGATAACTGTCCCGACTCTGAGGTCGATTTTGTCAAAATCGTCATAGGTGATGATTGGTTTCATAGATAGTATTATAGCAAATTATACAGTTTTTATTAACTCAAACAAGATAATTTTGATAGGAGTTTGTGGAGTGACCTCTTTATTATAATATTTGGTATAGGTCTTATACATTGTTTTATCAGTTTCAAATGTTTCATGGCCTTGTTTATCATTTTCAGTTAACTGTCCAAGAGATTTTTTAATAACTTGGGTAATCTTTGCGGTTGCAAAGTGTGCCATTGTCTCTTTATTTATAAAATCAATTATGTCATTAGCTTGCAAATTTTTATCATCCCATAATCTCCAGGTTGCCATTTTTTCCCCGAAATTACTAGAGGAATAAGATCAGGAGCAAATTTAAGTGTTTTATGCATATAAAGTAGTATATCAATTTATATTCGATGCAGGTATGCCAATCAAAAGAAATATTAACTAGTGTAAAAATTTAATTGATCGTTGAGCTCTGTTTTTGTTTTTTTAATTGTCCCTAATGGCAGTTCCAGAACAATTCCGTATTTTATATTCCAAACAAATATATTATTAGGTTTCAAATTATTTTTTATCACCACAACACGGCTATGTTTATCAAGTATCATAACATCTATTGGATACCTCATCCAAAATGTATGAATGCCAAAGTGAGTTTTGAGGTGCATGGCCACTGGCGTTTTATATTTCAAAAGACCTAGAGATTGATCAAGAAGTGTTTGCGGTTCTATAAGAGACTCAGCAATAACAATATTTTTTGTTTTGTTAATAATCTTCATATATATATGATAACAAAATTAGTTTCTCTTGGGGAAAATTTGCTATACTAATTTATATGACTGGAAGAACTCATGATATGGCAGCATTTACGGCTTTGAGTTTAGTTGTTGTTATGCATCCTTTGCCTCAGCTAACTTTAGCTACGGGAATTGTAGCGGTTATTGCAAATTTAATGGGTGGTATTGCTCCCGATATTGACCAACCAACTGCTCCCATATGGAGAAATTTACCGATTGGTAAATATGTTGGTAAGACATTTGATAAATTTCTTGGTGGTCATCGATTTATATCACATTCCGTGTTGGGCGCGGTTATTTTTGGGTACGGTTTTCATTATATTTTGCATGTTTTGACGCCGAGCTTCCCGCATCTAAATATGGATATTATTTGGTGGTCGTTTATGATCGGATTTGGTTCACATCTTATTATGGATACGCTCACTACCGAGGGAGTTCCTTGGTTTTTGCCAATTCCTATTAAATTGGGTATACCTCCTATTAAAGCCCTACGGATCCAGACTGGAGGATTGGTGGAACGGTTTATCGTTTTCCCAGGATTATTTATCGCGAATATGTATA
>Ga0206839_1007_pt1 | contig 73697 bp, 71 predicted proteins | sample Alteio_BWOrgCont_27_FD_152883 | JGI IMG/M metagenome (GOLD analysis project Ga0206839, IMG submission 152883) | Enriched cells from forest soil in Barre Woods Harvard Forest LTER site, Petersham, Massachusetts, United States -... | ecosystem: Environmental > Terrestrial > Soil > Temperate forest >... | reverse complement strand
CCGATGGTGGGCCTCTGGCAGAGGAAATTGAACGTGCCGGTGGAATTCATATTAACCTCCCAGTGCATTCAAAAAATCCCATAACGATGTATCGCAACATTAACCGCTTGGCCGGCATCATCCGCCGTTATGACGTCGACATCGTCCATGCCCGCAGCCGCGCACCGGCCTGGAGTGCTTGGATTGCCGCGCGTCGCACAGGTAGACATTTTATGACGACCTTTCACAACGCTTATGGCGCTGGATCCTGGCTCAAGCGGCTCTACAATTCAGTGATGGCTAAGGGTGAGCGCGTCATAGCAATTTCACATTTTGTTGCTCAGCACGCTGCTTCAGTCTATGGCATAGCAGAGCAGCGTCTTCGTATTATTCCGCGTGGCGTCGATGTAAATAAGTTTGATCCCAATATCGTCGGAGTTGAGAGGATTTCGCGGCTATCGCGTGATTGGAAATTACCCAGCGGAAAACCAATTATCATGCTGCCAGGACGCCTTTCGCGTTGGAAGGGTCAGCTGGTACTGATTGAGGCCATGGCCCGCTTGGAGCGTCGTGATCTGCTCTGCTTGATTGTTGGACGCGGAAGTTCAGACTACAAGAGCGAAATTGAGCAAGCCATTACGCGTCATAATCTTGGCTCTGTTGTCCATTTGGCCGATGATTGTCGTGATATGCCGGCAGCCTATAAACTGTCTAATATTGTGGTTGTGCCATCAACCCGTCCGGAAGGATTTGGACGTGTGATTATTGAGGCGCAAGCTATGGGGTGCGCTGTTATCGCGGCTGATCATGGCGGTGCCTCTGAAACAATCGTTTCCGGCGAAACTGGGTGGTTGGTTCCACCGGACGATCCTGCCAAATTGGCGGATGCGATCATGAAAGTACTTGCCTTATCGCCGGAAGATCAAATGGCGCTAGCCGCGCGGGCTATCGCACATATTAAATCATGCTTTACAACCGATATGATGACAAGTGAGACGCTTAATGTTTATCAGGAATTGATAAAGGCAAAGTCGTTATGACGGCTGCAACTGAACGTATCCTCGTCATTAGGCTCGGCGCACTTGGGGATATCGTTTTATGCTTTCAGGCCTTTCATGAAATCAGGCAAGCGCACCCCAAGGCTGAAATCGCTTTCCTGACGACATCTGGCTTTGTCAATTTCGCGCGCAGTATGCCTTGGTTTAATCGTGTTCTCGTTGATCCGCGGCCCTCCAAATGGCGACCAGGCGCATGGTTTAGATTTGCCCAAGAGGTGCGGAATTTTGGGCCAACGCGCGTTTACGATTTGCAGGGCAAACGGCGTCAGTCAGTGCTTTATGCGTTTTTGGGAGGGCCCCTTGGACCTACCTGGTCGGGTGCAGCGCCATTTTGCTCGCACCCTCGGCTTTGGCCGCCTAAACCCGGTATGCATTTTATCGATTTTCTTGCCGCACAATTACGTCTGGCGGGCGTCGCCGAAGCAGCGCCGGCTGATCTAACATGGCTTGACGCGCCGCATGCGCTCAATTTACCAGCACGATACGCGGTACTCATTCCAGGCTGTTCTCAAGGCCAGGAGCATAAACGATGGCCGGCACGTAACTATGCCCACTTGGCGCAAAAGCTGCAGGAAAGAGGTATCGGATCTGTTGTTATCGGCACACACCAAGATGCTGAGGCCATCGCGGCGTTGAAGGCGGTTGCGAGTAATGTTGTGGATATCTCGGGCCAGACAAGCTTGGCTCAGCTGGCAGGTATATTGCGGCGCAGCAGCTTTGTCGTTGGTAATGATACAGGGCCAACCCATCTTGCGGCGACGGTGGGAACACCGGCACTGTTTTTATTGTCAAATCATACGGATCCAGCCTGGTCAGCATCACGCAAACCTAGCGATAGATGGTTGCGCCAAGAACCTTTACATACACTTCAGCTTGAGACCGTATTAGAAGCACTGAGCCCATTTATGTGAGATAAAAGATATTGAATTAACGGCAGTCGTTGCTAGAACCGCTGGAGAGCAAAAAGGATTTGAGAATGAAGAGCGATCCGACCCTGGGGCAAATCGTAGAATTGATGAACGAACTTGATGCCTATCGAGGTCGAATTGTCGTTCTAAAAATTGGCGGCAACTCGATAGCTGAAGATAAGAACTTTTTGCCCAATGCAGCCAAGCAAATTAAATTTTTACTAACCAACGGCGTGCGTGTCGTTGTCGTCCATGGCGGCGGACCTCAGATCGATCACGCCTTGCATGAAAAGAAAATAGTCTCGATCAAAGGCGCTGACGGTCGTCGGATTACATCGCCCAAAGCCATGCGTGTTGTGACCAAGGTTATGAAGGATATGAACCGCACAGTTTATCGCGCGTTGATCGAGGAAGGCTGTAAGAAAACAGATATTCTCTATGCCGCTACGCACCCGCGATATTTTGTACGGGCAGCGCCCTTATCAAGCGGGGATGAAGCCAATCTTAGTGGCCGTCCTATGGCGGTAGACGCCGATGCCATCAATCGGGCGCTCGATCAGGGAAAAATCGTTCTGCTTCACTCGATTGGGCTCGGAGAAGATGGTAAGACCCTCTACAATATCAATGGCGATGACTATGCTATGGCTGTCGCTATTGCGCTTCAAGCCAAGCGTCTCATGCTCATTACGAATGTCCCCGGTGTTTACGATAAGGCGCGCCGCCGCATACCGATGATCGATCGTGATCTCGCCGATCAGCTAATCGCAGAGGGCATTGTCAATGGCGGCATGGTACCCAAGGTGGAGAGTGCGCTTTGGGTAATCAGTGAAGGCGTTGGTGGTGTCGCTATTATTGACGGCCACGAGCCGTGGGGAATTCTCGGCGAAATGCTGACGCGCGAGGGTTTTGGCACATTGTTTCAGGCAAAAATTGGCTGAAACTTATTTTCTTTTATCTATGGGCACGAAGGCACGCGTCACTTCGCCGGTGTAAAGCTGGCGCGGTCGACCAATGCGCTGTTCTTTATCCGCCGATTGCTCTTGCCAATGAGCGACCCATCCGGCCGTGCGAGCGAGAGCAAAAAGAGCCGTAAAGATGCTTGTGGGAAATCCCATCGCGCGCAAAATGATGCCGGAGTAGAAGTCGACATTTGGATAGAGTTTTTTGGCAATGAAATAATCGTCTTGTAAAGCGACACGCTCCAATTCAATTGCCGTATCGAGGAGTGGGTCATTCTTGATACCAAGTTCGCCCAAAACCTCATAACAGGTCTGCCGCATAACTTTAGCGCGGGGATCGTAGTTTTTGTAAACGCGATGGCCGAAGCCCATAAGCCGGAAATTGTCGTTTTTGTCTTTGGCGCGCTTGATAATTTCTGGAATTTTATCCTTGCTGCCGATTTCCATCAGCATTTTAAGTACGGCTTCGTTTGCGCCGCCATGGGCAGGTCCCCACAATGAAGCGATGCCCGCGGCAATACAAGCAAACGGATTGGCGCCGGAAGAGCTCGCCAGACGCACGGTTGATGTTGAAGCATTTTGTTCGTGGTCAGCATGGAGTAAAAAGATCTTGTCCATAGCTTTTGCCAGAACCGGATTGATTTTATAGGGTTCAGCCGGAAGCGAGAAGGTCATATAGAGAAAATTTTCCGCATAAGAGAGGCTGTTTTGGGGATAAACGAAAGGCTGTCCCATCGCATATTTGTACGTCATCGCCGCCAGTGTGGGCATTTTCGCAATCATGCGATGGCAAGCTATTTCGCGCTGCTGCGGGTCATGGATGTCGGTTGAATCGTGATAGAAGGCCGATAACGCGCCTACCACAGCACACATAATGGCCATCGGATGCGCGTCGCGTCGGAAGCCACTGTAGAAACGGATCAGTTGTTCATGCACCATCGTGTGATAGGTGATGTGTTTAACCCAATCCTGTTTTTGTGTGCTGTTAGGTAACTCGCCATACTGCAGCAGATAAGCTACTTCAAGGAAGTCACTCTTTTCTGCCAATTGATCTATCGGATAGCCGCGGTGAAGAAGAACGCCCTTATCGCCGTCGATAAATGTAATTTTGGACTCGCAGGAGCCAGTCGAAGTAAAGCCGGGATCGAAGGTAAAGAAGTTAGCATCGGCATATAGCTTGCGTATATCGATGACGTCTGGCCCCATCGTGCCTGGGATAAGACCAAGTTTCCAGGATTTGTTCGAGCTGTCATCGGTGAGGGTGACGGTTTTTGTTGGTTTGATGTCGGCCATGGTGGAACCCCTGGTAGTTGGCAATCAAAACTGGCGAAGTGAATATTATGCGCTTTGGCTTGCGGTCGCAAATCGCAGGACTTAGATCGGCTGCTTATGCCGTAGACAGGTTAAGATCGGCTTAACCAAAGGCAATGTAGTTGTGTAAATGGTTATAAACGGGCTAGAATCTTGCGAGCCTATTCGTTTAAGGGGTCAGTCATGGAATCGCTTACATTCGATTTACTCTCGACTTATTGGAGCCGGCCTGAGGTAACGACCAACGTTATCATCTTCTTTAATCTGCTTGGTTCTTTAGCGCTAGGTCTCTTGGTTGGATATGAACGTTCCTATCGTGGCCGCGCCGCTGGTATGCGTACCTATGGTTTGGTTTGCATGGCGTCAGCAGCTGTTATTTCGGCGACCGGTTTCCACACGTATTGGTACGGCGGTCTCGCGGCACATGACGTCATAGATCCAGCTCGTGTCATTCAAGGGGTTGTCACGGGTATCGGTTTCCTTGGCGCCGGCATTATCATGAAAGACGGCCTCAATATTAGCGGTCTGACGACAGCAGCTTCAATTTGGGCCTCTTCGGCGATTGGCGTTCTTGTCGGCGTCGGATTCTATGCCGCGGCTATACTGTTGGCGTTACTCTCTGCAACGTTCATGATGTGGGGCTCGAAGATCGATACATATTTGCCAATGCGCCATGCCGTTAGCGTGGCGGTCACGTTTAAGAAAAACTTTGTGCCACGCGAAGAAGATGTGCGCCGCATTGCACATGAGCGCGGTTATGAAATCGCCAAAGGAACCATATCAATCATTTACCGCAACGAACAGGCTGAGTGGCGTTTTGTCGGTGTATCGATGGGCAAAAAACGTAGCGCTCCGATTATGGACCTAGCGACCGAACTCCCCACCTTTGAAGGTGTCGAAAGTTTCCATCTTTCGCATGCCCGCAATTAGCTAAGCTGCTGCGGCTCGCTTAAGCGTTTCTATTTTTCCTAACAAACCGGCCACGCCAAAAATGGGTGGCGAGACGGTGGAGCCAGTAAGCGCCGCACGAAAAGGCTGGGCAACGGCGCCAAGCTTGAGGCCTTTTTCTTCAGCATAAGTGCGAAACAGGCTTTCAACTGCTTCGCTGGTAAAGCTGTCGGGAGCTAATTTTTCCATACGTGTGGCGAGTTCCCGTAAATGTTGTTTGGCTTCATCCGTGAGTAGCTTCTTAGCCTTATCATCGATCGGCAACGGTCCGGTGTGGAAATAAAATACGGCTTGATTGGCGATCTCTACGATGGTCGACGCACGTGGTTTCAAATCGGCCATGGCACGTGTAAGCAGATCAATTTCATGTAAGCTTAAAGCGCGCCCGAGCGTTCTGGCAATGATCGGCTCGCTGAGTTGGGCCAGCCGCCGATCGTCACTCTGCTTAATATAATGGGCGTTAACGCTGTCCAGTTTAGTAAAATCAAATCGCGCCGGGGATTTACCGATACCGCCCAAATCAAACCAATCGATGGCTTGTGGAGTTGAGATGATTTCATCATCGCCATGCGACCAACAGAGACGCAAGAGATAATTGCGAATGGCTTCAGGTAAATAACCGCGCTCACGGTAATCGCTTACGGCAGGCGCGCCATGACGCTTCGAAAGCTTGGCACCATCGGGCCCCAAAATCATGGGTAAATGAGCAAACTCCGGTATGTTCCAACCCATGGCTTTGTAGATTTGCACCTGACGAAACGTATTCGTCATATGATCATCGCCGCGAATGACATGTGTAATGCCCATATCGTGATCATCAACCACGACAGCATGCATATAAGTTGGTGTACCGTCAGCACGCAGCAAAATCATGTCATCAAGCTGGGTATTCTGTACGGTGATGGTTCCCATCACTTTGTCATGCACAACAGTCTCACCGCTCTGTGGTGCTTTGAGGCGAATGACAGGTTTAACCCCCGATGGCGCATCGCTAGGTGATTTGTCACGCCAACGCCCGTCGTAACGTTGCGCTAGGCCTTTAGCTTTCTGCTCAGCGCGCATCGCCTCGAGTTCTTGGGGTGAGGCATAGCAGTAATAGGCTGTGCCATTGGCGACCATATGCTTGGCAACTTCGGCGTGGCGACCGAAACGCTCAAACTGAGATACGGCATCACCGTCCCAATCGAGCTCGAGCCATTTGAGACCTTCCAAAATGGTTGCGACAGATTGAGGCGTTGAGCGCTCACGGTCAGTGTCTTCAATGCGCAGAAGAAACTTGCCTTTATGATGTTGGGCAAAGAGCCAATTGAATAAAGCCGTACGGGCCCCGCCAATGTGGAGAAATCCTGTTGGTGATGGGGCAAAGCGAACAATGACGGGCATTAATTATTGACCAATGTTGGAGCCTGAAAGGATGAAACTTCTTCAATCTAGCTGTTTCTATATGCGTTGTGAACATAGTCAGCTGTGAGGACTTATCATTGCGGCGCCTGAAAGTAATATACGTGTTGACCTAGTGCTCATAATTGTATTTTTCTCATAGCCATTAGTAGCTATTAGCAAATTGATATTAGGTAACGAATAATGGGAAATCGCATTCCAATAGGCTCGGTGATATACCCTATTGCTGATCCCAATCATCAAGCCCCTCGTCAAGGAAGAGTGGATGCCTATCCGAGAAGATCAGAAGTTGGGCAACCATTTCCGGTACGTAATGTTGGAAAACCCACAGATGGCAATTTGGATCCCGGCATCGTGGCAGAGCTTTTGTGCCCAACGAGAGCTACGGCTAGCAGTCTGCGCGCACTATTGCTGCACCTTCAGCAATAGATAAAACGCGCTATTTATTATTCTCATATCAATATTGTCGCATCAATCCAACAAGCTTGCCCTGCACCTTAACGTTATCTGGATCAAAGAGGCGCGTTTCATAGTTTTTATTGGCAGGTATGAGGGCTACTTTACCATCACGTCGTTCGATGCGTTTTAGAGTAGCTTCGTTGTCATCTTCAATGAGAGCCACGACGATTGTGCCGTTTTCAGCTGTGTCACATTTGCGAATAACAACGCGATCGCCATCCATGATCCCGGCCTCGATCATAGAATCGCCAGATACTTCCAGCGCGTAATGGTCGTTGGCATCAAACTTTCCTTTTATGCCTGCAAGAATGGCAATGGGTACGTCGATATTGCTGTTGGGATCGCGCAAGGCCTCAATAGGTCTGCCAGCGGCTATGCGGCCATAGAGCGGCAGGCTGACGCTCTGCGCGGAAGCTATGGCTGCCATATCAGGCATATTGGCCGCCATTGGCGAGCGTGTTTTGCGTGATGGCTTTGTGACTTTAGGCTCAAGCCCTTCAGGCATGCGGGTAATCTCAAGGGCACGTGCACGATGTGGCAATCTCTTGATAAAACCACGTTCCTCTAGTCCTGTGATCAGCCGGTGAATACCGGATTTTGAGCGTAGACCAAGAGCATCCTTCATTTCATCGAAGGACGGCGGCACACCATCGATGGCCAGTCTGTCGCGTATCAGGAGCAGAAGGTCTTTCTGTTTGCGGGTGAGCATGGCGATGCCTCCATCAGGAGCAACTTAGAACAAAACGGGAATATAAATGTTCTACTTTGGTTCTCATTACAAGTCAAGGCCGCTCGTTAGACCCTTGGTATGACGGCTATGTTGTCGATCAGGCGCGTAACGCCTATATGCGCTGCCGCCAAAAGGCGCGAGGGCTGCTTAAAATCATGCATAACAGCCAGCGTTTCGGCGTTCACGAGCTCGACATAATCGATCTTAAAGCCAGCTTGCTTCAGCTTTTCTCGCGCCACCTCGAGTGTGGGGGCGATATCTTTGCCGGCAACAATATCGTTGGCCGCTTCACGAAGGGCCCTTGGTAAGGTCGCTGCGCGTTGGCGATCTTGAGGGTTTAGATAAACGTTACGACTGGAAAGAGCGAGACCATCGTTATCGCGGGCAATCGGTACGCCAACTATTGTTGTTGGAACATTAAGATCGCGCGTCACCTGACGTATGATCAACAATTGTTGATAATCCTTTTCGCCAAAAAGTGCACAATCTGGCATCGCTTGCATTAAAAGTTTGATCACAATAGTGGCAACACCGACAAAATGTCCGGGACGATGTAGGCCTTCCAAAATCTTGGCCATGGGGCCGGGATCAATTTTAGCGCCAAAACCATCGGGATACATTTCGCCTGAGCTTGGCATAAAAAGCAAATCGCACTTGGTTTCTGCCAGCAACTTTTGATCAGCTTCACGAGGACGTGGGTATTTGTTGAGATCTTCATTGGCGCCGAATTGCAGAGGATTGACAAAGATCGACACCACTGTGCGCTTGGCAATTTTTTGCGCCATCTGGATGAGGGTCATATGGCCGTCATGCAAAGCGCCCATAGTTGGTACGAGAGCTACCGTTTCATCAGCTTCTCGCCAGGCAAGAAGAGAAGAGCGTAAGTCACGTACTGTCGAGGCCGTAATCACCGCGCAGCTAAAATCATGATCATCTGGCGACCTTCAAAGCTCGGCTCAGACTCAACCTTGCCGTAGGGATCAAGCTCATCGCGTACGCGTTTGAGAACGACATGGGCTACTTCTTGGTGGGCCATTTCACGGCCACGGAAGCGCAAGGTTATCTTGACCTTGTCGCCCTCCTGGAGAAAGGCCTTGGCACTTTTCATTTTTATGGCGAAGTCGTGATCGTCAATCGTTGGCCGTAACTTGATCTCTTTGATCTCGATGACTTTTTGTTTCTTACGTGCTTCGGCTGCTTTCTTCTGCATCTCATACTTGTACTTGCCATAATCTTGAACTTTGCAGACTGGCGGTTCGGCATTGGGCGAAATCTCGACGAGATCAAGACCACTTTCCTCGGCAAGAAGAATGGCTTCGCGCACGGTCATAACTCCGCGCATTTCTCCATTAGCATCGATGACTCGAACTTGGCGGGCAATAATGGCGCCGTTAACACGGGGGCCATCATCTTTTTCACGCCGGGGGGCCTCGCTGCGATCCCGGCTGCTTAAGGGTGGACGGACGATGGAAATTTCTCCTTACTAGTTACACAAAGAGCCGCCCTAGGCTCTGGGGGCATATTTAGAGATTAGCGGTTGCTTGTCCAGCGGCTTTTATTTGCTGTTAACATAGGGATAAACGCCGATCTCTATATGATGGGGGCGGGAAGTTGGCATAATCGTGGCTGGCAGGGACGAAACGACCCGTCATCCTCTGCTAAAGCAACGATTTCCCAGCCTTTTATAACCGGCCGCCAAATGACTTTCCCATTGGATAAAAAGGGGAAAATGAGCTGCATCGTGCTAAGCGAGGTCGTGTTTTCGCTATCGTGCAGGGTGATAAATTTTGACACCTCGAGCCACTCCGCGTGGGTTATTTTCAGGAGCCATGTGGCCGCCCTCCAGGTTTCGTCGTGAATGACATGATCAAAATGCAGCCTATTGATCCTTTTTTCGTCGCAAATATAGAGCCTTTCTTCCGGGCTCGTGACGCTTATCAATAAGGAAGGCCGCGTGCTCTGTCTTGGAAAAAGCATACTAAATCGAACACCGCAATCTGGATGGTCGGGAGGAAGTGCAGGTGCCATATAATCGCAAATTGCGTACGCGTTAAGCACAAGGAGCGCTCGTTAAGTTCATAGGGATTACAGGGATAGATGGTGAAACTTAAAAATTCATAATATTTATTTATATCAAATCCGGTGCCGCCGCTTCCTTGGTCAAGTGCTTCACCGCATCGGCTAAAGACATAATTTCCTGCGCTTCGCCGCCCAGCCGTCTTAGGGCAACGGTTTTACCTTCAGCCTCTTTTTTGCCGACGACCAACATCAGCGGTACCTTCTGCAAACTATGGTCGCGTACTTTGGCATTAATTTTTTCTGATCTCACATCCATCTGTACACGCAAACCCGCTGTCGACAGAGCTGAATAAACTTCTTTAGCGTAAATATCGGCATCGTTTGTAATGGTTGCAACCACAGCTTGAAGTGGGGCTAGCCAGAGCGGAAACTTACCGACATAGTGTTCGATGAGAATGCCAATGAAGCGGTGCAACGATCCCAGGATAGCGCGATGCAACATGACGGGGCGGTGCTTCTGTCCATCGACACCGACATAAACCGCATCAAGTCGTTCCGGCATGTTGAAATCTACCTGCAAAGTACCGCATTGCCATTCGCGGCCGATGGCGTCCTTCAAATAAAATTCTAGTTTGGGGCCGTAAAAAGCACCTTCACCTGGGTTCATATCATAAGCAAGACTGGCGGCTTTAAGGGCCTGATGAAGGGCTTGCTCGGATTTATCCCATATCTCGTCACTACCAACGCGGATAGCAGGGCGATCGGCAAGCCTAACACGTGCAACCTCGAAACCAAGGTCAGCATAGAGAGAGCGCAGCAGTTCGCAGAAAATGACGCTTTCACTTTGTATCTGGTCATCGGTACAGAATATATGTGCGTCATCTTGCACAAACTGCCGTACGCGGATTAACCCATGCATAGCGCCATGGGCTTCATTGCGATGGCAATTGCCAAATTCAGCCATACGCAAAGGTAGATCGCGATAACTCTTGATCCCTTGTTTAAATACTTGGACATGGCCGGGGCAGTTCATTGGTTTGATGCCAATTGCCTTAACGGCCTCGGGTTCGTCGCCATGCTTGATCTGGATTTTGAACATGTTGTCGCCATACATGTCCCAGTGACCTGAGGCTTTGAACAGCGAACTATCGTAGAGCTGAGGCGTATGCACTTCGACATAACCGGCGGCATCGATACGGCGACGGACATATTGTTCAATCACACGGTAGAGCGTCCAACCCTTAGGATGCCAAAAGACACTGCCGGCGGCCTCATCTTGAAAATGAAAGAGATCAAGTTCTCTGCCGATCTTGCGGTGATCACGCTTTTCCGCTTCTTCGATCATGGTCACATAGGCATTGAGTTCCTTTTCATCGCGCCAAGCGGTGCCATAAATACGTTGCAGCATGGCGTTGTTGTGATCGCCGCGCCAATAAGCGCCGGCGACTTTCAATAACTTAAAGGCTGTTCCCACTTTGCCAACGGAGGGCATATGCGGTCCACGGCACAAGTCGCGCCACTCGCCTTGACTATAGACCGATATATCTTCGGTGGCCGCTAGATCCTTGATGATTTCAACCTTGTAATGCTCACCTTTCTTATTGAAGTAGGCGATAGCCTCGTCACGCGGCCAGACCTCGCGCACGAGGGGTTTATCACGTGCGATGATCTCGCGCATTTTTCCTTCGATCGCAGGAAAATCGTCGATGCTAAAAGGCTTATCGCGCGCGAAGTCATAGTAAAACCCATTTTCGATGCTGGGGCCGATGGTAACTTGTGTGCCAGGAAATAATTCTTGTACGGCTTCGGCGAGTACATGGGCGGTATCATGCCGAATGAGTTCTAAGGCTTCGGGTGATTTACGTGTGATAATCTCGATTTTGGCATTTTGATCGATGGGGCGTGCTAAATCGCGCATTTCGCCATTGACTTTGATGGCGATGGCGGCGGCGGCAAGACCTTTACCGATTGAAGCCGCACATTCCGCTCCCGTAACGGCTGTAGCAAACTCTTTCACTGTGCCGTCAGGCAAAGTGAGGCGCAGGGGGGAGGCGAGGGCTGCAGCTGCTTGTGTCATAATTGATTTTTAGCCGAGTGTTGCGTAAGGCGCAACTCTGACACAGTTGGCAAAATTTATGCATGTCAAGATAGACGCGCGCCAAGTGAGCGCGTAACAATAACCTAAGTGATTCGCTCTGCATGCGAAGTATGTAGAAAAGGTGAAGATTATGGCCGACTATAAGCCACTTACAGTTCTCTTTCTCTCTACAGGCAACGCGGCACGCAGCATTTTGGCCGAAGGGCTTCTACGTGAAAAAGGCGGTGACCGCTTCATCGCGCGCAGCGCCGGCTACCGTCCGCTCAGTGAAGTCCATCCCCATACGTTGGCTTTATTGGCATCAGAAGGCGTGGCGATCGAGGGTTTACACAGTAAGGGTTGGACGGAATTTGTCGCTGCCGCCCATGTTCTTAAAATTGATATCATTGTCACATTATCGGAAGAAGCGCGGCAGAACTGTCCTCTATGGGTCAATCAAAAACCGGTCAAAGTGCACTGGGGTGTGGATGACCCCTTATCGGCGCAGAAGCCGGATGTCATGGAATGGAAGTATCGCAAATGCTTTGCCACACTTGAGGCCCGCATCGCTACATTGGTGAAGACCAAGCTTGCAGAAAGCACGGGCGAGCTATTTATGCAGCTTAAAGATATTGGGATGGTTGTTTAGAAGTCATCTCTAAGCTGCCTTGCGGTTCGCTTGAGCCGTTGGCGTCAACATTTCTTCATAAATCCCCATCATGGCATCGAACCAGATTTCCTGTGGAAAGACTTTGGCAACGAAGTCGCGCGTGCGAAAGGCGAGATCAATGCGTTGGGCGGTATTGAGTTGAATGGCTTCGTTCAGCGCTGCCGTTAGGGCTTTCACATCATTTGGTGAAATAACCCAAGCGGTCTCGCCGCTCAGAACCATTTCACGATTGGCGCCGCAATCTGTGACGATCACAGGGCGGCCTATGGCTTGCGCGGCCAGAAGCTCAATACCTTGGCCGCGAGGAACGGTATTGGTGGCAACAACCATGCTTGCCAGCCAGCAGGCAGCTGGCCAATCGAGGCAATATTCCGGTGTAATGACTTGCCCGTTAAGACCAAAGCGATTCACCATCTCATCGATACTTGAACGGAGGTCAGGCGTGAGACGATCGTCGCCGACCAGCACAGCAAAAATATCTTTACGTTTTAATTTGGCCAACGCTTGCAATAATTGTTGATGACCATAACCAGGGGCAAAGGGCGTCGCCATAACGATGACTGTGGCTTGCTCGGGTAATCGCCATAGACGATTAAGTGCCTGCAGCCTCTCCGGTGTTAAACGCACGGCATCGTACCAAAGTAAGTCAATGCCAGGCTGGATGTGGCGGATTTGATCAGCCGGTATATGATAATGTTCATTTAATTGTTGAGCGATATAAGCCGAAGGTACGCGGAAATAGCAGTTTTGTCCCTTCAACTGTTCAAGTAACCGGCGGTGACGTTGGTGATTTATCGGTGGTTGTGTGATGTCGGCTACGAGCGGAAGATGGTGAAGACGGCAAAGGCCAGAAGCATGGTGTAAAACACTAATACCGTGCGCATGAACGAGGGCAGGGCGTTCTCTTTGAATGAGAGCTTCGAGCTGTACGCGATTACGCCAATTTGTAAATAGTCCCTGTTTGCCAAGCGGCATGCGCGTGTGCCGTACGGCCGCGCGTTCGGCTTCGGTTACAAGGAGGCCGCCGCCCGAAGCAACCAGAGAACGCCACCCTGATCTATGAGTGAGAATAGAAAGATCGATGACCTCACGTGCAACTTCGCCGGGCTCAAGATCAGGACATAGATGAAGAATGGTTGTTCTTGCTCCACGCCCTAAAGCCGGCTTAACTGCAGTCGGGACTTTACTGGATTGCTTTGATTTATCGATTGTGACCATGGGATTTATAATGACTCCAAATTTCCTTACCTTACCGGATAGACGAATAGCTTATCAACAGCAGCTTGGGCTAAGTGGCGCCGGCATTATATTTCTTGGCGGATATGCCTCGGATATGACCGGAACCAAGGCCAGTTTCCTGGCAAACCGCTGTGCTGAAGCTGGTTATGGCTTTCTGCGCTTCGATTATAGGGGCCATGGGCAGTCCAGCGGCGATTTCAAGGATGGTACAATAGGCGGTTGGTATGAGGATGCCTGCCTTGTTTTCGATAAACTGACGAAAGGTCCACAGATTTTGGTTGGCTCATCAATGGGCGGCTGGTTGGCTTTGTTGTTGGCTCTGGCTCGCTCTGAGCGGGTTCTCGCCTTTGTTGGCATTGCAGCGGCACCCGATTTTACCGAGGATTTGTTATGGGAGCGGCTCTCGCCTGGCCAGCAAGCCAAGTTGAAGGCCGATGGCTTGATTTATGATGATCAAGCACCCCCCGATCACAACCCCCCTTTAACCCTGAAATTAATCGAAGAAGCCCGCGAGCATTTATTGTTAAGGGCGCCACTCACAATTTCATGTCCCGTTTATTTGCTACAAGGACAATGTGACGAAGAAGTGCCTTGGACTTATGCTCAGCGCATTGCCGAAATGATTGCGCACAAAAACGTGAAGATAACTTTTGTAAAGGACGGCGATCATCGATTAAGTCGAGAGCAGGATTTGGAATTGCTTTGGCAAACGATTAAAAGCGCCATGTCCTGAAATATGTTTCTGAAGTAAATGCGCCATCCTCTAAAAATTGCGATGGCGCATTTTCCTTCTGATCTAAATATGATCAAAAATCTTATCAGACGGCTTTATCCGGGCCATCATTGGTTGTAGGCATTTCAAGCTCTCTCAATTCACGAAGAATGACATCTCTTGCTGTGCCGTATCTATGGCTAAACTTGCTCGAAATAGGCCGTCTTCTGGCATTGAGAAGCATCAGGTTGACATCAGTAAGTGTGCTACGGCTTAGCTTATGTGTGTGTGTGCCGTTAGCTTTTTTGAATTTGTTATGACTACGATCGACATCTGTCATTACAACCTCCGTGAATTTAGGGTTGAAAACTTAGGATCAATAACTGCCGGGTGGCATGCTCTTGTTATCCGCATTAGGACGATCGATTGGGGCGGTATTATGTCGACAAGAAATGTTTTGATGAACTTATCTTTTTTAGTTTGAGCGGCACGCGCAATATAAATATTTTTTTACTATTGTCACTGTGCTCGTGGCGCAATTACACGAATAAATATGACTTGAATGGAATCTAATAACTTAGAAAGTTGCTCTGTCGATGAATTAAGCGTCGCGGTTTCGTAAAGCCAAGAGACAGACGGCATTAGGGATGCAGGGGCGGGAGGTCATGGCCGCATTTAGCGATGATCTCGCGATCATTGGTCGCAGGCTGCGGGTTGGAATTATAATAGGGGTTCCAGGTTGCATAGAAACTAGAATCGTTTTGTCGAATAACTGTGTAGCCGTTGTTACCACAAAGATAAGCGGCCTTTTCAAAGCAGCTATTGATGCCCGAAAAAGCACCAGAACAAGTAATGTGAAATGCAGGTGATCCATCCGCCAAATGTATGCCCTGACTGGCTGCTGAGCCGCAGCCGGAGAGTAAAAAAGCGCATAACATAAGCAAATTGAGGGATGCGAAAGGGTTTTTAAACAACAAAGATTTACGCATCACGCATCCCTGAGAATAATCAATTTACCATGTGAGAGGGGCTTGAGATGTGCTTTCAGTTTTCCGGCGCAATCTTAAGCGGCGGCCTTATATTCTACATGTTCTGTCTCAAGGGCCTTCTTGTAAGAAGGTCTTGCGATTACGGTCTGGAACAGTTTTTTAGTCTTTGGTCCGAATTGTATAGGTTTCGGTATGTTGCGCGACCAATTGGCAATAACGGTTATCAGAATATCGGCGATGGTGATTTGCTCGCCACAAAGCCAACTCGACCCGCCAAGACGTTGTTCAACTTCTTCCCACAACTTATTGATGCCTTTTGTGGCGGCTTCGATCAAGACATCCTTGGTAGCGTCGTCCGGCGCGTTACGCATAAGAAAGAAAACGCGCGCATAGGCAGGATGCAAAGTTGCGTTGCCAAACATCAGCCATTCAAGTGCGGTGGTGCGAGCTTTGCCGCTGTTGGGCAGTAGGGGGCTTTGATGTTTTTCAAGAATATGGATCAACATGGCAGCACCTTCGCGGATTGTCTCGCCATCCTCGACGAGGACCGGTATCTGGCCACGCGGATTGATCTTAAGAAATTCTGGTGAACGGCCCTGACCCGACATGATGTCGATTTTCTCGAGCGAAAATGGTGCATTACATTCAAGCAGTGCTACGTGAATTGCCATGGAACATGCGCCGGGAGAATAATAAAGTTTGTACATAGGCTCTCCATTTTTTGATTGTTGGCTGAGGGCACAAATTTAGCATAGCTGAGGCCATAAAAATAGCTTTGCCGGATTAACCAAGCGGGCAAGAGAATAAAGAGTGTCCAAGACTTTATAAGGTCGGCATAAGTTAAGCCAAACTTTCTCTCTAACTGGCGCTAGCGTAACGGTTTTATTGTTGATGCGTTGGAGCAAAAAAAACCACATTTTTATATTCAAATAGATAATTAGAGCTAGGTAGGATTAACACAACCTCGCCACTCTATCTGTCGTGTGGGTCTGATACTCAGGGAGAATAATATGGTTTATAGAAAATTATCGATACTATCGATACTCAAGGTCCTTCCGATGCTTGGTTTATTGGCCTTCACGGCCTGCAGTAATATGACGTCAGAACAGCAAAGCATGGTGTCAGGTGGAGCCATCGGCGCGACTGTTGGAACAGTTGGCACGGTTATGACGGGTGGATGCGTTCCCTGCGGCGCTGCAATCGGTGGCGCTGTTGGCGTTGGTACCGGTTATATCGTGAACAAGGTAAACACCAATAACGCGGCCGCACCACAGCAATAGCGCCTCAGTTATCAACAAATTATCCACACGGCCGCCCCTCAAACACGATCGGCCCGCGCGCCGGATGGCGATGTTTATCAACATGAGGCCAAATTCCAGAGTTCTAAGATTAAGCTACTGGACGTGTCTTGCTGAATGGCTAAGATGGGCGCTCTTTCGCTCATCTGGAAACATAAACATAGACTAACTCATGCAATTCCCTGAAACGATTACCGTCGATACCGAGAAATTATATTGTGATGGTGGCGACGGCCCACTTGGCCATCCACGTGTATACTTGGTTATGACAAAAGACGGTTTTGTCGATTGCCCTTATTGTGGCCGGCATTTTGTTTTGTCTGTGGGCGCCCAAAGTCATGCCGCTGCCCATTAGGTTGTGGCGAAGTTGGGTAACAGCGGCATGAGCGCTGCCGGTAAAAATTCGGAAACGCTTTATCTGGTTGACGGATCCGGATTTATTTTTCGTGCTTTTCACGCCATTCCGGATATGACCCGAAGCGACGGAACGCATGTCAATGCCGTCTATGGCTTTTGCACAATGCTACAGAAACTAATCAACGATCTTAAGGTTGAGCAGATCGCGGTGATTTTTGATGCCGGACGCAAGACATTTCGAAATGACATATATAAAGATTATAAAGCGCATCGTCCGCCACCGCCGCCAGAGCTCATCCCACAATTTGCCTTAATACGCGATGCAACGCGCGCCTTTGGGATCCCAGCGCTCGAGATGCAAAATTATGAAGCCGATGATCTTATTGCCACCTACGCACGGGTTGCCGTCGAACATGGGCGAAATGTGCGTATTGTTTCGTCGGACAAAGACCTTATGCAACTCATTCGTCGCGGCGTGGAATTATTTGATCCCTTAAAGGCTGTGCCAATTGGTGCCGATGAGGTACTTAAGAAATTTGGTGTGACAGCGGATAAAGTCATTGATGTACAGGCTTTAGCTGGTGATAGCACCGATAACATTCCCGGTGTTCCTGGGGTTGGCATAAAAACGGCGGCGGAGCTAATCGGTGAATATGGCGATCTCGAAAATCTTTTGCGCCATGCCAAAGACATTAAGCAGCCGAGACGCCGTGAATTGCTGACCCAGCATGCCGAGCAGGCGAGATTATCGAAAAAGCTTGTCACGCTGGATGATCAAGTGCCATTGCCACAACCACTGGCTACGCTTAAACGCCGACCCGATCATCAGGATGAACTGATCGCCTTTTTACAAACACAGGGGTTTCGCTCGATCTTGGCACGGATGAACGTAGCGGCCACGCCTGTGTCAACTGATGCGTCCGTGACAGCTCTTGCCGGACAGATGTTACAAACCCTGCCAGATAGTGGCGACATACCTCACGCAGAAACGCTTGCTCACGCCAAACCCGACTATGAATTGGTACAAGATATAAACCGTTTGCAGTGGTGGGTCGATGCGGCGCGCGCCAAAGGCCGCGTGGCCATTGATAGTGAAACGACATCACTGACGCCTTCGACGACGACAATAGTTGGTATCTCGATAGCCATAGATCCAGGCAAGGCTTGTTATATTCCCCTTAGTCACATTGATCCAAATAGCGCGCCAGCGGGGGGCGGCTTTGAGTTTGATGCCATCAAAGCGCCCAAACAAATGAAGATCAAAGCCGTTGCGGACATTCTACGAGATTTGTTCCTGGATGAGGCGACGTTGAAAATTGGGCATAATCTGAAATTCGATATTCAGGTTTTTGGGCAGCACGCTCTTGATGTCGCGTCTTACGATGACACCATGTTGCTATCTTATGTTTTGGCCGCCGGTTTACATGGTCATGGCTTGGACGAGTTATGTCAGTTACATTTTAAGCACAAAATGATTTCTTATGATGATGTCACGGGCTCGGGCAAAAACAAGATTACTTTTGATCGTGTCGCTCTCGACAAAGCAACGGACTATGCTGCAGAAGATGCCGACTATGCCTTGCGGCTTTGGCTGTTGCTCAAGCCCCAGATTGCCCAAAACCATGTTGCACGGGTCTATGAACGTATCGAACGGCCACTAATTCCTATCGTAGCCGGGATGGAGCGCGCGGGCATCCGCATTGATCCTTTGGTCTTGCGCGGTCAAAGTGACGACTTTGCCAAGCGTTTGCAGAAACTTGAAGGTGAAATTCATACGCTTGCTGGTCATGCCTTCAATGTAGGCTCGCCCAAACAGTTGGGCGAAGTTTTGTTCGGTGAAATGGGCCTTGATGGTGGCGTTAAAGGTAAAATGGGGGCCTACTCAACCAGCTCGGATATTCTTGAGCCTTTGGCCGAAATGGGCCACGAGGTCGTGGCTAAAGTTCTTGATTGGCGTGCACTGGCCAAATTGAAATCCACTTACACGGATTCTCTGCCGGAACAGATTGATCCCAAAACAGGGCGTATACATACTTCATTTTCAATGGTTGGTGCCGCCACGGGTCGGTTGTCGTCGACCGATCCAAATTTGCAAAACATCCCCATACGCACAGACGATGGCCGAGCGATACGCCGAGCCTTTGTCGCCAGCGACGGTCATGAATTGCTTTCCGTCGATTATTCCCAAATCGAGTTACGGCTGGCTGCCGAGGTTGCTGACATTAAGGCGCTCATTCAGGCCTTTCATGATGGCGTCGATATTCATGCGCTGACCGCGAGCCAAGTATTCGGCGTGCCCATGAAGGATATGACGCCCGAGATCCGCCGCCGCGCCAAGGCCATCAATTTTGGCATCGTTTATGGTATCAGCGGCTTTGGTTTAGCGAAACAAATTGGGATCTCGCCCGGCGAAGCCAATGAATTTATTCGCAAGTATCTTGATCGGTTTCATGAACTGCGTGACTGGCTCGAAGCAACCAAAGAATTTGCCCACGCTCACGGTTTTGTTGAAACCCTGTTTGGCCGGCGCGTGCACGTTGCCGGTATCAAGGAAAAGATGTCGATGCGTAGAGCGGCAGCTGAGCGTGCGGCGATAAATGCACCTTTGCAGGGAACGGCTGCCGATATTATGAAAAGAGCCATGATCCGCGTAGTTCCAGCTCTGATCGAAGCCAAACTAGGGGCCAGACTTCTCCTTCAAGTACATGACGAGCTGGTTTTCGATGTGCCAAAAAATGAAATTGAAAAGACAACTGTCCTGGTCAAACAAGTCATGCAAGAGGCGCCTTTGCCAGCAGTGAAACTCAAAGTGCCACTGATAGCCGAGTCGGGCCATGCCAAAAATTGGGCAGAAGCGCATTGAAGGTCGTCAACAACGGTTGACCCGCTTCACCAAAGTGGCAAACTGAAATCTCCAGTTGATTCTAAGGGTTCAGCCATGAAACATCCTCTAGGCCCTTTGCCGCAGGTTATATTTCTAAGCCGTTGGCTGCAGGTACCACTTTATGTTGGACTGATTTTTGCCCAAGGTCTTTACGCTTATCGTTTTGTTCTCGAAGTTTACGATCTGATCTTAACCGGTGTCTCGCAGCCTGAGACAGAAGTTATGATGTCGGTTTTGGGCTTGATCGACGTGGTCATGATCTCAAATTTGCTCATCATGGTTATTATTGGTGGCTATGAGACATTTGTTTCACGCCTTAATTTAGATGGTCATCCCGATAAGCCGGAATGGCTCAACCGTGTCAATACAGGCACCCTTAAAATTAAATTGGCGCTATCGCTCATTAGTATTTCTTCCATTCATCTACTCGAGACGTTCATCAATGTCGAACATCAAAGCGATCATGCCATCATGTGGCAAGTCATCATTCATCTTGCCTTTATCGTATCGGCTCTGGTTATGGCCTTTATCGATAGAATTTCGCATTGGCAGCAGATCCCAAAAACCTATAACCGCCGCAGAGAAGATGCGATGGGCTAACTGCCCTCAATGGCACGCGTCATTTTTACTGTATGAGCAATAAATCCAACGTCGTGAACACGTACTATATCGGCGCCGCGTAAAATTCCGGTGATTACCGCCGCCGTCGTACCGGCAAGCCGTTCTTCGACCGGCAGATCAAGAACACGCCCGATAAAGGATTTTCGTGACGGCCCGATCATAACCTGATAGCCGAGCGATTTAAGCTTATCGAGATGATTAATCAGGGCCAAATTCTGTTCGACTGTTTTGCCAAAACCAAGACCGGGATCGAGAATAATTTTATTTTTTGCTATCCCTGCTTTGAGTGCTTCATTTGCGATCTCACCAAGTTCCTTAGCGACATCATTAACAATATCGTTGTAGTTGGGAGCAAGAAAGGCTCCGCCGATGTGCGGATCATTAGCCACAGCAAGGGGGTTACTGCGGTTATGCATAAGTACGACGTAGGCCTTGTGATCATGGGCGAGGGCAGCCATGTCAGGATCGGCCTTGAGAGCGGATATGTCATTGATGATTGTGGCGCCGGCGTTAAGCGCAACTTCTGCGACGCGCGCTTTAGTTGTATCGATCGATAGGGCAATGTTTTTAAATCTGTCTTTAATTGCGGATATAATGGGTACCGTGCGCCTGATTTCTTCCTCGGTGTCAATAGCTATGGCGCCAGGCCGCGAACTTTCACCACCGACATCGAGAATATCAGCGCCATCACCAATCATGTGGGCCGCGATATCAATGGCTATCGCAATATAATCTTTATGCATCAGGATGCCATCGCCAGAAAACGAATCTGGCGTTACATTCAAAATACCCATGATCAAAGGCCGCTTACTTAATTCTATCATAGTACCACATTATGTTGTGTGATGGAGTCTGCGTCACTTAATTTTCCCAGCATAGCCACAACCGTAAGCCCAGTTTTTGGATGTTTCCAGCTCGGCTTAATATCGCTTAGCGGGCGCAGGACAAAGGCGCGTTCGGCCATTTGTGAGTGCGGAATGACAAGCTCAGGCGTGGAAATAATCTTTTCGCCATAGAAGAGGATATCAAGATCAATCACGCGCGGGCCATAACGAAATGTAGGTGTACGGCCCAACGCAACCTCGATATGTTTAAGTGTTAAGAGAAGGGCCAGTGGTTCCAGTTTTGTTTCGCCTAAAACAGCCGCGTTAAGGAATGCCGGTTGATCAGTTACATAAGCTGCCGCTGTTTCATAAACTTGAGATTTGGCTGTGATAAAAACATAAGGTGCCAGAGCCGCTATGGCAGCTTGTAAAGATTTCAGGCGATCGCCGATATTAGAGCCAAGGGCGATGCCGACGACGTGAGTATCTATATTGTTGGGAGTATTAGTCAAAGCGGATATCAGGTATCAGTTTATGCAATGTAGACTGCTTTAATGACATGGACGATGGGTTACTATACTCAATTCTTGTCGGGTCGGCACGCATTCTCTGGAACAAGAGATCCGCCATAAAAATAAACGATAATAGAGATTTTAGACGATGAAATATCAACGTAGCCTTAGCCGTACTTTTTGCATCCCTGTTCTAATGGGCTTACTATTGCTTCCCTTTTGGCAAGCGTCAGCGACAACCACCGAGGCGACGACCAACATGACAACCAACGATATGAAAACGGCCTATGATTTCAGTTTTGAGCCCTTGATCGGCGATGAGCCCATAGCTTTGTCGCAATTCAAAGGAAAGGTGCTTCTCATCGTCAATACCGCCTCGAAATGTGGCTTCACGGGCCAGTATGCAGGGCTAGAAAAACTATATGAAACCTACAAGGATCGTGGCCTGGTCGTCATCGGTGTCCCGAGCAATGATTTTGGCCAGCAGGAGCCCGGGACTAATGATGAGATAGCCCATTTTTGCAAATTAAATTACGGCGTAAGTTTTCCCATCACCGACAAAGAAGATGTCATCGGTGATCACGCACATCCTTTTTATATTTGGGCAAAGAAAACATTTGGTGTGCTCGGCGTACCTAAATGGAATTTCCATAAATACTTGATCGATCGGCAAGGGCATCTGGTCGATTATTTTTACTCAACGACGGGTCCGGATAATGGTCGTCTTATTAAAGCCATCGAAAAACTTCTAAAGTAACCGCAGCATTCAAAGCAACAGAGGCTTTCGAGATTGCCATGCTCGTTACGCAGTTTTGGCTCCAAATTTGAGCCAACGGCTGAGTGCTAGGAATACAGCAAATATAGCTTGCGCCATACCGGCTATGGCAGCCTCATGGATATACTTTGTATTATCCTGAAAGGCGCGGGGGAGAAAAAATGCAGCGCCCGCATAAAAGTGAAACACACTAAACAAAAATGGCATCAGAATATATAGAACTCCCATATAAAACAGTGTGGTCAATACCGGGCGCTGGTTATTGGTATTCAATTTGAAAAAATGCAGTAAAGCAATATCGCGGATAGTAAAACATAAGAGCGCCAGCACCAGGGTAGAGCCCATGATTTCGGTATTTACGCTCATGAGCCAAGCGGCAAGCGCCAGCACAATCGGAAAGGTTAGTATCCACCGTGGACAAATAGTGAAGAAGTCATTGTAATTCTTCGTCCGCCACGCGTCGATAAGACGGCGATAACGCACGGTGTTCCAGCCTTCTTGAAAAGCGATGACGTAGAGGAGAAAGAGGCTGAGGACGACGACTGCGACCTCTCGCGTTTCATTATAAACTATGCCGAGTAAATGTACGGAGCCGATGTCGAACCCAGACACATAAACGATCCAAAAGATGACAAATCCCAGCCATAACCAAGGGCTGGCGCGCATTTTCATCTGATTTCTTATTTGCCAGTATACGCCGATGACAAACCATAAAAGTGTGATGACGGCCGTGATCGTTAAGAAACTCGATCTGTCACAACTTGTTCCATACCAACTAACGGTTAGGTTGATGAGTTCGTTACTATGTCCCTTGGGATGCCATGGATTAAAGATGACATCCGCGACAAACGGTCCACCCATTAAAAGCCCAGCTAGATGATAAGGTAGCACCCGCATTTTATTGTGGGCGCCGGTTCGGTTTTGGATTGCCATGAGACTGGTGAATAGAGCGGCTGCATGAACAATGAGGCCGCTCAGCAGCAGCAAAGAGGCGAAGAGAAACAAGTCATAATAAGATAAATCGTAACTAGGCAGATTGTACCCAACGACAGCGACGATGGTAACAAACGCCATCATGCCGCCATACCAAGTATAGGATGTACTGCCGAATAGTTTACCCACTGTCATGGTCCATGGTGACAAAGCGGAAAGTTTCTGGAAATCCCATGTGTTACTGTTAACCTCTTCGATAACCGCTTCGGCAGCTTTATGGCCGCCCCAGATTTTCACGAATAGAAAAAAGATGCCGCTGGCGATGATTTCAAGGGTAATCAACGGATCGTCGGTATGACTAACGTTACTGGCTGCAAAAAAGATGAGACCCAGCACGACAGGCATGGCTACGGCGCGGTGCAACGAAAATTCTAGCCATAAGTTGCGTCGAATTTCAGGATTGAGACGCATCGGATATCTTTCTCTTGCTGCCAAGCGATAAGTATATGTCCTGTAACCGCTCGGGGTTGCTGTCAAAACCTCTCAAGGGAGCGCCGATATCGATGAGGTGTTTCAAGAGCGGCTGCTGATCTGTGTTTGGGCCGTTGTAGCCGAGACGGACGGTTTGTCCATCGCGTGCAGGCGATATGACGCCCGGAAAATTTGCAAGCAACGCCATATATTTCTCGGCATCGCGTGCAAAAGTTAGGCGAATGGTCAAAACCTCTTCACTCTGCTGGGAACTCTTGCGATGCTCGACGATTTCCCCATCGCGCAACACCAGCATATCCGTACAATAGTCTTCAAGTTCTGCTAGAATATGTGATGAAACGACAAGTGTCATGCCGTTGCTTTGCAAAGTACGAAACAATGCAGAAACTGCCACGCGAGCTTCAGGGTCTAGCCCGGCAGCAGGTTCGTCAAGTAACACAATCTTGGGATCATGAATGATGGCTTGCGCGATACCAAGTCTTTGCCTCCAGCCTCGGGACAGTGTTTTGACCTTATGTGAGAACCATGGCGAAAGTTCGAGCTGACCGGCCACCTTCTTAATTTGTTTGTCAATGAGATCACTTGGAATGAGGTGAAGCCAAGCAGCAAAAGTAAGACATTGTTTGACCGTAAGGTCTTCATAGAGACCAAAATAATCGGACAAATACCCAAGGACACGATGCACGCGCCTAGGTTCTGTAGTTACATCTATACCTGCAATTTCAATTTGTCCGGAGAAGGGCTCGTCTATGGCTGCGAGGCAACGCAACAGTGTGGTTTTACCCGCACCGTTTGGCCCCACAAGTGCTGTAACGCTACCGGTCGCGATGGTAAAAGAAACATCCTTGAGCGCACGCTTGCCCGGATACTCATAATTGAGATGGCTAACCCTGATCATCCGACAACCTGAAAGACCTAACCGTAGAGACTTTTTTTACCTTATTTAGGGGCGATAAAGAAGCGATTAATGGTGCGAACATTGTCTGTGACTGCATGCCAATACCGTGCGGTGGTTGCGGAGCATCGATGACGTCCCATAGACGACGAATATATATTAGAGGATATAAATCTTAGCTGCCAAGCACATGGCTGCAAACCGTTACAAGATTACGTGCTGGTCATTTCAGAACCCAATCTTACGCTTCTCGATGAGGTCTTCTGGCAACCAGATGTCTTCTTCCCGAATGATCTTTGATTTCTCAACATCAATTTTAATCGCTTTAGACAAGCGTCCAGCTTGTTTCGCTACTGTGCGCTCAAAAACGGTTCTTATTCCGCGACCATTACCGAAATCCTTTAGGCCTTTATCGTCAAGTTGGTCAATAAATTGGCGGATTTTCGTTTCTGCGTTTGCGTCTAAGCAGTATGATTGTTTTAATAAAAAGCCGTTAAGAATCTGGATGAGTTCATCACATGAATAATTGGGAAATGCAATTGATCTTGTGAAACGTGATTTCAAGCCTGTATTAGATTCAAGAAAATTCTTCATTTCATCTTCATATCCAGCGGCAATGACAACGAAGCGATCTCGCCTGTCTTCCATCAGCTTAAGCAATGTATCAACAGCCTCAAAACCAAAATCGCGCCCAGAATCGCTGCGCGTGAGAGCATAAGCTTCATCTATGAAGAGAACTCCGCCGTCAGCACGATTAACAGCTCCGAGCACAAGTGGCGCTGTTTGACCGATCCACTGTGCCACCAGATCACCACGACTTACTTCAACAACATGGCCGCTGGGTAAATAGCCAAGACCGGCCAAAATGCGACCTAATAGCCTGGCAACAGTTGTTTTGCCGGTGCCAGGATTGCCTGAGAAAACACTATGCAAAGACACAAAAGTTTCCGGCATTTTGGCAAGCCGGCGGGCTTTATTGAGCTGCAAAAGCCCGACCAATTGCTGGATTTGCTCTTTAACAGATTCAAGGCCCACAAGTTCATCCAGGGGCTGCAAGAGGAGATTAATATCTTCATTTCTCGATTTTTCAGCTGGTAATAACTCCTTTGTGATCAAAAGGCTTGATGCATCTTGGACGCGCTGAGCGGATATATTGGTTAGGCACTCTTGCAACAATCGTTCAATGAGGTAGGTATTTTGTTGCTTCATGCTTTCCACGGCCATGCGCTTTGTTATTATTCCATGTAAAGCATCTTTAACATCGGCTTCAACATTAAGATTTGTTTTCTGGGATAATGACATGAATATTTGCGTCATGTCTTCAGCCGTATAATCCGAAAATTCGATTTTATATCTAAGTTGGCTAGCGAGACGTGCTTCGTAACCAGACCAACGTCGCATTGTTTCTCTGTTTCTGTCGTCAAATAAAACAACAAGAGTTTTTTCTTCCTGTATTAAGCGGGATAACCAGTCTGAAAATATTTTTTCGGCTATCACTTCGTCGCTTCTCGCGGGCATCATTTCAGAATATATAATCAGGACTCCGCCGTACCAGTTCCGAGAAAATCTGTTAATTTCCTCAGCAATGTCTGATTGACGCCGTATAAATGCAAGATTTATGAAGTTGATTTCTGTTACTTCCGCTTTATCCAAAACATCCATTTGTACAAGTTTGCTAGCAAGGATGTTGACAAACATGCGGCGGCCTGTGCCGTCGTTACCGACAAGATGCAGATGCGGGAGGTAATTTTTTCCATTCTGCTTGACGTCTTGTCCAGAAAATTCCTCACAATATTTAACGATTTCCTTGTACCTGGCTTTGGGCTCGCTCCATGCGATAGCCTTTTCTATTTCTTCATCAGGGTGCCGAACCCGCTTTTTATAGTAACTTTCAATGAGCTCAGCGGCATCTGTGTAAGTTCCGGTTGCGGCGATACTCAAAAACTTGATGGCCTTACCTTCATTAACAGGAACTCCAATTCCCCTAAGATAGCAAACACCCAAGAGCCTGTAGTACATCAATGTATAGAACGATTTTTTATCCCAAGTGCTTACGATTTTCTGATTAGTCAATCTGTCCAAATTATCGAATGCTTCATTCTCCAGAACACGCCGGTCATTACTTGGTGTTCGTGGATCAGGAATAAGACGGTCGATAAGTGCGCGTGCCAAATCAATCCTGGCGAAATGATAGCCTTGGTTGGCGTATTTTCTGAAGATGCGAACCGCCATGTTCGTGTCTCTTTCAACGCCTTCCCCCCAGTAATAGCGCGAAGCTAATTCCTGATGCGCTAAAGCATGACCCTTATCACTTGCCGCTTTCAAATATTTTACGGCTTTTTCAAAGTTTAGATATTTTTTCAGAGCCTGATTACTATCGTAGAAACAAAAAAATCGACCCAAGGCATAGTTGGCATCACTACTACCTTTCTCGGCGGCTTCTTCAAGAATTTTCAAACCGTCTTTCGTATCTTTTGTAACAAAATTAAAGGGGCCATTTGTAAACAATTTTGACTTGCCGAGTGCTGCCATTATTTCGGGGATTTTTTTTCTATAGCCTTCTTCCAGAACTTCAATGGCCTGACTTGAGTTAGGTTCAAGAGAAAGCTGAGGGATACCTTTAGCGTAATTTTCTGCTAGCCATAAAATCGCAGCGGGATAGCGTTCATTCGCCAACATCAATGCTAGCGGCAAAAGTTCTCTATAGGCAGCGAGTAAAGCTTCCTGTGAATTCGGTTCATCTTCTGGTTTTGAAGGAGGAGAAGATTTTATATCTGAAAGAAGTTTTTCGTACTTCTCAATCATCTCGGTAAGAGAGGGCTTTGGCGATTCTGTATCAAAAGCCTTTGTATTCTCGCCGACAATTGACTGTACTGGGATTTCATTAGCCATAACAATTGTCTTACCAAATGTTGGGCGCCTTCCCATAGAAAAATCTTTGCCCAATGCCTTGGGGTGTTGCAGGCCTAGGCGATTACCCAGGATTTATTGATTAACAGCAATTTTTCTTAGTTAATGTTATTGAATTTCGTTGCGTCTTTGAGATATGCACTTATTAGTTGCTTGCTCAACCAAGCAATTTTTTGTTATTGAGCAAAGTCTATATTGAAGGAAATATAATTATGTCTCTTGGATTTCGAAAGACAGCTACGGCTATTGGTCGCTGTATCAACAGAAGACGCGATACGATATTTTTTTACTCCTCCTTAGCGTTGGGATTAGTGGCAGCTGAAATATGCTCGGATCCTGGTCAGTTTGGGTTCCGTATGGCAGCGCTTGCCGCTTTTATCTGTGATGCACGTACGTGATACATTTATTTGGTGCTTTCTATAGGCTAGGCAGCAATATTGGCATTGTTTAAAGCCTCAAGCGCGCGCTTTAAGCTAAGCGGTTTTGTGAGAATAAAATAATGTAATATAAAATAACTAAGTTATTTTTGTAGAAATTGAATTCTAATCATTAGAGATTAAAAATGAGTTTTGCAGATTACGCATTTTTTGATGTTACAGAATATTTAGATCAAAATCCGTCCCATCATTTTGGAACGGTAGCATATATTACGAGAAGAGAAGATATTGAATTTCGTCAACAGAAAACATTCAAACCTCGGCCGCGATTTAAGGATACTGCTATTGATAGCCTTTCAGCATTCGAAATAGCTGAATTTGATCCTTTGTTATTAGAATCCGTGATCGAAGGAAAAGTTAGAAATGGAACTATACTTTCCGCAAATGTTCTTCTGCCCGCCCTCTATTGTACCATCGCTGAACAAATGTGCATGAGAGGCCGTGCCGTTAATCTTATGATTAGAGACCCTTTAAGTGGCGCGATTGCCAAAATAGAGTTAAAAGCAGATCAATTTCCTACTTCTGGTGTTGTTCAAACAGATGCAAAACCTGATCGTCCAAGATCACATAGGGAGAAAAGGCCATCCAACAGTAAGGCAGGTGAAGTTTCGGTGCCGGACGCGATACTAAGGAGCGCTCACGCATTCTATAAACCGCTTTTCAAGAGAGTTCATAACCCAGATCGGTTGTGCATTTATGTTTTTTTCCGCCCACTTGCTCTTCATTAAATTTCTAATATTTAGAGTGGGCAAAGGAAACTATTTTAACCATAATTCTTGTGATATTCGATAACTATGAGTGAATTGCTATTTAAGCCATATTCCGCAGCTGAAATTGAAGGAGCGGTAAAAGCAGCTCTCGAGAATATTCAGCAGGCCGAACTTAATGCTCTAGCTAATATCCGAGCTAGAGAAGCCGCGCTCAGAGCTTTCCAGACTTATGGACTTCGTGACTCGACGGGCCGGCCATTACCGCCCGCAGAGCCCGTTGCCGATGCTAATGCATTTGAAGAGGCCCTAAGAGGTTTTGAGCTCCTCTCGGCTCCACGGCCGGCGATTAGTGAGGCAAATGCTGGCGTATTTAATGCAGGCACAGCCATTTTGCGTAATCTGGCAGCACGACAGAATTCGTCTGGAATACTTTTAAATATTGCCGAAATTTCGGCAATTGAACATGCTCAATTTGGTGACTTTGCACACGCTTCTTCTGCAAGCGAACAAAAGATGCGAGGCCAAATCAATTTGTGTACTGAGCACGCATTTTCCCCAGAGATGTTACAGCATGCCGCTGCACAATATAAAGCAATTTTCGATCCTAAAAGGATGGATAACATAGAAGCCATCATGAGGTTGGACGGCACTGCCAGTTGGCTCTTGGATCTAATGAAACGACACGCGTTGCCGACAGTATTATTCGAATACTCCCTTTCTTCCGGCACGGCGGAACCTCTCAATGCGGCCGCTTTGGGCCGCTATGTAATGAGTGTGGATCAGGGGAATGTCTTAGAATATATGATGCTTTATGTTAATTATGGCCAGGATCCTGACATCGCATCTTCCTATGCACATGAGGGCCGACATTTTTGGCAAAACACAATTGTTCCACCACAAGCTCATGTAGTTTTACCCCCAATCGAGAGCGTCATTTTATTCATGATCAACGAGGCAGATGCTCACGCCATACAAAGTAAGGTTAATAGGACATTTAGTAATAGATTTGGTCCTGGAAAGCGCATACAGCGACACGCAGAAGAGTTTCTACGCGTTTTTGCAAATTTAGAGCACGAAGATCTCAGTCTTCCATCCAAAATCAAAAAGGCTACCCAAGCGGTTTTCCTTTCTTTCCTTGAACGTGAGTTTTCGCGCCCGTTTTACCTACATAAATATATTGATCTAACAAATTCAACGAACGCCAATCCTGGGGTATGGGCGAGAACTGTTCCTGAATCTATGTTTTTAACAGATAATTTCTTGGCAAGGATTACTACGGTTGGCAGTGCGGTATATCTGGATGCAGAAGGAATGGAACGAACGCGGCGGTTATTTATAGAAAGGCTACCAGGAGTAATTTCTCAATATAATGCTCGCAGCGCTGCTGGCCCCGCAGTCGACCCCCGATAACAAAACTTTTTAGGATGTAAAATCCCCGATTAGCTCGCAGCTCATCGTGCAATGGATTACCAATAAAAACCCCGTTCCTTTGGAATGGGGTTTTTGTTTTCTACCCCCACAAAAAACTTAGGAGGAAGTCATGGAAAAAGCCGTCTACCGCATTTCTGAATTTTGCCTGCTCTACGCCATCTCGCGTACATCCCTCTATCGTGAAATTCGCTCTACCCGTCTTCGTGTCATTAAACGAGGCCGCAGAGTGCTCATTAGCCGTACCGAGGCTGAGCGCTGGTTCATAGCTCTGTGTCAGAAGAATGAGCCTCAGCCGTCGGTTTGAGCGGTCTCTCACGACATTCCTGCACTTAAAGCCATCTCTAGGACTACTTTCTAAAGGAGGGATTCATGCGCCCTACGGGAAGTATTCGCGAACGCTCAGATGGCAGCTTTGAAATCCGCTATGATCTTGGCACGGATCCACTAACAGGAAAAAGAAAGAGGATATATAAAACAGTTCTGGGAACTTATACGGATGCTAAGAAAGAGCTGCGCCGACTACTGAGCGCAATTGATACTGGGGAATATGTCGAACCAACTAAAATCAAAGTTAGTGAATTTCTTACACAGTGGCTCGAAACAGTTCGTTCACAAGTAAGTATAAAAACTCACGAACGATATGAGCAGGTTGTTAAGTTCTTTCTTATCCCTACTTTTGGTCACTTTTATCTAACAAAGATTAACCCCTCAGCTATTCAACACTCCTATAACAAATGGGAAACGTCAGGCCGCTGTGACGGCAGGGCAGGGGGCTTGGCGCCACGCAGTCGCTTGCATATTCACCGCATTTTAAGCTCGGCCCTTAAACATGCAGTACAATTGCAGTTAATTGCCCGCAACCCTGCTGAGGCTGTTAAGCCGCCTAAGGCCAAGAAAACAACCATTACCACGCTTACAGTCGAGCAATCAGGGGTTCTGCTTAATGCAATTCGTGGCAAACCGGTTTATTGGCCCGTACTAATAGCTTTAACGACAGGTATGCGCCGCGGCGAAATTCTCGCCTTACGATGGAAGAATGTAGATTTTGAAAATAAGACCGTACGCGTCGTCGAAAGTCTTGAGCAATCTAAGAAGGGCATACGATTTAAAGCTCCAAAAACAGAAAGAACCAGGGCAATTATTCTGCCTGACTATGCGGTTGAAGAATTAAAGACGCTAAAAGAGAAACAGGCCGAAGAGCTGGCAGAACTCAGCATCACTCAAACTCAAGAAACACTCGTTTGTTGTCGTTATGATGGAGAACTGTTATGGCCCACCTCGGTTACGCACGAATTTATTAAAGCCATCAGAAAATTATCAGACCTGCCGAGGATTAGATTTCATGACTTACGGCATAGTCATGCCACGCAATTATTAGCGGCTGGCATCCATCCTAAAATCGCACAAGAACGTCTAGGTCATAGTACAATTACCACGACATTGGACCTCTATTCACATGTTACAGATACTATGCAAAATGATGCAGCATCGAAGCTTGACGCTGTTCTGCGAGCAGCGATAAAGCCGAAATCAGGTGGGCCACAATTTGGATAGTGGTTTAATTGAACGGCGATTTTTTAATTGCCTGTTGACGTAGCACGTTCACACGGTAGGGGTCACAGGTTCAATCCCTGTCGTACCCACCAACTTTTTCACAAAGACTTAAGTAATACCAAATTTTTCCCAACCAGAGCTTGTGCGTGTCTCCGTGCGTGTTAAAAAGTTAATTTGGTCGGATACATGCTCATAAAATAAGTTTCGGGACTGACAGTCATAAATTTTTTTTAAAGATTTTTACTTTCGGTCAAGTTTTGGGCAGCAATTTCTTTGCCCAAATTTTCTGCCTTTAATCTTGCAAAACCTGTTGGGTTGAGTTCGCAATGATAAGCGTAATGACGCATCTTTCTTTCGCTTTCCAATTTTTCTTTTTCGGCAGATGATGGTTTGCGATATCCCATCAGCTTTGTCCATGCGGTAGCGATTTTGTACAACGCGTAAATTAGTACCAACAGCCCCAGCCAATCCGGCCCAAGGTATTGAACGATTGCCCAACTCGCTGGTAGCACCGCAATCCAAAGCGTTAGAATTAACTTCAGTCCAAGATTTATCCGGCGTCGTTCTTTTATATAATTGTCAGCTTCGATCTTTATTTGATTTTGCGTTTTATAAGGTATGTTCGTGTATATTGTTTCCCAATTTTGGTTCGCTGGATTTGCTTTTATAAAATTCGATAATTCTTCGATATTCCATGAAGTGACTACCTTCTGAGAGTTCGGCGCAACCCAACCAACTAAATGACCACCTGTTTCGGGCCGCAAAACATTTTCTTCAATATCGAATGCTGTAACCATAACCAGAACAGGATAGCGTGCAAGCCAACCGTTCAATTCAGTATGCATCAATTCAGCGATTTGTTTTAGTTCCGGCGCATCAATAAAAACGAGGCTCAACGTTGCGAAGTTATTGCCGGGCATGGGCGGTTGGTACTCGACGAAGTATCCTTGTCGGCTCTCTTGTGCCTTTTGAAAAATAGATTGGTGCAAAGTTTTTTCCACCTACCAAGCGCCGCCGCGTTCTGCTTTTTGGAGCGCAACGACAACGCTCTCGTGTGCATTTGATATGGTGGGCGAGGCAAGTCTGGCGCGTACTCGTGTTTTGTAAGTTTCGAGCGAGCACATTTTAGAAATCGTTTCATCGCCGGTCGAATAGTGCGCTCCATAAAGATATAAGGTAAATCCATCGAGCGCACGATCATCTGCCAAAACTATATCAAGTTTATCACGACACTCATCGTCCCAAATGCCCGTGTCGATCATCATATAAACTGGCGACAAATCCCATCGGCAAGGAATTAGCGTTCCGCTTATGTGGCTTGGCCGCAAAGCGACCGACATCGCGCGCGCTCCCGCTTCGACTTGCTCGCGAGTAAGAAATGCACCAGTTTCTGACTGTTTTTCTCTGCCAAATAAGCCGTACATAAATATATGCAGCCTAAGCCAAACGGCACTTAGGACGTCTTCGCCGCTATTTCGCAACGTGGTGAAGACTGTCGCAGCGATACTTTTAAAATTATCAGAACGAGTGCATTCACGGATTAGAATATCTGCAAAACTTCTTATGACATCGTGCATGGGTTCGTATGACGTCGACCACTCGCAATTCGGTTTTTTTACGAATGCGGCCACTCCCAACCAGAACTGGGCGTGATTAGTAGTTCGGAAGCCGGCATAACTTTCGGAAAGTTGGTCGACAAACTTTTCAAGCGTGTCGTTTTTATAGGCAGTTCGGAGAAATTCTTCCAAAGCGATTGGTTCTTTAGCAATGATTTCTACCATTTGATCTTTGGAATAATAACCGGGCAGAAGCCCCAGCCTAAGTACAGTCAACAAAGGTCGACGCGTACATAAAGCATCTGGATGTTCCTTGTTGCGAAGTCGAGCAAGCATAGGGAACAATGAACGAACTAGTTCGATTATTGCTTCAGTTCGCTCAGAAACTGGAACGACTTCGTATAACCGCTCATCCGCTTCCATTTTGTCTCGACGAAGACGTGCGGCAATCCCAGCGGCGGATAAAATTTCTCCGCTCACCATATCCGGGTCGCGATGTATATTAGTAACCGTCCCGGGCGCTTTGATTGTTAAAACTGCATACGCAAGCAAATCAATCCAATCGACTTCTTTGCCAACCATTCCGGAAAGGACATGGAAAGTTCCAATCAAACGTTTAATATCGCGAGGCGTTTGCACCAAGTTTGGTACAAAAATCCTCGTCAATTCTTTAAAGCGTTCTACGTTTTTAAAATTATCCGGAAGCCCAATTTCAATTTGCAAAGCTTCCAATTCAGCAATCAGCAACCGAAGCAGTTCATCGTCAAAAATAACCGGTAGTGGAATTTGCAATTGCACGATTTTTTCAAGATAAGACCTGCCGCGTTCCTCGCGTTCTTTTTCCTCTACGCCGCTACCAAGCGCCTGAATAACGCGTTTGTGATCATATGCTAAAACATACGAAATGCCGGGAAAATCCGCGACAGAACGGACAAGCTGGGCAACGGTGCGAATTTCATGATCTTCAATTCTATCTAATTCATCAATCAGAACAACGATAGAAATTTTTGCTTCTTGCAGCCGTTGCAACAAAGTCGCTCGTAGATCGGTGAGACTATGATTTTTCTTTGAATGAAACTGATTAAGAAGTTTGCTGATTTTAGCAAAAGCAGTTCCGGCTCCCGGCAAAGCCATATCTGCGATACCGCTTAACGGTTCGAGTTTTTTGCCATAATCTGCAAGCGTGTCAGTAAGTGCTTGCAGTTTTTCTGAGAATTGGGGCTTGGATTTAATCGTCGCAAGAAGTTCATTTATAAATTCGGAAATTAAATCATTCCTGCCTGAGACAAGCCATGGGTCGAATGAAACAATAACTGCATCGGGATGCTTTTCTTCCAAATGTTCCCGCAACAAGTTCAATAAAGAGGATTTCCCACTGCCCCATGGTCCAGTCAAGCCAACCACCACGCCCGTGGCTTTTTGAGTTGTATTATTGATTAGGGCGGATGCCAGTCGCCGAATGAATGGTTCGCGATCAAGCCTATCTTCTCTAAAAGTATGAATTGGTCGTTCTGGCGCACCTGTCAATTTCTGATCGACAGGCGCGTCGCCGGTAGCAGAAGAATTAGGCTGTGAGGGCGTATCAGGCATCTGAAAGAATAGGCATAAGAGAGAGCAAAACGCCAGCCATGGGGCTTACATGCCGTTATCGCTTCCATTGCAATATTGCGAAGAAAAAACCGGTACTTGCGTCAAACAAGCCAAAATCACAGTGATGAAATGCCCATATGAGTTCGGGGTTATCAGGACAGGAACGGTTTGAAAGCGCATACCATTCTTTTAAAAGCTGCCCCTTATCAAGTTCGTATTCATATACCCGGAGCAGGTCCATCAGTTTTATTGAATGCATTGTGTGTGAACCTGCTGTGCCCGCAGAAGTTAGACCTGCTCCCATGACCACTTTATCGCCGACGTAAAAAGCGGCCGAAACACCGCGCCGTTGAAAATTCTTACACTCATTCCATGCAAAAGTTTGGCGGCCGGGCAGAAGGCCTTTGAGTTCTTGTCCGCTTGCGGCTTGGTATTCTGCGTAAGCTTTTTCTAAAGTGCCGTCTGAGAAACTGTTATGATCGCCAACCATTAATATGAACGCTTGTTCACGTGAGAAAGAGGCAAATAGTAAATCTCTGCTTCGTTTTGGCGATTTTCTGGCGGTTAATGGCCAGAAATGCAGATGATGCAAATTGAACGCATTTAACGCGTAATCCTTGTCTTCCCATTCAATTCCGCGCTTAGGCTTGTCGCGGGTGCTTTTGCCAACATAACCATGCGTGACAATCCGCTCGGATAGATAAGGGGTTAGATCAACGCCTTTTTCGATTAATGCCGCGATTTCTAGTATCTTCTTTCGATTTCGATGGAAGCAACCATGATTTATTAGTCCATCCCAAGTCACCACCTTTCGGGGTGTGATTTGTAAAAATCTATCGCGCCAATTGAGATAACAAATAACCAAATCAGCCAGTCGCAATTCTTCTAATTCTTGGCGCGCGCTAACTGGGTTGCACGGAATGCTGTCCAGCAAAAATTTTCGAAAGCCTTTGACGCGAGGCCTATCAAAATCAATCACTGGTCTTTGTGCTGCGCCGGGTTGATTAGAATGATCAATTGCCGATTTCATCGCTTCCTGAATTTATAAAGTCGAATGATGTTTGAAGGCTTGCGTCGAGTAACTTTCTGATTTTATCTATATTTTGCGGCCAATCGACCCAACGAAATTGCTCAGATAGGGAAATAGCAGGTTTAAAGCTTCGTGAAATCGCTGACGATCTTGAAAGTTTAAGCCCCGGCCCGTTCCCGGAGAGTAACTGGCCAAATTCCACTTTTCCCTCAATTTGTCCTACTTGGGCTACAGGCGTTAGATACCCCATAAGTGCCGGCGCTTTGCTGTACGCAGGGTTTACTTTTCTCCAATAGAACGGAACCAATACGAGACGCGGGTCTTCATCAGAAACGCTCATATTCAAATTGTCTTTTTCTCGCTCATCGCACAAATGCATTTGAACAAGATGCGTAATCCCATCCCCACGTTCTATCGCTAATTGCATGCCGCCTTTTGAACCATAAATTACACCGCCAATTTCGATATTAAAGTTGTTAGGAATACTCGCCAAATCTGCTTTTGGTTTTATCAAACCACTTTTGTCAAAGCGATCTTCAACTTTTTTAAATTCGCCTTCCAACCACTTTCCGAAATCAAATTGCTTCGCAACACGAGCCGCATTCGCTTTTTCTTTACGGTCTTCCTCAGCTGTCGTCGCTTGCATTTTCTCTGCCGCTTTCATTTGCATTTCTGTAATGCCAGACAAGGTTGCTTCTGTTAACGCGCCGGCCTCATTCTTTACATCCCAGTCTCTGATTAGTTTTAGGCGTTCGATAATCTGGTCCATAGATTTGATGCGCGATTTGATGTCACAAATCATCTCCGTTAAAAGTATTCCTAGTCTTGTATGCATCCCGCTGCGCTGCAAAACCGCCCGAATTTCGGGTGTTCCCAATTCTTCTCTTGCCGCAATTAGGCCATTAGAAATCATGTACAGAGCAACTTTACCGAGTGAGTAAACGTCGGCTGCCGCTGTTGCTTCAAGCAACCGACCTTCGTCTAATTCGGGAGCAATGAAGTGTCGTGGTCCAACTATTTCACCGTCTTCGGTAAGGCGCTGCTCATCGCTCACCAAGCAAATTCCGAAATCGCCAATAAGCGGTTGGCCGTCCTTCGTATAGAGAATATTCTTTGGTTTAATATCGCGGTGAATGATGCCTGCGCTGTGGGCGACTGAAAGACCAGATGCCATCTTTATTAAGTCATTTATTGCCTGTTCAATATTGCTTGCGTAATTTTTGAGGCGGTCAGGGGAAGTAAGGTCTTTTCCCTCAGCCAACGGCATCACGAAATAAGGGATGTTGCCCGGTTTTCCGATCTCATCAAGATTTGAATGGTCGATTATTCTAATCACATGAGGGTGATCAAGCTTGGTTACGGACTCGATTTCCCGCCGAAATCGCTCATGCTTCTTAGGACGGTCCACCGTCTTCAATGCGAATTTTCCGGAAGCCGGATTTTTCGTATCTGTCGCGTGATGCACGCGTCCTTGGCCGCCGCTGCCAATTTGACTGCCGACTTGCCAGCGCTCTCCAAAGAGTTTGTTCTTTTTGCTCATTTATCGAACACCTTGATCAATGAGGGGTAGCAGGACAAATGATTTATACCCACGCTTGAACACACGAGAACACTTAGAAAAATAAGGTGCTGATTTATTTATAAAATATGACCGTAATGGTCCGAGAGAGAGGCGGTCAATCTTCGAAACCCCTACCCCTGTAAAGTAGGGGGCACTGGTTCAAGGAAGCCCTTGCAAGAACTACTTACATGATCGCCCAATATCTAAGCAAAATAAATTTTCGTGGGCAATTTCGTGGGCAAACGGCATTTCTTGCTTGCACTAAAGTCCCAACTATTTGATTTTGTTACTATGTGCCCGTAGCTCAGCTGGATAGAGCATCAGTTTCCTAAACTGGAGGTCGGAGGTTCAAATCCTCTCGGGCACGCCAATTAACTATGGGTCCATACTGACCGGATAGGTTGGTTTTTATTCCGAGCGGATAGGTTACAAAATCGAGGCTTTTGGAGGTCCCAAATGCCTTGGAAAGCAAGTAACCTCATGGACGAACGGATTAAATTTATAGGGCGAGTGCTTGATGGAGAGAAGATAAGTGCGCTCTGTGAAGAGTTCGGGATCTCGCGAAAGACAGGCTATAAAATCTATGAGCGGTATCGATCCTGTGGGATTGAAGGTTTATCGGATCGAAGCCACAGAGCCTATAAACAGGCTAACCGATTACCTTTTCAGGTTGAGCGATCGATCATAGGGCTGAAGAAAGAGTATGCCATGCAAATAACCAATAACCGGTGGCGTATGCGCCTTGCAGACGTAATGGTTTTTAAAGAAAAAGACTGTTATAGTGACGACATGAAAAAGAAGGTAGATCCCGTCCTTTCCCGTCTCCGCCTCGCCCTGGATAAAATCTTTGGCGATAGGTTGGATCGTGTTGTTCTCTACGGTTCGCGTGCGCGTGGCGATGCAGATGAATATTCTGATTATGATGTTGCGGTGTTTCTGAAGGATTTCAGCGACAGATGGCAAGAGTTCGATAAAATATTGCCGGTGGTTACGGAAATTCTCATAGATGATTTAGCTGATATTCATGCCCTGCCTTATGGGAACGAGGCTTATTATAATCAGTCACCTCTGATGGAAGAAATTCGTAGAGATGGTGTTGATTTATGACGGCGCGGGCTTGGGAATATCTGGACAAAGCAATTGAACAATTGACCGAAGCGCATGGCGTCGCCAAGGCAGGATATGGCAATTCAGCAGGCCGCCTTGCCTATTTGTCTGCCTTAAATGCAGCCAGCTATTTTAGAAGATCGTGGGTCTCTCATTGACCGTAAAAAGGGCGTTTCTCACAAAAGTATCAACATACAATTTGCAACTCTCTGCCGCAGTGAGCCGAAGATACCGCAAGAGCTCCATAGTATTTTACCTCAAACATATGATTTGAAGAGAATTGCGGATTATGAGCTTGGGGCAAACTCAAAAGTGCCTCTTGAAAGAGCGCAACAAGCAATTGGACGTGTATCTCGCTTTGTTGACTGTATCAGGGGGTTGCTAAAGCCAGAAAACACACCCAGCAAAAATCCAAATTTTACCCCATAGGTAATCCATGCAAATAGCCATCTACGCCCGCGTATCAACCGCTCGGCAGGCGGAGAATGACCTCTCCATTCCTGACCAGTTACGCCAGATGCGTGATTGGGCTGAACGTAATGGGCATGTTGTGGTGAAAGAATATATCGCGCCGGGCGCCAGTGCGACTGATGACAAGCGGCCTGTGTTTCAGGACATGATGAATGATGTCGCTATGAAGCCTGCGCCCTTTCAGGCTGTCGTGGTGCATAGCCTGTCGCGCTTCTTCCGTGATCTGGTCATGGGCGCCATGTATCAGAAGAAACTTACGAAGGCTGGCGTTCAGTTTATTTCTATTACCCAGCAAACGCAGAACGACCCCTCGGGCGATATGCAACGCCATATGTTCATGCTGTTCGATGAATATCAGAGCAAGGAAATAGCGAAACACACACTGAGGGGCATCAGGAAAATGCCCGCCAAGGCTACTTCAACGGCTCAAAAACGCCCTTTGGCTACAAGACCGTTGATGCGGGGCAAACCGGATTACGGGGCCGCATGAAGAAAAAGTTGGCTATCAATTCGGCTGAAGCTGACATCGTGCGGGAAATCTTTACCCTCTATGTCCACGGCAAAAACGGCCCACGCATGGGCATGAAAGAGATTGCTAAGACCCTGAATGCCAAGGGTATCTTGAACAGAGGCAAGTTCTGGCGGGTGCAGAAGATACAGAATATTTTATCCAGCTCAACTTACGCCGGATGGCATGTGTTCAACATGACGGATTCCAAGACCTTCAAGATCAAAGACCAATCCGAATGGGTCAAAGTGCCAGTTCCCGCCATCATCGATCAGGATATGTTCGAACAAGCCAGCAAGCTAAGAAATGCCCATATGCTGACTCAATTCGCCTCACGGCGCGAGACCTCACCTAACCTTTTAACGGGTCTCCTCAAATGTGATTGCTGCGGGGCGACCATGGTGCAGATCACAGCCAAGCGTAACCGCTATCGCTATTACAAATGCTCGAATAGATTGAGCAAGGGCAATGCTGCCTGCCAATCAACCAACTATCCCATGGCCATCCTCGACACCATGGTTCTGGATGCCTTCAGGGACAAAATCTATACGCCTGAATATATCCGCACGATCATTGACGAACTGCGCCGCCTGACCGACAAGCATGGCGGCGAAGATAAACAAAACATTAAAAAACTTGAAACAGAACTCAAGGACATTGATCAGGCCGAAGCCAAGCTGTTTGAAGGCGTCGAGATGGGCGTCCTTGAACTCAATGATAGGCTCAAGACCCGTATTCAGCAGCATCAGACCAGACGTGATGCCATCGTGACGGAACTTGCAACCTTGCAACGCAAACACCAGTCACCGTTACAGACAATAACACCTCAGAAGATAGAGGCAGCCTCACGCGTCCTCAAAAAACGCTTCTCTGTATCGACGCCATTCAGCCGGGCTTACCTGAAGGCCACCGTCAGCGAAATGCGCATCAAGGGCGATTTATTGAAGCTGCGCGGGGAAAGAAAGACCATGGCAAACCTCATAGCCGCCAACGGCATGATTGAGCCGACCACAGAAGTACACCGATTCATCAAGTACGGGACGCCATCCAGGATTTGTAGAATCCGGACAGAATCCCTTGCCAGAAAGATGTTCTGTTCAAGGGTTAATTCATGCGGCAGGGCGATATCGAAGTTATGCACCAGTACCGCGTCTTTTCTACGGGTTGATTTGTCCTCTCGTGCATCCAACCGGCGCTGGAGCTCACCACGTATTCTTCCGGGATCACTAATAAACTTCCCGTTGGCGCCACAACGACTATGGTTTTAATCAACGCAATGGACAGCTCGTCATCCATGGCTCGAGAGCCAGGCCGGTTTGTTTCTGATTGCATCTCGGATCAACACTATCATTGCGTCTCCACCCATTGCTGTGATCCCAAAATTGGCCACTATGATTGGCCGCACCAGAAGGGGCTGGAGCTGAAGAAACAGGAGGAGTTAGAGGTACTGCATAAGGTTAGCCATAAATTTCTCCTTTCAAATTTATCAAATAATTTACTCGAATTTTATAAGTTATTTCTAAAAAATCTGTGAATATGTATAAAAATGGATAATTACCCGTTTTGCCTTATATTTTTTGCCAAGAAACTTAATGCTTATTAAGCTTATCACCCGTTCATAAGTTTTTTGTTGGGCCCATAAGATGCATTTAAAGCACTTTATTCTCACGAGACTTTGAATCTTTAACAATACCTTATGAATGTCTGACTTGCAGGCTCTATTGATAGTTCATGAAATAATGGCAATCCATCTGCTTTGTTGGCGCGCCACTCAGGGATTAATCGGTGTACGGGGAACTCGTACTACAAATTTCGCCACGGCTTACTGAAAACTAAGATTAGAGAACTATTAACGATAGTATTAGGGGGTTAAAATTACAATCGAGCCCTGTTAATTTGGATTCAACAAAGCCCTATTAATTTGAAATTAATGGCTATTGTTTAAATTTACTTAAAACACATTTCTGATTTTTCAGATATTGTCATGGCAACAGATTCCATTCCCTAAATACCAGGCGCAATAGGCAATTGGGCTTTACTTCCGTTGGCCCAACAGGAAGTGCCTTCATCATTACAAGACGCTATGGCGGAATTAGTTTCAAGAGAAGAGCGCCAATCTACGTCCTATGCGGTCAGAGAAAAAGAATCTGATCGTCTAATTCAGGAATGCAGCCGACAAGGCAATTGCAATCCACGAATTGTTGCCATGAATAAATTCATTAGCGAGTTAAAATCATCACAATTTAGCGACATGACCAAAGTCCAACTCGTCAATTCGTATGTCAATGAAATGATAAAATATCTGCCGGATTCTGATAAGGATGAGGCAAAGTTAGGCGATGATTGGTATCAAACGACACATGCAACGTTAACATCAGGTATGGGTGAGTGTGCGGATATTGCATATCTCAAGCGCTCAATTCTGAGTAAGATCGGAATAGACGATTCAAAAATGTATTTAGTTGGAGGCATTTTTTTTAATGCCGACAACCAATTTATTCATGGTCATGAAGAATTGTTAGTAAATCTTGATGGCCATAACTACATGTTAAACTCTGATGTAACTTCTTTGGGTTTTCGCATGAATAGGGGTGGCATTGTTCTTGCCGCTACCAGCGTTGTAGATAACGTTGGCCATGGAAAGTTTATCCCAATAACTGCTAAAAATAATGACGGAGTATTTGTTTATAATTCTTTGGAACAATATGCCGATGGCACGGCACATATGAAATCGCTTATTAACCCCACTATTCCTGAGCAAAATAATATGCCCCAATTATGCGGGGCTAGTTCTTGTGTTGAAGTCGATTCAAATCTTATTACTTCATCCACTGCGGGCTTTATTGCGGGCCATCTGGAAGAAGCGCATCGGCTTAATCCTGATCGTCTTCAAACAAATCCTGCCGCTCCCGCTCAGACGAACGGTCGTCGCTCATCACCGCCTCACAAAACGGCGGTGCCTCAGCTCCCCCTACCTTCTGAAGGCGTAGTTACGGCACCTCTCACTCATCAAAGGTCTCTTATCCCTCACCCGGCAATACCTTCCGCAAGAACAACACCCTAATTTGTCGGACTAACTTTTCGTCCAAATTGTGAGTATGAGCAGTTTGCTCGATGCCTTTTAGAGAATGCTTAAAGTATCAGAAAGACGACTGAAGCAGGCCTAGGTGATCTATTTCTAAAACTTGCCATTCGACTAACAACTACTAATTGCTTGTTTCTTCAGTGAAAATATATCGATGCCAGCTATATGGTATATTTAAACCAGAATTTTAAAGGGAAAAAACATATTATGAGATGGAACATATTACGAACCGTTGCCAGCGCCATCACCAATAGTTGGAATTATGCAGGCTTCGAGGACATGATCGAAATTGCGGCTTCGCCTGATGAGCTGGTTAATATTATTGGGCAGGCGCAAAAGACTCTTCCAGGAAATCGCATGAATTCGGTGTTCGTTGCCGCGCTTGTACGTGCCGGAGATGTTGGCCTTCATAGCCCCAAAACAAAAGATTATGAGCGGGCTTACAAAGAAATCGGTGAACTTAATGATGCCGCTGACGATGCTGGCCGTGTGGAAATAATTGGTTTTGGGGCGGGTGGGGTTTTAGGAGCCATTGGAGCAGGAGTCATGAGTGGGGACGATTCACAGGATGCGATCGAGATTCTACATCACAAGGCGGCGCAATGGCCAGAACGAGTGGCTAATACAGTTCGTAGTGTACGCGTAGACTGGCATGCAGGCGTTGCGGAGTTTACCAAAGCCCTGTTTGCGCCGAGTTCCGCCTCGTTGAGAGAATTGTATGAAAGGGATGGTGCCGAAAATATTGTTGTCATCACAACCATCCTCCAAAGAGCGATTAAGCAGAGATGTGCTGAATTGCTTCTTGAATCCGAACCAAGTTATGCCGCGATTATGCGGCATTTACCATCAGGCGCCATTACAACAGGCGTAAACCTCGAGCCGTAATATTGTGTCTTGCGGTTGTAGAGATTAATAAAAACAACAACTTTTAGTTTGTGAATTAATCCTATCCGGCATGCCAAATCTTTTAAGGAAATCAAGGTTGGAGAGTTAAAGGCCACCAATAAGCGCGGCTAAGCACATTCTCACCGCCTATTTCCGCGATCGTTTCAACACCGGCATTAATACCGCCTTGTCTTTCATAAAATCGATGTGCGGCTACATTTGCCTCAAACGTTGTAAGGTAAACTTCGGTATAGCTTTCACTACCCAACACTTCAAATGCGATTTCCATCATGGTTTTGCCGAGACCATGTTTCTGAAAATTAGGCATAACGTACAACGAATAGATTTGGCCCAGTTTATGACCTGGGCCGGTAGCTGGGGTTGTAACTCCTTCGTGGCCTCGTCCAAACATCACAAAGCCTTGAGCGCCATGTTCAGTATCGGCGAGCATAATATGGTTACCGGCTTCCTGATATTTGGTTATATCTTTTTCCCAATTCGGTTCTAACTCTGTGGTATCCAAACTTTGCAAAAAACTGGCGGGCAGCACGTCTCGATAAGCGTGTTGCCATGTCGCGCGATGCATTCGCGCTAGATCAGCGGCATCTTCAATAGCTGCATGACGAACGGAAACTGAAATTTTCATTACAAACAAACGCCATGTTCATTTACTTCTTGTTTGATTAACAGGTTATTTGCGTCAAAATGAAAATCGAGAATAATCTCCCATTCGGCGCAAACACGAAGATATCGTTCGACCGGTACAGACTCGGCAAAATAAGAAGCATAGTTTCCATAAAATCCTTGTGGCGGCGGATACATACCGGACGGATGAAGCGAATGCTTTTGTGCCCAGACCAAGACCTGATCCTTAGTCGAACCGATAGGTAACTCAGTATTTGCTAAATCTTTCCAGTACTTAATCCGCTCATTTACATTATCGCTCGTTGCACAAGCCCACAGCAAAAAGACCAAGCCAACCAAGGCAATCCATCGCATATTTTTTGATTTTAGTTTCATGGTTCAAACCCCGGCCTTAGTGTTTCCAATCTCTGAACGCCAGAAACTAACAGGCCCAACAGCCATAGAAAAGACCCGGATTCTAGCTGTTGCCGCGCCTTAGCAAGTTGTGGTGCGTTGCGGACGGCTCATAGGGAGGGCTCGAATTGGCTTGAACAGTGTCGCATTCACCGATCATGCCAGCTTCAATGGGATTTTAAGGTATTGCGTTCCGTTGTCTTCCAGTTTACCGAGGTTGCCAGCGCGCAAATTGACTTGAATGGACGGTAACAGCAAACGTGGTGCGGACAGTGTACTGTCTCGTCTGTTACGCGTTTCGACATATTGGCCTTCAGTCACATCTTCCCCAATCATTATATTTCTTTTCTTCTGTTCACCTACCGTGCTTTCCCAAGCAGGATTTTGTTCTTCGGGCGGATAGTCATGGCAGGTAAAAATTTTTGTTTCATCGGGCAGCGAAAGTATTTTTCTTATCGAGCGGTAAAGCGTAGCCGCATTTCCGCCTGGAAAGTCAGCGCGTGAGGTGCCGCCATAAGGCATAAAAATGGTGTCACCAACAAAAATAGCCTTTCCGATTAGATAGCTGGCGCAAGCAGGCGTATGTCCCGGGGTATGCATGACCTTGACCGTCAAGGAACCAACGCTAAAGGTCTCCCCATCCTTGAACAATCGGTCGAATTGTGAGCCATCTACTGGCGTGTCTTCTGCGGTATTAAAAACCGGTACCCAGTATTTGAGAACATCGATAATTTTCTCGCTAATACCCGTCTCACCGCCAATTCTTTGTTGTAGATAATGTGCTGCGGTGAGATGATCGGCATGGATATGCGTCTCCAGCAACCACATCACAATCAGCCGTGATTTTTCAATGTAATCGATCAACAGATCAGCAGATTTGGTCGACATGACACCTGTTTGCGGATCGAAATCCAGCACAGGGTCTATGATAGCGCAGCATCGCGTAACAGGATCACTCACGACGTATGTGACTGTCGCAGTGCCTTTATCAAAAAAAGCCTGTATGTGCAAAGTCCGCCCCTGACTGCTTGATTTAGAATATTGTAAGCCCTTCGTTCAAAGATACTCAATCCTAAACAGGGAAAAAATATTGCGTAGATTCAACACATAATCCATGAAATGCGTTCTGATTGTATCTATGAGAGGACGCCAACTTGCTATGGAGTCCAAAGCCATATTGGAAAGTCTGGTGTTTAACCTATGCCCAATTGAACTCGATTGGCATCTGTACATCGGGATGTAAGCTATGGTGTACGGGACATGCCATTGCTGCGGTAATGAGTTTTTGCTTCTGATTTTCTTCGAGTGTTGCTTGAACACTAATTGTCACCGCCAATGTGCCAATGCGCCGGGTAGATTTGGTTGCCATCTCTTTGCGCACCACGACTTTGGTGCCGCTTAAGTCAATATGCATCGCCTGTGCTGAGATGCCCATTATGGTTAGCATGCATGTGCCAAGAGCTGTCGCCACGAGATCTGTTGGAGAGAAGCTTTCACCCTTACCATGATTATCTATCGGTGCATCCGTAATCAACGCTGTGCCTGATGGCTGGTGGACGGCCGTACAGCGCAACTCGCCTTTATATAAGATGTTAATTTCAACCATTTTTTCGCCCTCTCTTCAAACTGTAGCAGAAAACAAAAAATAGGACAGTAGTGGTCGGTTAAACTAAATCCATCCTACAGCATCGTTCTCTGTGATCTTCTGGCACTAGCCAAGTAAAGATTACTTAATCTTTATAGAGTAAACCCTGCCTACACGATCTGGATATCACTATCAAACGGGGAGGGCATATAATGCGCAACAGCTGTTTGCTACTTACTGTTATTCTTGGCATCTTCATACCCGTCTTACTAAATGCGCAAGACGCAAACAATGCTGCCGCAATCGCGTTGAATGCCCGCGCCATTTTTGACAGCCCTTCATCACCGGCCTTTGGTAATCCGAGCGCTAATGTGACCATAGTTGAGTTCTACGATTATCAATGCAGTTATTGTAAGGCTTCAGAGGAAGGCCTTGAGAGAATTCTTCAGGAAGACGGTAATATAAAAATCGTATACAAAGACTTTCCCAAGCTTGGGGCTCTTTCGGTTACGGCGGCTATCGCAACGTTGGCAAGTGCCCGTCAAGACCCGAACAAATATTTGCAGTTACACGACATTCTTATGAGCAAAGATGTTCGTCTTACGGGTGAAGAAATGATTTATCAAGCAGCCGCTAGCGTCGGACTTGATGTTGGCAGACTGAAGCAAGATATGGGCGATCCTGCGATTGCCCAGCAAATTCAAGACAACATTACCTTAGGCAGAAGTATCGGCGTAAGTGTGACGCCTTCGTTTGTTGTGGGCAGGCATTTGTATCCTGGGTATGCCACCTACGACAAATTAAAGCAGTTTGTAGACTATGAAAGATCAACCGCTCACGCCCGATAAATGTAAGTGCCAAAGAATACAGAGGCCTAACAACGAGTTGATTCTAGGGAATTACTGCCATGAACGCTAAGGCTGACCCTATATTGCCCTCGTAGCCGACGATCAGCCAAGTTGCACCGTGTATATTTAGTATTTTTTCTTGCAGCTCTGGGAAGTGTCAATATTTTACCTTTTTTGGGCCTGTATTAGTTGTAATCTAAGAGCTAGAATCGGTCCTTGGAGATTTTTTGCGAACGCGCCTGCATAGGGTCTATTCGTACAAGGAAGGGATGTTTGTCGTGAAAGAATCAATTCTGACGGTTATGGCGCTGGCTCTTTTAATTGTTGTGACCAAATCAAACAATGTTTCGGCACAACTTCTTTTGGATCAGACATTAAGCAATTCTGTTGGAATGGGGACCGAACTGGGATCTGCTGCGCAAGGTCCGCTGAGTGCTGACGCCGTAAGCCGTCGCTTGCAGCAACAAGGCTATTCGAATGTCAGTGTGTCGCCAACAAACCCTCAAAGATATACAGCGATCAGCCCTGCAGGAATTCCTGTAATCCTCACAGTCGAGCCTAGAACGGGCCAGGTTCTGTTGGCATCGCCGCAATGACAAAGGATACGTCGGACAAGTTTATTCTAGGCGGTATGTTGGGCCGGCATCCCGTTACACTCGATCTTCATGAAGCCGCGAGCCGGGGTGATACGAAGGTTATTCGCGAGTTAATTGAAAAAGGGGTAGACGTTAATGCTAGCGACGACTTTGGCGGCACGGCCATCTACAACGCCGCCGCAAACAGCCAAAGCAACTCGATTAGGATTTTAGCTTCTGCCAACGCGAAATTAGACGTAAGCGATAAGCGAGGCATAACCCCACTGCATAAGGCAGCTGAAAATGGTCACACAAGAGCGATCATAGCGCTCATTGATTCAGGGGCAAACATTCATCAGCGCAACCAAGATGGTGATACGCCACTTCATCTCACGGCCAGAAATAATCATGGTGATGCAGCGCGCGAATTATTACGGCTTGGTGCCTATAAGAATGTCAAAAATAATCGCGGTAAGACAGCCCTGATGCTAGCTCAAGCTTGTTCAGCTGCCGCTGTGCTTGAGGCCTTTAAGGAAAAGAGCAATCGACGATCATTTTGGTATAAATTGAGAAAATTTTTCCGTAGGTAGGTTAAAATTGAGGTTCAGAAACAAATGTCAATCTCAACTGTTCAGCTTCTGTGCGCGAGGAATATTTGACTGATCAAGATCAACAAGAAAAACCTAGGACCGTCCTTTATGCCGAGTGGATTTTATGGTTATGGACGGCCTGGGCTTGTTTATTTGGCATTTATGAGACTTGGCAGAGTATTCCTGAAATAGAAAGTGCCATCAGTGAGCAACTTCAAGATCTCATCACGGTCAAGCCGAGCACATTATTGGAAGTGACGGTTGCAAGTTACACTATGCTGGCGGCTTTATCTGCTTGGGTAGTCGTCAAGATCGGCGAGGGCAAGAACTGGGCAAGATCGACACTGCTGTGGGGTTTTGTTCTGGAAGTGTTATGGATGGCGGTGCCGCCTTATCATACTATTCTCGAATATCTAACCGATGGGCCCGATATAATCTTACAGATATCTGCGCTCTATCTGCTTTATCGCTGGCCAGGCAACGCTTGGTTTAAACAGATCCCAAAAGTTAAGGCCCAGTAGCTCTTGGAATTCTTAGAGTAGACTAGCGAAGCTGGTTCAAAAACACCAAGCTAGTTAAAGGCCCGATAGTTTCACTTTCCTATTTCAGCAATTAGGGTTAAGGGAAGGCAGATCCAGACAATTACCAGATATAGATGACATCTCAATTTCAAAACTTTGGCATTATAGGTGGCGGCGCTTGGGGGACAGCACTTGCTTTGGTGCTGTTACGCGCTGGCCGCACAATGACGCTTTGGGTGCATGCGGCTGAAGTCGCTGCCAGCATCAACAGGCATCATGAAAATCGGCACCATCTGCCGGGGGTAACGCTCGATCCTCAAATTATGGCAACGGAGTCCTTTGGCGATCTTACCACCTGCGATGCTTATATTCTTACGACGCCTGCGCAACGTACGCGCACGGCATGTCAACAACTTCGCACGACCACAAAAGTTGGTAACGCGCCGGTTATTATTTGCGCTAAAGGCATTGAACAAAAGACACTCTCCCTGATGAGCGAAGTCGTTGCGCAAGAGTTACCTGGCCATCCGGTGGCGGTACTTTCAGGTCCCACTTTTGCCGTAGAGGTTGCGCGCGGTCAGCCGACAGCACTTACGTTGGCTATAAAAGACCAGGCACGTGGCGAGCAGATAGTTCAGGCCATAGGGACGCGCACCTTCCGCCCTTATTTGACCGATGATGTTCCGGGTGCCCAAATTGGTGGTGCAATAAAAAATGTGCTCGCGGTTGCATGCGGAATTCTAGCTGGTCGCAATATGGGAGAGAATGCAAGGGCTGCACTTGTGACGCGCGGGCTTGCTGAAATGATCCGGCTCGGCACAGCACTTGGTGGACGCGCAGAAACTTTAATGGGACTTTCTGGTCTTGGCGATCTTGTCCTTACCTGCTCGAGCGCCCAATCGCGCAACACATCCTTGGGTATGGCTTTAGGTCAAGGAACATCACTTGCCAATATTTTGGCGGCACGCACGAGCGTGGCCGAGGGCGTATTTACGGCCGCCGCTGCGCATGCTTTGGCAAAGAAACATAAAATTGAAATGCCAATTGTTGCCGCGGTTGATGCCATCTTAAACCACAACGCTGATATCGATGAGACGATTTCTGTGTTGCTGGCACGACCTTTCCGAGCGGAGACCTTGTAAGGTGGCCTACTGGCTTATGAAATCTGAGCCGGACGTCTTTTCATGGGATAAGCTTGTCAAAGACAAGCGCACTAAATGGGATGGTGTACGTAATTATCAGGCCAATAACAATATGAAGGCCATGAAACGAGGTGATCACGCGTTCTTTTATCACTCGAATGAGGGTCGTGAAATCGTAGGCATCATGAAGGTCGTTAAAAATTGGCACCGTGATCCCAAAGATAAAACAGGCCATTTTGGTTTCGTTGATGTTGTGCCCATGAGGCCATTAGCCCGGAAAGTAAGCTTAGCGACTATTAAAAACGATAAGCAGCTTAAAGCCATGGCGCTTTTGCGTCAGGGGCGTCTTTCTGTATCGCCTGTCAGCAACGCGGAATGGAATAGGATTTTAGAATTAGCGGAAGCTTAGCTGGCGCGTTGATGCGGAGGAAGGGTCAAACCGACTTCGCGAGCGGCGCGGACGATGCGTTCACCGATACTGCCGACGCGGGCAGCAGCAGCAGCATAGCTCGAAGTAGCACGACGGATCGCAGCAATCGTTTTATCGAGCGCCACGAGATTCGTCTGATTGGTCATAGCCACGAGCCGCTCGAGAGTCTCATCAGCGGAACTTGGGACATAACGCAATTCATGTTCTTGAGCCATTTGAGTGTTCCTAACTTAAAAATGTTTCTTCAGGTCTTTCGTGATGGCTTAACCTTATCGTTGATTCTTGAATCTGAAGTTAATGTGCAAAACAATTTTACTCCTCAGCGCATTTTTTTCTTAGCCGGGCTTCAGCATTTGCAAATGAATCTTGAGAAAGTATTAATCTTGTCATGGTAGGGTGATATAAATTCACAAGGGAATCTGCGATGTCTGGCATTTTAACCATAGCGGTGTCTGGTTTGAACAACGCAAGCCTGCGAATTGCTAACGCGACCTCAAATATCGTTAATGCTTCGTCAACAGGGGCCCTCCCAACAAGTCCTGGGGGTGAAGCCACGAGCTTTCAGCCGCAGGATGTCGTAGCTACGCCAAGTGTGGTGGGTGGTGTAACTTCCAGCTTACAGCCAAGGCAACCCGCCTATGTCGCTGTACCGGACCCTTCGTCGCCTAATGCCAATTCTGCTGGCCTGATAGCGGCGCCAAACGTTAGTTTGGATAACGAAGTTATCAATGTTCAGGAGGCCAGCGTTGCCTACCGTGCTAACCTGGCTGTGGTTAACGTAACTGATGAGATGCAACAAAAATTGCTCGACGCCATCGCATAAGCGAGAAATAATCCTTCGGCTTTCCTCATAATCTGAATATTCAAGCACAACCCTTTGTTACATATAGAGACATGCTCATTCATGCTACATGCATCGCCATTGCAGACAAGGGTGTGCTGCTAACCGGTCCACCCGGAAGTGGCAAATCTGACTTGGCTTTGCGGATGATCGAAGAGGGTGCCAAGCTTGTGGCCGATGACCAATGTGAATTAAGGGTCGAGGGTAATCATCTCTTGGCATCTGCCCCCGCCGCCATTGTCGGATTGTTTGAGATCCGTCATGTAGGGTTAATGCAAATGCCATTTGTCGCTTCAGCACCACTTGCCCTATATGTCGAGCTTGTCGGCCTTGAAATCAAACTCGAGCGCTTGCCGGAGGCCGAGCTAATCATTTTTCTAGAACGGTCTCTGCCGCGATTAAGGTTGCCTGCTTTTGCAGCCTCAACACCGGCTAAAATCCGGGCGGCTCTAAAAATGTAAGCTGTGACGAATATTAAGCAGTTTTTCAGACTGCGCCACATTTTCGAATTTCCGCAAAAATGTGGTTTAACCAAATAAAAATAGTTCCCATTTATACCAAACGAAACTTCTTTCCCTTAGCCTCTTTTTAGTTTCATATCATCGTTTAATGCATCGTGCGCAGGATATGTTGCTGACAGTGGATTAAAATGACCAAATTGTCTCATCAAGACCAAACATCCAAATCGTCTCGGCGACGAATAGTATTGCTGACAGGTATGTCGGGGGCAGGGTTGTCAACGGCACTTAAAGCTTTTGAAGATCTTGGTTATGAAGCGGTCGATAACTTGCGCCTCGGTCTCATCGCAACGCTTGTCGAAGATAAGGCGGTCACGAGTGCTGCGCTTGCTGTTGCCGTCGATACGCGAAATGCAAACTTTACTGTCGACGAGCTTTTACGCGTAACGCATCAACTTACTAAAAATCAAGAACTTGATGTTAAATTGGTTTTTCTGGAATGTTCCGATGAGGCTTTGCAACAAAGGTTTACCGAGACGCGTCGCCGTCATCCATTAGCCATAGATCGCCCGGTTACGGACGGCATTCGTCGCGAGCGCGAGATGCTATGGAAATTGCGCGACGAGGCCGATCACGTCATTGACACATCACTGATGTCAATTCACGACTTGCGTCGCCTCATTGTTGGGCATTATCGTATCGATAGCGCTGCCGGCCTCACCTTATTCATCACTTCTTTCTCCTATCGACATGGCGTTCCACGCGAGGCTGACTTGGTCTTTGACGCCCGTTTTCTTGCCAACCCGCATTGGGATGTGAAATTACGGGCGCTGACGGGGAAGGATGCCAATGTGGCTAAATATGTTAAGCAAGATCCTGACTTTGCCGCATTCATGGAGCATATGACTAAGCTTCTGTTGCCATTATTGCCGCGCTATCAGCAAGAAGGTAAAAGCTATTTAACGATCGCCATAGGCTGTACGGGCGGACGTCATCGCTCGGTCTTGGTCACGGAGCAGCTGGCAATGGAATTGGCCGGACACGGATATATTGTCGGTATTGGTCATCGCGATCTCGACCGCAGCGCTAATAAGGCTTAAGAAAATCAATCAAGATCTGACGACGGTTATAGTAAGTTAGCGGATATAAGAAAAAAATAATTTTTTTCTTGATCCTGGGCGCCGAATACCGAATGCTGCACTTTGTAACAGCTGGAGATACATATGATCGGCATGGTGCTGGTAACGCATGGGGGTATCGGCCTTGAGCTTTTGGAGGCGCTTAACCAAATTGTTGGTTCGCAAGCACAGGCTAAAGCCATCAGCATTGGTACGCAGGACGACATGGATCAATGCCGTAACCAAATTCTGTCAGCTATTAAAGAAGTGAACAGTGGTAAGGGCGTTGTTTTGCTGACCGATATGTTTGGTGGAACGCCAAGCAACCTTGCCATTTCAGCCATGCCCAAAAATAATGCTGTCGTTCTAGCGGGAGTAAATTTGCCGATGTTGGTTAAGCTTGCTTCGTTGCGCACAACCTCACCTTTGCTTGAAGCCGTCAAAGAGGCTGAAGCCGCAGGGCGCAAATATATTCAGCTTGTATCGGAAACCTTGGCGCCGGTCGCTACAGGAAGTTGATCATGCCGGATACCCTAACCGGCGAATTATGCAATATCGTAGTTATTTCCAATCAACGCGGTCTGCATGCACGTGCGGCGGCAAAATTCGTAAAATTGGCGGAAACATTTTCGGCGGAAATCACGGTTGCCAAAAACGACACCCGTGTTTCAGCCCGGTCGATTATGGGATTGATGATGTTGGCAGCTAGTTGTGGTACACAGATTAAGATCTGTACCTCAGGAGAAGACGCAATTGAGGCTATGGTGGCGCTAACGGAACTCGTACAACGGAAATTCGATGAAGACTGATGGTGAGCAAACCTGGCGCGGCATAGGCATTTCGGGAGGCATTGCGATTGGCCCGGCCTTTGTCATCGATCAACACGGTGTCCCTGTGCCGGAGTATGTTGTACCGGCTGGGCAAGTGGAAAAGGAGCTGCGTCGTTTTCATACAGCCGTTGCTAAAACACAGCGTCAATTAACGCAGCTTAAGCAAAAGGCAGAATCGCTACCGGCCGGTGCTGCCGATGATATTGCGTTATTGCTTGAAGCCTATAAGGGCATGTTGTCGAGCTCGCGTCTTGTGCGCGGTGTAGAGGAGCAAATCCAAAGCAGTCACACGAATGCTGAAGCCGCTATCCAACGCCAGATAGTCGCAATTTCAGCCAGTTTTGCCGCCATGGATGATCCTTATCTCGCCGCCCGCGCGGCTGATATCAGTGAAGTTGGTGTGCGCCTTATCCGCAATTTATTGGAGCAGCAATACAACCCATTTGCTGATGCGCCAGAAGGCAGCGTTATCGTGGCTGAGGAAATTACGCCTGCCGACACCGCGCTGATGAACCCTGATCGCGTCGCTGGATTTGCAGCTGTACTTGGTGGTGCTGAAGGTCATGCTGCAATTATGGCGCGCGCGCTTGGCTTGCCAGCGGCATCTGGCGTTGCTGGCCTCGTTCAAGGCGTCAATACCGGCGATATAGTTATCGTCGATGGTAACAAAGGCGAGATCGTTGTTCGTCCAACGGTTGTCACTTTGCAAAATTATCGCCAAGAGCTAGCCAAGCAGTTACGCGAAACGCGCAAATTGAAATCACTGCATAATGTTCCGGCGGTAACGACAGACGGCACAGTTGTCGCTCTTCAGGCGAATCTCGAACTACCGCGCGAGGTTGAGGCAGCAATTGATGCGGGTGCCACAGGTATCGGCTTATTGCGTACAGAATTCATGTTTATGAACCGGCCCGATCTTCCCGATGAAGATGAGCAGTTCGAGGTCTTGCGCAAACTCGTGCACCAATTAAATGGCAAACCCGTAACAGTTAGAACACTAGATGTTGGCGGTGAAAAGTTGGCAACAGCCCTTGGTGAGACGATGGGCGAAAGCGTTAACCCGGCTCTTGGCTTGCGCGCTATTCGTCTTGGTTTACGCGAGCCCAAACTGCTCGATACGCAATTGGCGGCCATACTTCGTGCATCGGCTTATGGTCCTGTACGTATTCTTATACCGATGGTGTCATCGGTGGCACAAATGCGCCAGGTGCGCGAACATCTCGTTCAAGTGGAGCGCCGTCTGCAAAGGCGTGGCGTTAAATTACCGCATGCTTTACCGCCGGTAGGGGCTATGATCGAAATTCCAGGTGCCGCCTTGGCAGCTGATGCTCTGGCCAAGATTTGCGATTTTTTCGCCATTGGCAGCAATGATTTGACACAGTACACACTCGCTATCGATCGCGGTGACGACCGCGTAGCCGAACTCTATGATCCTTATCACCCCGCCGTATTGCGGTTAATTCAGTTCACAGCGGCGGCGGCATGGCGAGCCAACATTCCGCTTAGCCTTTGCGGTGAAATGGCAGGTGACCCGCGTGCGGCAGCCCTGCTGATTGGGCTTGGTTTGCGTGAACTATCGATGGCCCCACCGCGATTGCCGCCCGTAAAACAAGAAATTCGCCAATTATCTATGCCCCAGGCTATAGCCTTTGCCGAAAATATCATGACCAAAAGCGATGAATCTGATATTCGCGCTCTTCTGGAGCAAGGGGCGGCGGCACCTACGACCCCGTCCTCATCATCTGGCAAGCGCAAACGCACCTGATCTAGCTAAGTTGCCTGCTTTAGCTGCTCCTGCTATAGCCTTCACGTCTTTTAACTTACGAGGTTTTCATGTCATCAGCAGCAGCCCAACGCATCGCACCATCACAGGATTTCAAAGTCAAGGACATGAGCCTTGCCGAGTGGGGCCGTAAAGAAATTACCATTGCCGAGACAGAAATGCCGGGTCTGATGGCTGTACGTGAGGAATACGGCACGCAAAAGCCGCTTACAGGAGCACGCATTATCGGCTGTCTGCATATGACAATCCAGACCGCGGTCTTAATCGAAACACTTATTCATCTTGGCGCCTCGGTACGTTGGTCGTCTTGCAACATTTTTTCGACACAGGATCATGCCGCTGCCGCTATTGCCGCAAAGAATATTCCGGTTTTTGCCTGGAAGGGCATGACCGAAGAGGAGTATTGGTGGTGTGTCGATCAAACCATCATAGGCGACGGCAGCTGGAAGCCCAACATGTTGCTCGACGATGGCGGTGATTTGACTCTGCGTATGCACGAAAAATATCCGAATTTACTCAAAGAAGTTCGCGGTGTGTCCGAAGAAACCACAACCGGCGTTCACCGTCTTTACACCATGATGGAGAAGGGCACGCTAAAAATACCGGCCTTCAATGTCAATGACAGCGTGACAAAATCAAAGTTCGACAATCTTTATGGCTGTCGCGAAAGTCTTGTTGATGGCATTCGTCGTGCAACCGATGTGATGATGGCAGGTAAAGTTGCTCTGGTCTGTGGCTATGGCGATGTCGGCAAAGGATCGGCCGCAAGTTTGCGTAATGCTGGCGCTCGCGTCATGGTAACTGAAGTCGATCCGATTAATGCCTTGCAGGCGGCAATGGAAGGGTACCAAGTGACGACGATGGAAGACGCGGCGCCTGTGGCAGATATTTTTGTCACCGCTACCGGCAACGAAGATGTCATTACGCTTGAACATATGCGTAAGATGAAAGATCGCGCCATCGTGTGTAATATCGGTCATTTTGATTCCGAAATTCAGATTGAAGCTTTAAAAAACCTCAAATGGGAGGAAGTAAAGCCGCAAGTTGATGAGGTTGTATTTCCTGACGGCAAGCGTCTTATCATTCTTGCCAAAGGACGTCTGGTCAATCTCGGTTGTGCGACAGGTCATCCAAGTTTTGTGATGAGTGCGTCGTTCACCAATCAGGTCATGGCGCAGATAGAGTTGTGGCAAAATACAGGAAAATATGAGCACAAAGTATACACGTTGCCCAAAAAACTCGATGAAAAGGTAGCGCGGCTACATTTAGCCAAACTTGGCGTCAAACTTACCAAGCTTTCGCCTAAACAAGCTGCCTATATCGGCGTCGACGAAGCTGGTCCCTACAAACCTGAGCGCTATCGCTACTAGCATCACATTATTAATCACAGCGGTTACGTAATTAAACGCTAGAGAAGTAAGGGGCCAAAATTAATAAGTTGGTGCCCGGTGTAAGTTATTAACCATACCAAAGTCATTTCTTTTGCAGGTGAACGTGGCATAATCAAATTCAAGTATTTGTTCTAACAAAAAAGATTCGAGATCATATTTTCTCCATGTATCAGCGTCTACTAGCCAATGCCCCATCAATCGCCGTCGTCGCGGCAATTATCGCCGTTTTGCTGCTGCTCTGTCTCCGCTTGGTCGTTGAAGTTACGACCATGTCTACCATCTTCCTGATTATTATTACTGTCGGGCTCGCTTTTATGAGTGTGGCACTTGGCCGTCAGCTGCGCCTACGCGAACAACAATTTCGTCAAACACGTTTTTCAGTTGAAAGACTTCAGACCTTGTTGCAAACGCTGCCGGGTGGCTATTGTCTATTCACGCCGCAAGGTTTGTTACGCGAAGTTGTAGGCGTCCCGCAATTACTTGGCATCCAAAAAATCGCGCATTTTGAAGACGTTGTTGCCGCCATAAAGGGGGGGACAGAATTTGTTGAGGCCTTTCAGCGCTTGCAACAAACCGGTACAGCATTCACGGTTCAAGCGCAGACGGCGCAAGACAACAATCCAATTAGCATCGCCGGCCGGCGTTTCCGCGTGGGCCGCGAAGGACCTTTGGTTGATGTTCTTTGGTTTAGTGGTAATCCAACCGCCCTCCAAGAGCTGGAAAAGCAAACGGCCGCAATGAATACCGCTCTCGAGCACGCGCGCGAGGCGCAAGCCATGCTTGATGCTGTGCCGTTTCCTGTTTGGGCGCGGTCTGCCGATTTACAACTGATCATGTGCAATTTGGCGTACGCTAAAGCGCTCGATAGAACGCCAGAAGAGGTTATTCGTGAGCAACTTGAGTTGGTATCGCAAACGGCGAGAGGAGGCAGCGGGCGTACACTAGCGGCCAACGCCGTTAACGCAGCACAAGCACAAAGCGAACGGCGTCATCTAATCATCGTTGGCAAAAGACAGCTCCTTGAAATCACAGAAATGCCCTTAGGCGAAAGGACCGCCGATAACATGGCCTTGCTCGGATTTGCTGTTGATGTGACCGCCGAAGAGGAAAAGGAGACAGAACTGGAACGCCATTTGGCGGCGCATCGTGAGGTGATGGAGCATCTTGGCAGTGCCATAGCCATTTATGGACCCGATATGCGGCTTGAGTTTTATAACCGTTCCTATCTGCGGCTATGGGATGCCGATGAAAACTTCCTCAATGGTAAACCAAGTTTTGGTGAGATACTCGAAGATTTACGTGCCCGTCGTCGTGCGCCGGAACAAGCTGATTTTCAGCGTTATAAAAAAGAACGTACGGCTTTATTTACATCGCTCTTGGAACCACGTGAAGATTTGATGCATTTGCCTGACGGAACATCATTGCGCATTCTTGCCGTGCCGCATCCGTTTGGCGGCATCATGTTCGTTCATGAAGATGTTACAGACAAATTGGCGCTCGAATCATCCTACAACACGCTGATAGCTGTCCAGCGCGAGACCCTCGATAATCTAGCCGAAGGCATTGCTGTATTTGGACCAGACGGCAAGCTCAGACTTTCCAACCCCGCGTTTGCCAGGATTTGGAAACTACCTAAGGAATTTCTCCAGACAGAGCCGCACATTGCCGAGCTGCTTGAACATATGAAGCCGCTGTTTAACTTTGGCTCGAACTGGGCTGAATTTAAGAACGAAATTGTCGGTTATACCCTTGATCGAAGTTCGCGTAAGGGCAGGATTGAGCGTGCAGACCAATCAATCATCGAATTTCTAACCATACCTTTGCCAGATGGTGCTGCAGTTAACAGCTATCTCGATGTTACCGATTCCGTCCGTGTCGAACAGGCTCTCCGCGCCAGCAATATGGCCTTGGCAACAGCCGATCGATTAAAGTCAGAATTTGTAGCGAATGTCTCCTATCAGTTACGCACACCGCTTAATACGATTATGGGATTTGCCGAAATTCTTACCAACCAATATTTTGGCACATTAAACGATCGCCAACTTGAATACACACGGACAATCATGGATGCGAGTAAACGCCTCCTCATTCTCATTAATGATGTTCTAGATCTCGCCACGATTGAAGCAGGGCGTATGGCGCTCAATCGGCGCATGGTAAGCGTGGCAGATCTTCTCAATACATCTAAGCAAATGACGGCTGAATGGGCACGTCAACAATCGCTAGAAATCATCATTGATTGTCCGTCCGATCTTGGCGAATTTGAAGTCGATGAACATCGTATGAAGCAGGCCTTGTTCAATCTTATCAGTAATTCGATCAAATATACACCCGCCGGGGGGCGCATTACGCTTGAAGGTCGCCGTAAAGATAACTGGATCGTTTTGAGCGTCAGTGACACAGGTATTGGCATTCCAGATTCCGATCGTGAACGCGTATTTGGTAAATTTGAGCGCGCGAATAGCCAGGCGCGGCAAAGCGGCGCGGGGTTGGGTTTAAGTCTTGTCAAAAGTTTTGTAGAACTGCATGGTGGACGCATAGAAATCTCCAGCCAAGTCAACAAAGGGACGCGTATTAGCTGTTATGTTCCAATCCGCGCACAAGAGACAGAAGCGCAAGAGGCCCAAAGAGCCTAAATCTGGCTTCCGCTCTTTGCGTTCGGTATAAGTTCCCTTATGTCACCCTCAACCCTCCGTTTGCCCAATCTAGAAGCAACGTCACGCCTAGCGTCTCTGCTGGCGCCACACTTGCGCCGGGGCGATGTGATGGCTTTGGCAGGGCCTTTGGGAGCCGGTAAGACCACGTTTGTGCGCGCTTTGCTGCAGTCACTAGGCATTACAGAAGAGGTGCCGAGCCCTACATTTACATTGGTACAAAATTATATGGCTGGAAATTTGCCAATTTTTCATTTCGATCTTTATCGCTTGAAAAACGCACTCGAGCTGGAAGAACTAGGCTGGTACGATGCGATCCATGATGGTCTCGTAATTGTCGAGTGGCCGGAACGCGCCGCTAGCCGTATGCCCGCAAGATACCTGGATATAAAATTCGAGATCGATGAAAATGATCAGCGTCGTTGTTTGATAGACAAGCATGGCGAATGGAATTTATCGTTCAAGGGGATGCTGTGACAGACCGGGCAGTCGAGATTGCTGGATTCTTATCCCAGCAGGGCTGGGAGAAAGCCCAACAAACGCCATTTCCAGCGGATTTTTCGCCGCGACGCTACGCGCGGCTTGTCAACGAGTACAAAGCGCCCTCTTGCGCAATTCTGATGGATGCGGACCGTGACCAAAAAACGCCGCAATTTGTCGCGATTGCAAACCTATTGCGTAGTCTGGATCTATCGGCACCAGAAATTTATGCAAGTGACCCTGATAGGGGACTTGTCCTGATGGAAGATTTCGGTGACAGAAATTATGGTAACATGATTGATGTCGGCGATGACGCCAAGCCATATTATATGCGCGCAGTTGATGTCTTGGTTCATCTCCATCAGCACTATGACGTGGCTATGACCCAAGATCTATCCTTGCCGCGCTATGAGGCCCGGCTATTCATCGATCAGTCTGGACTGTTTCTTGATGCTTATTTTTTATATAAAAAAGGTCGTGAAGCACATGCAGAAGAGCGCACAGCTTTTTATGCGGCTTGGCAGCAGTCTTTAGGCGTCATTGAAAACATCCCGCAAACATTGATGTTGCGCGATTTTATGCTCGATAACCTCATGGACTTGCCTGCGAGGGCAGCTTGGCGCGCTGTCGGCTTATTGGATTTTCAGGATGCGGGTTTGGGCCCTATAGCTTACGATCTCGCTTCGTTATGTGAGGATGTGCGCCGCGACGGCGGTGACAGAATGCTGGATCAAGTCATCGATTATTACTACCGTCAATCACAGCCTCCTTATCCTTTGGATTATTTGCGCTCAGCTTGTCGCGTTCTGGCTGCGCAGCGGCACGTACGAATACTGGGTATTTTGGTGCGGTTAGCTGTAGGGCAGGGGCGGCGTGATAAACTAGCCTATGTGCCTAGAATCTGGGGATATCTAGATTATCTATTGCAGGATAAAGTGCTAGAGCCGCTACGGCTATGGATGAGAGATCATATTACGGATGAAATGAGATAATGAACACACTTGCTGATACGGCCATGGTACTCGCTGCCGGTCTTGGCACGCGCCTACGCCCGCTTACGCTGCATAAACCGAAGCCAATGTTGGAAGTTGGTGGCCGCACGATGTTAGACCATGCCCTTGATAAGCTCGTTGCCGCAGGCATTAAGCGTGCTGTCGTTAATGTGTTTCATTTAGGTGATCAAATCAAAGCACATCTCGCATCACGTCACGATATAGATATAATAATTTCTCAAGAAACAGAATTACTCGATACCGGAGGTGGTATTAAGCACGCCTTAAACCATTTTGGGGGTCGACCATTTTTTGCTCTAAATGCCGATTTACCTTGGATAGATGGGAGCCTCCCAAGTCTAAAGCGCATGCAACAAGTTTGGAACGGCGATGAAATGGATGGTTTGCTTTTGCTTATGCCGACGGGTGCCGCCCGCGGTTTTAGCTCATCCGGAGATTTTGCGCTTGATGAAAATAATCGCGCATGGCGCAAAGATTTGCCGGCACCAAGACCTTTTGTGTGGATATCGGCGCAGATATTAAAGCCCGAATATTTCATCGCTGTGAATGAGTGCGTATTTTCCAATAACAAAATCTGGAATGAAATGGAGTTGCGCCGCAAGCTATTTGGCATCGTACATAGCGGCACCTGTTATCATGTAGGCACACCGGAGGACTTGGCTGAGGCCAATCGTTTGCTGACAGCCGGCGTCGGCTGGTCCGTTGACGCATGAAGTGCGTTTATACCATTCCACCAGATCGCCGTTTTATCGATGCTTTGGCAGAAGGTCTGTGGCAAAAATCTGGCTCCGATCCACTTAAACTAGCCGATAGTCTGGTTTTACTCCCGACGCGTCGTGCTTGCCGGCAGTTGCGCGCGGCCTTTCTGCGCTTGATCGAGGCGAAAGCAACACTATTACCTCGCATGAAGCCTATCGGGGAGATTGACGATGAGGAATTATATTTTTCGTTTAATGAAACCTCCCTCCTCGATATACCCTTTGCTATCACACCTTTAAGAAGGCAATTACTCCTAACCCAACTGATTAAGAAGAAAGAAAACAACATCCCTTTGGATCAAGCGGCGCACCTTGCCGCTGCTCTCGCTAAACTGCTCGACCAAGTTCAAATTGAGCACTGTGATTTTGCCAATCTAGAGAAATTAGTACCGGATAATTTGGCTGAACACTGGCAGCAGATACTTAAATTTCTTGAAATTCTTGTTGCAGAATGGCCCACGATTCTTGCTGAAGAAGGCTGTCTCGATCCTGCCGATAGGCGCAACCGTATACTTGAAGCGCAGGCCGAGGTTTGGCGAACAAAACCGCCAAATTATCCTATAATCGCAGCAGGTTCGACCGGGTCGATGCCAGCAACATCTACCTTGCTGGATGTCATCGCTGTCATTCCTGGGTGTGCCGTTATTCTACCTGGTCTCGATCAGGAACTTGATGAGGAGGCCTGGCAGAAGATTAAAGAGACGCATCCTCAGTACGGTATGAAGCAGATGCTAGAGAAATTTAAAATGCAGCGTGCTGATGTCAAATTATGGCCAGTATGCGAAGGAAAAAAAATATCGCGCCGCGTTCGATTACTGCAAGAAGCCATGCGTCCCGCCGAAGTTACGGAGGCCTGGAGAAATTTATCCCCAAAAGATTTTCCCAACGCCGCCCTCTCGGGTCTGACGCGGTTAGAGCTTGACCATCCGCAAGAAGAAGCTCAGATAATTGCGCTTTTGTTGCGAAGTGCGCTGGAAGTACCGGGTAAAACGGCAGCTCTTGTGACACCGGACAGACTTCTTGCTGAACGCGTTATCGTTAGCTTGGCGCGATGGGGCATAGAAGCCAATGATACAGGGGGAACATCACTGGCCACAGAACCGGTCGGTGCCTTTTTGCTCGACATACTCAACGCAGCATCACCTGACGCTACGCCGATCGACCATCTCTCACTGCTTAAGCACCCCTTAGCGGCATGTAATTTAGCGCCTGTCGAATGCCGCGCACGCGCGCGCGAGGTTGAAATTTCGTTATGGCGAATGCAACAAGTTGATCACGCCAAAAAAACAGAAATAAGTGACTGGTTCGATCAAATAAAATTTCAACTTCAACCTTTAACGGCAACTTGGCACAAAGAATTGCCGCTCTGCGAGCGGCTGACGGCCCATATCGAAATTGCTAGTGAGATGGCAACAACGGATAAGGAAACTGGCGCCGAGCGTTTATGGACAAATGAAGCCGGCGAAGCGGCGGCATTATGGCTTAATGATTGGCAGAGTGCGGCGCATGATTTTCCGCTGGTCCGGGGTGAAGAATATGTCAGGCTTTTTACAGGGCTTATGCGTTTGGTCACGGTACGGCCCAACTATGGGCAGCATGACCGTATAAGCATACTAGGCCCTTTGGAGGCGCGTCTTATCCAGGCAGATTTGATGGTACTAGGCGGTCTCAACGAAGGTGTTTGGCCGCCCGAGGCCGAAATTGATCCTTGGATGTCGCGACCGATGAAAGTCAAATTTGGCCTGCCATTGCCGGAACGTCGCGTAGGCTTATCGGCGCATGATTTTGTTCAGCTTGCCTCCGCACCAGAAGCCGTTTTGACCCGCTCGAAACGTAGCGACAATGCGCCGACTGTAGCCTCGCGTTTTCTCTTACAACTAGAAACGGTTTTGCAGGCGCTGGGCTATCACGACAGCAAAAACGACGCACTTGCGCCACAAGAACCATGGCAAAAATGGGGACGGCAGGTAGATCAACCGCAAAAAATTGTGCCCTGCAGCCGACCATCTCCATGCCCACCTATATCCGCTCGTCCCCGGCAGCTATCTGTCACGGAAATAGGCGTATGGCGACGCAATCCTTATGCAATATATGCGAAACATATTTTACACTTACACAAACTCGATGCGATCGAGGCGGTTTTATCTGCGGCAGACCGTGGCCTGATTATTCACGAGGCCTTAGAAATGTTTTTGAAATCATTCCCTGGTGAATTGCCTGCTGACGCACTTCAAAAGCTGATTAAAATTGGGCAAAGTATTTTTGCGGCTTACAAAGACTGGCCACAAGTCGATGCCTTTTGGTGGCCGCGCTTTAAGCGCGTTGCCGCATGGTTTATTGAGCAAGAGCGTGAACGCCGCAGCGCCGGTATCACCGTATTGAATACCGAAGCTAGCGGGCACATGGATTTCAAGGATGGTGTCTTTACGCTCAAGGGTCGTGCTGATCGCATTGATAAGCTAGCCGATGGTAGCTTGGCCATCATCGATTATAAGACCGGTGTTCCTCCAAGAGCGAAGGAAGTTTTGCAAGGTCATGAGCCGCAATTACCCCTTCTAGCCTTAATAGCTAGTAAGGGTGGCTTCAAAAATATTGCGCCCCACCAAGTAACAGAGCTCGCGTATTGGCAACTAAATGGCGGTGCGCTGGTTGCGCGGCAACAAGCGATCACAAAGGACATCCCACGTCTGGTTTTGGCAGCACAAACCGGGCTTTTAGAATTAATAACAGCTTTTGCTGAAGCCACGACCCCTTATGAAGTCATGCCTAAACCGCAAATGCGGCCTCGCTTTGATGATTACATGCATCTCGCGCGCGTTGCCGAATGGAGTTCAGCAGGAGAAGCTCATGACTAAGACGGCGCTCCGGCAAGATAAGCCACAACCCATGCAACAAGATCCTAACAAATCGCAGCGTACAGCCTCCGATCCAGCAACGTCAGCTTGGGTCCGGGCGTCGGCTGGATCTGGGAAAACGAAAGTGCTAGCCGACCGCGTGACGCGGCTCTTGCTGGCAGGCGTTTTACCGCAACGCATTCTCTGTCTCACATTTACAAAAGCTGCAGCCGCCGAAATGTCGATCCGCATTACGCAGCAACTGAGCCAATGGGCAACAGGCTCTGATGATGCGCTACGCCAAAGTCTAGACAATATTCAGGGCCACGTACCGACAGTCGAACAACTAAGGGATGCGCGGCGACTTTTTGCTCGCGTTTTGGCCTGTCCTGGGGGCATGCGCATTCGAACAATTCATGCGTTTTGTCAGGAAATATTGCGACGGTTTCCAATTGAAGCAGGACTACCACCACATTTTAACGTCATTGAGGAAGGCGATGCTCATGCGCTACAGACCGATGTCCAAATGGACTTATTACAGGCCGCGAGCGCTGAACCGTCCAGCGAAATTGGCCAAGCGCTTCGCTTTCTGGTCAACGATTTTGGCGAGCATGGTTTTGCCGAAGCTATGCACGGCCTGTTGAACGATAGAGCGAGATTATTGTCGGCAAAAACCAAGGCGGTAAGCCTTGAGCGTCTCATTGCTGCCATGCGCAGTCTCGTTCAAGAGGGGGCAGAGGAGACGGTTGCCACCCTTCGAGCTGCGGCGGTTGACGATGGTCATTTGCCGCGCGCCGAGATTTCTCAAGTTGCCAAACAGTTATTACAAGGCACCAAAAGTTATGCTGAGCGCGGACAAAAAATTCTCAATTGGCTTGACTTACCTATCACAGAGCGTGCGGAGGATTTTGATACATATTGCCGTGCTTTTTTCACGGCCGAAGGTAAGCCCTATGAAAAATTTGCCAACAAAGACCTACAATTAAAGTTTCCAGAAATGGAGGTCATTCTGCGTCGCGAGGCGGGGCGATTGCAGAATATTATCGAACGCCTGGAAAGAGCAGCTCTGGCACAATCCACGGCGGCGACTTTGGTGCTTGGCGAGGAGCTTTTGCATCGCTATGCGGCGCGTAAATCGGCGCAGGCAGCGTTAGATTATGACGATCTCATTATCCGCACTGATGAATTGTTGCAAAGGCCAGGTATTGCTCCGTGGATATTATACAAACTGGATGACGGTCTTGATCATATCTTGGTGGATGAAGCCCAGGATACAAATTCTGCACAATGGAATATCATAGAAATATTGGCTGAAGAGTTTTTTTCTGGGAATGGCGCACGCACAGATGTCAACAGGACGTTATTTGTTGTTGGCGATGAAAAACAGTCAATCTTTAGTTTTCGTCACGCGGCGCCTGCAGCTTTCACCGAGAAGGGCCATCACTTTTCTAGGCGCATTACGGAAGCCGGAAAACTCTATCTTGATGTGCCGCTCCATACGTCTTTCCGTTCTGCGCCCGCCATTTTACAAGCCGTCGACCAAGTATTTGCCAATCCGCGCGCTCAAGCCGGCGTTTCAACCGATGTCGTTAAACATTTTCCCTTTCATCGCGATCGAGTGGGCCGGGTCGAAGTTTGGCCGTTATTACCGGTGCCCGAGAAAGATAAAAGTGTTGAAGATACCTGGCAATTACCGCTTGGCTATGAGCAGGAACGAGATCCCGAGGCGGATTTGGCTGAGATGATTGCCTTGCGCATCAGAAACTGGATCACGCACAAAGAAATACTGCAGAGCTACAATCGACCCATAGAAGCCGGCGATGTCATGATCCTCATGCGAAGGCGTGGGATTTTTGCTGGACTTATGGTGCGTGCGCTAAAGAAGCACGGCGTTGCCGTAACGGGTGTCGATCGCATGAAATTAGCGCAACAGCTGCCAGTAATGGATTTATTGGCGCTTATGCAATTTACCTTGTTGCCGGAGGATGACCTTAACCTGGCGACCGTATTGCGTGGGCCTTTGTTGGGATTAGACGAAGCTCAATTAATGAAGCTTGCAATAGGGCGTGAAGGTTCTCTGTGGCTGAGTTTAACAAGAGATCCAAGTTATGCGGCCGCACATGATTATCTCGCGCGTTGGTTGGCGGCAGCCGACTATATGACACCCTTCACAATGTTGGCGCATATTCTGAATGAACCATGCCCAGCGAGCCAGATCAGCGGCCGTAATGCGATCTGGGGCAGGCTGGGTCCTGATGCCCTCGATCCAATTGAAGAGCTCTTAAATGCTGCGCAAGAATTTAGTCATCGCCACACACCCTCCTTGCAGGCATTTGTGCATTGGCTCATGATTACCGACGCTGAGATTAAGCGTGAGATGGATCGCAGTGGCGGTCAGGTGCGCATTATGACTGTGCATGCGGCCAAGGGACTAGAGGCCCCGATCGTATTTTTGCCCGATGCCGCAAGCGTTCCACGCACTAAAGATATGCCAAAATGGCTCTGGGACACAGCTTTGGGGATACCCATTTACGTGCCGCGCAAACCACAAACCGGTATAGCAAGGCGGTTATGGGATGAAGCGCGGCAGAAGCAGCTCGAGGAATATCGGCGGTTGCTCTATGTGGCTCTGACACGCGCGATCGATCGGCTATATATATGTGGTTGGGAGAGCGCTCGCGATGAGAATGGACAAGAAGAGTCTTGGTATTCATTAACTGCCAGCGCCTTGCAATCACTGCATAGGCCCTCAGATGTGGGGAGAGAAGAGCCTCAGCCCATGATTGCCTTTGCAGATCCAGATCGCACGGTGGATGAAGTTAAGACAAAATTCGAAGGTGGTCTGGCGATGACAACCGAATTACCTGATTGGATAAATCGCCCAGCACCAGCAGAGCCAACACCGCCGCGGCCTTTGGCGCCGTCGCGGGCGAGCGAGACAGAGCAAATTATAGCAGTACCAAATGCGCGGTTTACGCGCGGTCTCATCATGCATCGGTTGCTGCAAAGTTTACCCGATGTAGAAGTTGCAAAACGTGATGATGTTGCTGCGCGGTTTCTTGCTAACGCGCAGCATCGCTTAACCCTTCAACAGCAGGCGCAGATTAAGCAAGAGACGCTAGCGCTTTTAGAAAACCCAGATTACGCGCCATTATTTGCCGCCGACAGCCGCGCCGAAGTGCCAATTATTGGCCATATCGGAGATCGAATGATTGCCGGACAAATTGACAGGCTTTGTGTGCGCCAAGATGAAGTGTGGATCATTGATTATAAAAGTAATCGCCCGCCGCCGCAAAAGCTGTCCGAAGTATCCTTAGCCTACCTTCAACAAATGGCCGCGTATCGAGCCGTTTTGAAAGAGATATACCCAGGCAAGGCCATTCATTGTTTTCTGTTATGGACCTATGGACCCAAATTAATGGCCATTCCCGAGGAACTTCCTGACAGCGCTTGATCTTTCCTCAACCGCCATTACATAATAGGTTCATAACGTAGGGGAGGACATCAAAATGGGCAACGCCACTAAACCAGTTACCGACAATAGCTTTGAGGCAGATGTCTTGAAAGCGTCAGAGCCTGTGTTGGTCGACTTCTGGGCTGAATGGTGTGGGCCATGCAAAATGATAGGGCCGATCCTTGAAGAGCTCGCCGGTGAAATGCAAGGCAAGCTGACGATCGCTAAAATGAATGTTGACGAAAATCCAATGACCCCAAGCAAATACGGCATACGTGGTATTCCGACGATGATGTTATTTAAGAATGGCCAACTTACAGCAACAAAAGTTGGCGCGCTGCCAAAACAAGCTCTGCAGGCATGGATTCAAGAACAGATAGCAGCAGCCTAGCCAAACTCGCCAGGCGGCGGATCAATCGGTACATTTAATTCTTCAAGCAACAAGTCTTCGTTGGTTAATTTCATTTGGCCAATAGTGAAGTGCTCTGGCGCGCCAAGTTCAGGATCAAATACATCCATATCATAAGGTGCAATTTTTATATCGGTGCGAAACAGGGCATTTTTAAACACAACCGTTGCTGTAAGGGTAAATAAATTATCCCGACCTATGCCCTTATAGGTCACGGGCATAAGGTGTTTGGCAACGTCGGCTTTTTCTTTGTCATTGGCATTGGCGAGCCAGACGACTTCGTCCGGCTTCTCGACGATGATGAATCGGCCCAACTGTCCACGCACATAATGAAAAAAGAATTTTGCATAAGGAATAACAGTCTTGCGGTCTAGCTTGATAGGTGCGCGTTCGTTGACGCTGTAAATCGGTTCGTTGGTCCAGTTCAGTAAACTGACGTCACCAGTTTTATAAAGCATGTAGCGTGTATTGGGCGGCGGCAGAGTTTTATCGGACAAAGCAAAAAATTTGAAATCATCGTAAAACGGCACAGATGCAACCTGAATGCTGGTTTGATCGGGCGGTAATTTGACAGGGGTAATCTCTGTCGCGATGTCGTTGACCAATTTTTGGGCCGCGGCCGCATCCAGATTCTGAAACGAAAGTTCAATCATAAGATCTTTTCTCCTCAAGGGGCCCAGCACTACGCAAAAACTGGCCATACGGCCATTGTTGGAAGGCCATCCTGCCCGGCAAAAGTTAGCGAAAAGTTAGAAGCCTGTCATCCAAGCATATTCAAGGTAATTCTCAGGTTATTTCATACAATTTTATATTAAATGCCCCTCGCTATTAAGCCTCCGGCAATCAGTTTTGCGTAATCTGAATGAAAATTAATCCTAGTGGCCCTTGAATTATAGGTTAGATAAATGCCTCCTTCAGTTAAATCCAAACCAAGACAGCTTTTCGCTCTGGTTTTTTTAGTCGCAGTTTTGATCTTGCCTTTGGCTTACAGTAGCGGGGCGCGCAGCGCAGCCTTACCGCATGCGATAGCTTGGACCGACAAAGGGCCTGACGCTTACATCGTCCATAGCCTGTCGCCCGTGGATAACGATCCGGGCATCTTTATCTCTCTTAACGACACATCGGCGACATGCGTGTCAGCTGTTATGGTCTGCGGACATAGTTTTATGCCCGTTGGTGTAACTGAAAATAGCTCCGTCACGTTGCGTATTGGTAGTGCCGGTTTTGAAGCGCGTTACAGCTGTCAACGTGTTGATGGTCATATGACATGGATACAGACCGGTTCAACAGGCAGCTGTGCCAGCACGCAAGTGATCAATATCCCTGCGACCTTCGCCCGCGCCAGAATTCGGAATATCGGCTAATCTAGCCTTTGATGATCGTCGCGAGTTCGCCGGCGATATCGCTAGCCCCTAGCGCAATACGTGCGTTCAGCATGCGCGATACGAGTTCACGCATTTTCTCACGATCATCTGTCGTCAATAATTGTTCGCCCTCGGCAACCATGGTCAAAAATTCATCCTGGTTGGGAAAAAGATAAGGTTCGTCGACCAATCGTTTATACCAAGTCAATACATAGTCATTGTCTCGCCAAGCAACGCTAAAGAATAAATCGCGCATCTCGTTAAGATGTAACTCGGCATCGTCGAAGGATAATGGGTCGCCATCGTCAAGGATCTTCTGTATTTTAAACGTATGATTGTCAAAACGCGCTGCTTCAAGCTTATCGGCATGAGGGCGGCCGACGCGATTGAAGACGGCGGTTGTTTTGCCAAGCCGGCGTTGGAGAAGTGGGCCACGATGCTTTTTGCAAACGCGTGCTATATCTTGACGAATGAAGCGAGCTTCTTCGGCGACACGACGGACTGTTTCGGGATCATGTGGCGCTTCATTCAACGTTTCCTGTTGTTCTACGAGGCGTGTTTTAAGTAACTGAACTTCCGGGCCGCCATCTGGACCCAAAGCTGCTGCCAGATCGCCCCATTCTTCCTCGCCATGTTTTAGGATCGAGCTCGCAAATTTTGCACCCTGCTCTTCGTCGAAGGATATTTGTCCTGCTTGTGGCGCATAAAAGCGTGGTGCTTTCAACTCTAGATCGTTTGAGGTGCCGCTGTCTGTTAACTTCACGGTCGCCTGCAATATACCGCTTTCGGTCATCCGCCAGTTAAAGGTGATCGGATCACTTTCTTTGACGACATAACCGCTGGGCAGATCATCGCCACTGACACGAAAGAGGCCAACACATAAATTGAGGTCAATGCGTTCAGGATACTCAACTTGAAACAGTTCAAAATTCAAATAACCGGGTTCGTGAGACTTTAGGGTGCGCGCACTTTTGAATTTTACCTCGCCTTCGGCGGGTAAATTAATACCTTTATCGATAATCGGTAATAAAATGTTTTCCTGCGCATAGGCGTGATCAAGCACTTTGACGGCGATCGTTTGAGCTGCGGGAATGACGGCTGCTGAAGCAATGAGACGCGTAATAACCAAGGTTTGATCGTGTTTTGGCAGGATTTTTCCATCGCCATCGAGAACGTGGACGTCAAATTTATGTTCACCCATTTCCTTGAGCGGAACCGAGATTGTCAGGCCATCGGTCAAAGGAAGTAATCCGGAATCCCAATTTTGAGACGTGACTTGTATTTGCCTTAGTCCCGGCAACGGACCGCTTGCTTGCAAGGTGATGGTCGTCTTGTCGTCAGCAGTTCGAGCATTGTATTTGAACAGGACACTAGGTTCTTCTGGCACGGGCGCTGATGCACCTTTAGGTTTTGCTGTACTGACATTCGTGCTGTCCCATTGTCTGCCTTCGCAATAATAGGCAGCGCCGACGGCAACTGCGGTCATCGGATCGGTTTTCAAATCAGCGGCTATACCAAGTTCGCGTGCGACCATCTCACGGACGAGAGGAATACGGCTCGGTCCACCAATAAAAACAACGCGGTCAATATCTTCATGTTTGTAATTATTTTCCTCAAGCATTGAGCGGATCAAAGCAACGGTCTGCATGACGGGCTCACGAATGAGATCCTCGAACTGAGATCGTTTTAGGGGCACATCGAGAAAAATTTCTACTTCACTTTGGTCGTTCATACGTATTTGGTCATCTGAAGCGAAAATAGAAGTTTCTTCGGTAGACGATAATTCAATCTTTGCTTTTTCAGCCGCTAGCTGCGCGACACGGATTAAGCGGCGATATTGTTGGTCGCGCTGAAAATTTTCTGGTAGATCAAACTTACTGGCCAGCCAAGGGCGAACGACCTCATTGACAATCATGCGGTCAAAATCTCGGCCACCTAGCATATTAATGCCTTGATGCGAGACGATAGTGACATCACCATTGATGGCCGCGGCCAGCGCCACATCAAATGTGCCGCCGCCCAGATCGTAAACTAAGAATTGGCCAGAACGCTTAGCGCCTGCCATGGCGGCCATGGCTGCAGCTATGGGTTCTTGTAATAAGTCAACGCGCTCTAGGCCCGCCATTTTGGCGGCACGCAGCGTGGCTTCGGATTGCATTTGATTGAAGGCGGCGGGCACAGTGATAACGACGCCAGTGACTTTATCGCTGCCTGTATCCGTGGCGGCTTGACCGAGCAGTTGTCGAATTATTTCGGCAGAGCATTCTTCTGGAGTTAGAGTTAACTCCGCATCTTTCACTTCGATCGGCGTTGATGTGCCCATCAAACGCTTAAACCCGGAGGCAACATTATCGGGTGAGAGAAATCCTTGATCTTGTGCGCGCCGACCATAGAGTCTGTGTCCGCGTTTATCGATATAGATGACTGAAGGCAGAACTTCACCACCGTCGGCCGGGCGGAATATGCGTGGACTTCCGTCCACAATGCCAGCGATGACGCTATTTGAAGTGCCGAGATCGATGCCTAAATACATATTATTTTTCTAATTGCTATGTATTAACGAACCTTTGCCAACAGGCAGCCATTATAATTGCAGGGGGTAATGGTTAATACAATATTGATTTAGAGGGTTTGTTCGAGAACGCTTAAATCACCGCCTGCCCGAAAACGTTTCAGATACAGGGGCAATATCAATTCTAGTGCGGTGGGATTGATGCCTAGGTCGTAAAGTGTTTTAGTGTGAGGATGAATAACGGCATCGGTTTTAAGCATTTCGACTTGATCGCGAGTAATCAGTGGCCGTGGCAACGGTAGTAGTTCATGTAAGCCAGCATGTAGCTTTGCTAGGGGCCAGGGCAGATTAATGAACGAACGGCGACGATTTGTCTCAAGCAGGATCAATTCCAGCAAGGCGCGAAAGCTATATATTTGTGGCCCACCCAACTCATATATTTGTCCCCGCGCCTCTGTTTGTGACAGCGTCTTAGTGATGGCGTCGGCCACGTCGCCGACGAAAACGGGTTGAAATCGCGTCGCACCGCCACCGATGAGTGGCAGGAAGGGTAAAAAGCGAGCTAGCGACGCAAATAAATTAAAAAAATTGTCCTCGGCTCCAAAAACAAGACTAGGACGAAAAATAATTGCCTCAGGAAAAAATGTCTGCACGGCCATTTCGCCAGCGGCTTTGCTTTGCGCATATTTGGATTTGGAGGAACTATCAGCACTTATAGCCGAAACATGGACAAAATTATGCGCCCCCTGTTCTTTGGCGATGCGTGCGATGCGCGCTGCGGTTTCGACGTGAACGCTACGAAAGGTATTCCGGCCACGTTCGAATAAAATGCCAAGCAGATTAATGACAGCTTGTGAGGGTCCGATCGCTTTTGCGACAGCACTATCGCTTTTTGTCGAGCAGCCAATAGGAATAATTTGTCCAACGTTGCCGGCTGGTTTCAGTGAGAGTGCGTTTTCTGTATCGCGAGTCGGGACGCGAATCGTTAAGCCTTCTTTGGCTAAACGCTGAACGACATAGCGTCCAATAAACCCAGTACCGCCGAATACCGTGATTTGCTTTAGGAAAGACATCATTACCTCAAAGAAACAACTAATTATGTAATACAGCAATTCTGCGGAATTATATAACGAATAAAGGTGCCGCAAAAACGAAAATGTAACAAATCGCACTTCCATTTGGTT